>ERZ1370068.280-contig-10252_pt1 | contig 41736 bp, 80 predicted proteins | sample MGYA00561227_ERZ1370068 | MGnify/ENA primary metagenome ERZ1370068 (study PRJEB38410, sample SAMEA6850437) | metagenome | study: Metagenomic assessment of the ecological functions of the soil: analysis of the soil microbiota associated with the... | reverse complement strand
TACTTCCGGTTCAGTTACGTATTGCTATGCGTATTTCCGCCCGGTGGACCAGATCGCAATCTGCGTTGCGGCAACGAATGCAAATCACATGTTCAAGGCCCCGAGCCACGACCTCGCGGCTTTCAAGACCACGTCTGCGTCAGCAATCTGATGATGGATATTGCGAAGCCGAGGGCGACGTTCTGCGCCCGAAAAGAGGCCATCAGCGCGCATGGGATTTGTTGAAGGCTCACGCCAGCCAGTGTCGAGGAAATTGCGGCGCGGTGCGATCGCCGGCCGCCAGATCCGATTTGACCACCTGGCTTCCACGTTCTCGAGCGGGGATCGCCAACCCATGCGCTGCCGACATGACTCGCCGGTCACTGCCAGGCGACGATCAGCGCCACCATCGCCATCAGCGCGACGATCGCGATGAAAGCCACCGCCTCGTTATCCGACATGGTCCACTGGTGCGGGCCCTCGGGCGGGCGATCTAGAGGCCAACGGCGATCAGCACCAGGTCTAACCGGTTGGCCGTCGTCCCGCTTCCGGAACGCGTCTAAGGTAGCATTAGTCAAATGTGCAGCCGGCGGCTGGTGAAGCCGCCTTCGACGGCATCCAGTTCCTCGTCATCCAGTTCAAGCAGTTCGGTGTTCGTGTTCATCGACTTCCCCGTTCACCGACCCATCGTCACGGCATTACCGGGGCAGCACCGCACCGGCGCTCTTCTCGAATGTGACGACGATCACGCAATTTGCTTGCGGAGAGCAGTCCCGGCGAGCCCGCTCACCGCGATCAACGAACCCTTGTCGAACGGCACCACCGGCGAGCCGCCTCACACGCCGCATTGCAGTGTATCCTGCAGGGCGGGCCGTCGTTGCGCGCTTCTTATTCAAATTGGCGCTGGAGAATGCGAGAGCGCGGAGCAAATGGGTCTCGCATTGAAGCGCCACGCTGGCAGCAGCAGCAACAGCGCCAGGATCGCCGCCTAGCCGCCGCTGCACTGCCGAGATCGACAGGCTACTTGCGCAAGACTGACGAGGCCTCTCACTGCACGCGTGGGAAACCCCTCCCGAGCATTGACTTGGATCAATATTGCCTACGGTCTAAGTGCACCGCTGTTGTGCCCTGACATCAGGCGCGCCAAAGCCGCAATTCAATTCGGCGAAATTACGACTCGCCGATTGCGCTGGCACTGCTAGGAGTCAACCAGAAGTGCCGGCACCGAAATCGATCAGCGTCACCGCGACCATCGCTGCATGTCCTCATCGCTCGCGTCCGGAACACCCATCGCATGCGCCAGAATCCGCGCGGCAAGCGGTCCTGCGAGAGCAGGAAAGAGATCGACCACCTCACCGCGCGGCAGCCTGGTCGAGATACGCCGCGGCCAGTTTCGCATACAGCGGCGCCCAGACGGATCTGATCGTCTTCGGCATCAGGGCCGGCATCATCGCCATGCGTTCGGTCCGGTGCTCGTCGTGGTCCTTGCGCATCAGCGTATGAGCGAGAAAGGCGCGCTTCATGGGCGTGTTCGGGTCGTCGGAGCTGAACAACGCCGCGTTGTCCTTCACGTATTTGGTGTCGGCGGCCTTGGTGAGGAAGGTGCGGCCCACGGATTTGACCCGTAATACGGGCGCTTCGCGTCTCAGGCGCCTGTAGATCGGATAGGGATCGCGCGTGAGCTCCGCGATCGTGATGGTCTCGTCCAGGGGGCCAAGCTCGCGGTCAGCATGGGATGATCCTGTTGGATGTGGGCCAGCATGTGCCGAGGCCGGAGGATAATGGCAGGCGCGAAACAGCGCAATCCTGGCGGCCGCCGCACTGGCAGTGGGCGAAGCCGGCACGCTCCTCCTCCGCGCCGGTACCGAATGCGAGAACGACAGGGACAATCGCGCCGGCGCCGGTTTAACTGATCTGAGACCCACTTCTGCTTTCCCCCTAGAACTACTCCTCTAGTGTATGAATCCAACTCGCAAAGTGACCTGATAATGTCGGACAGAGTCTTTTTCGATATGGCCTCTCGTTTGCACGACTTCGAACCATTTCATTTCGCGAATGGTCTTTGATGCGCGGGTGATGGCATTTTGAATGGCATCCTCGATACTTTTTCGGAAGATCCTACGAGTTCTAGGATCTTATAAACGTGATCCTTCATTTCGGTGACTGGCATGGCGAACCTCCGCTGGTGAGCCAGGTCTATTCTGAACGAGTTCTGACCTCTCGAGTTCCGCTCCTTCTGCGAGGAAGCTGGGGCGGACCGCAGGGATCGAACTCTACATCTTCGGAATTTCCCAAGGGGTCAAAGCGCCGATGGTCCGGTTTTGGCGCGAAGCGGCCGTTCACATGCGGAGGCGGCACCGTGACGATAGCGAAATGGGTAGATAGGCTCGGGGAGGGAGAGCGCCTAGCCGTTCACAGTGGGGAAGCCGCGACATCAATGCTTCGGCGGCGTCTGCGAAGCGCTCTGGGCGCTCGTCGCAGCCCACGCTTTCATCCCGTCCGAGCCGAACGTGGGGCAATCCATAAAGTTGCCTTGCTGCGCCGTCCCCGCCATGAGGCAGTCGTAGGCCGACGCTTTCTGCGTCCGGGGTTAATTCCCTGTTTTTGGTTTTGGATTCCCTGTTCTTCAAAATATTTTCCCTGTTAATTTGGTAGAATTGCCGAGAGGGGCTGCAGCGCGTTTCTTGCTATGAAATCGGTCACAGAGCCTCAAAAATGCAGAATTCCTACAAAGATTACCCTGTTAGCCAGGAATTTGCCGGAAGACAGTGCGATCAGCATTGCCCCAGCGGATTGATGTTGTTAAACTATTGCGCTTTTTGTGTCCGTTGTGGTTCGACGGACGATTAGGTCAGGAGGGGGAGGGGGAGGAAGAAAAATCTTGCGGAAAGCATGCTCAATTCGTGGTTGTGCGGTCAGTACGTAAACCGCAGCCTCAGCCGGTCGTTCGTGACTGTCTCATTCAGAAAACCAACCACGAATTCTCAAGACGGGGATGACGTCTCGATCTTGCCGTTAATGTTGCTTGGCGAATTCTTCCTGACTGGCACATTTCGGACGTGGCGTTCGCGCTCCTCTATTTGGCGCTGTTGGCGGGCCGCCGCCCGCAGTCAAGGCATAGAGAGTCGACCAAGCCGTGCCGTCGTTTGCGCAGGCCTTCGCTAGGCGCGGGAGCTCGCAGACCAGCCGGAATCCGAGATTGCCCGGTGGCGGCCCGACGGCGCAGCCCCAGCGCGGGCATCGCGGATGAGGAGTCGGTGACGGAGGAGCGGTGCTTGCCCTCGCGCGACCCGGACGCCGCAGTTTGGGTTCTTCGATAGCGCGCTGCCGGCATCGTCCAGCACAGTGCGCACGAAGCAGGTGCTGGTCCATTCCCAGACGTTGCCGCCGAGGTCGAGCAGGCCGTTTTCGTTGGCGCCAAAGCTGCCGAACGTATGGGCTTGCGGATCGGCCGGCGCTGCGATCGGACTCGCGCTCATAGCGGGCGAGCCAGCGCTTCGATGGATCGTTCTCATCGACCGGGATGGCCGTCATCCCGGAATTTGCTGCCGGCGGCAAAGGCCCATTCCTCGTCTGTCGGTAGCCGGTAATGTTCGCCGGTCTTTTTCGACAGCCACGCCGCGTAGGCATTGGCGTCGTGCCAGACTGACCTGCACCACGGGCCGGTCTGGCCGCCACAGTCACGCCGCGGTCGAGCGCCTGGCAGGCGCCGTCGTCGACGCAGCGCTGGTAATCCGCCGAACTCGTTTGATGCTTCATGATCGTCAGCGGCGCGTCGAAGCGCACCGTGACCAGCGGGAGATGCCGCCTGCTTGCCGGCGCGCGTGAAGTCGCCCGCGGCGCGGTAGGACACCGTGCCGGGCTGCAGTTCGACGAGCGCCTGCCGATCGCGCAAGCCTGCATCGGGCGAAGCCGGCCGTCGTTGAACAGCGGTGCCACCGCCAGCGGACCGGCGAGACCGGCCGCACACGACCAGGGCCAGCTTGAGTTTGAATGCGACGATCAACATGGCCGTCTCGATTCGGTTCGAGCGGAGGTGCCGGCATCGAAGCCGGCACCGTTGCTTCGATTCGGTCTAGTTCGTCTGGTCTTAGCCGGAATTTCCGCCGGCGCCTTCACCCGGGTCATCAGATCGTCGTTCCACTTGCCTTCGACCTTGAAGTGCGCGGTGGCGCCGAGTTCGACGGCCTCGATCAGATTATGCGTTGACATAGGCGTAGATGCCGGGCTGCAGGAACGTGTAGAGCGCAGCTCCCGCCGAGCCGCCGCGGATGAACCAGGTCTCGAGATCCGGTCTCCGGCGGGTTGAGAACTTGCCGGTCTCCCAGACATAGTCGCCATGGCCGCCGATCAGATGCGGCGCGCGTGTCGCGGTTGGCCTGCGAATGCACGATCAGCACGGTTCTCGCCGACATTGGCGGTCATGCGCATTCTTGCCGGTCAGCGCGCCGGCCTTGCCGTTGAACACGACATGGGTCGGCGTCAGCTTGCGCATCACCTCGACGGTGTCGGCGTAGGCTTCGCCGGCGAGACTCGTAGGTCTTGAACTTGCCGTTCTCGTCGCGCGGCACGTAGATGTCCTGCTCGCCGATGTAGTAGACGCGGTCGTATTGCAGCGGCATGTGCCCTTGCCGTTCGTTCAGCCCGTCGCGCGGCAGCACCATCACGGCGCCGTTCATGCCGGACACGACGTGCCAGGGGATCATCGGGCCGCCCGGCGCGCAGTGATAGACGAACGTGCCGGTGCGCGTCGCCTTCCAGCGCAGCACCACCTGCTCGCCGGGATTGACGAGGGTCAGCTCGCCGCCGCCGAGCGCGCCGGTCGCGGAATGGAAGTCGATATTGTGCGGCATCTGTGTTGGTGTCGGGATTGACCAGCGTCACCTCGACGTAGTCGCCCTCGTGCACCACCATCAGCGGGCCCGGCATCGAGCCGTTGAAGGTCATGGCGTGGAAGGTGCGTGCCCTGCATCGTCGATCACCACCTTCTTCTCCTCGATCACGAGCTTGAACTCCATGATCTTGGGGCCTTGCTTGTGGCCTGTTCGTGCGCGTGCACGAAGGGCGGCGCGACGAGTTCGACCTTCTGCCGGGGCAGTTTCAGATCGTCGGCGGCGAAGGCGAGGTGTCGCCAGCACGAGGACTGCGGCGGCTGCGCTGTACATGGCGGCTCTGCGGGTCAGCATCGGATCGTTCCTTCATCTGGAGGTTTATCTGGTGTCGGTACTTTGCGCCGTTCGTGCGCAAGAGAGTTTGCGCTGGAGCAAGTTTCCGGTGGTTTTGGCCCTCCAGCTATTGTACGTAAGTGCATCAGCCGGATCAGGATCGGCGACACTTTACGTTGACGGTGTCGGAAGCCGTGATGGTGGATGCCGAGCCCGAGCGACCTAGCGGTCGCGACTTCTGGCGCAGACATCCGCACCCGCCACTGATCGTTGCTGACTTGCTCGGCGTCAGACAGTTGCCGGCGCAATGCCGCTCTCGGAATTACCCAGCGTGACCGTGACCGCCTTGGCCGTCAGCGGTAGTTCGTCGGCGTTCTCGAGCTGGATCGCGATTTCGACCGGGCCTGCGCGCCCGGGCGAAACGCTCACGTCCTGGCCATTGCAGCTTCTCAGCGTGAAGATGGGTGAAGAAGCTTTCGTCATCGCCGAGAACAACCGGTGCTTTTTCGCCGCCGTCTTTTCGGCTTCCGGGAATGCCGGGGCGGCGGGGACTGTCGCGCCCATGCCCACTGAACGTCGAACAGGGCCAGCCAGGTTTCGCCTGCGCGCTCGAAGGTCCAGCGACCGGCACCTGCTCGCCTTTGCCTGAGCGGCGCGTTGAGGGGAGTCGACGAACATCAAATGATAGCCGCCCGGCGCGCGAATGTCACCGCTGCCGCCCGATGCGATGGTCAGGCCATCCCCGACCGGACGCATGGGCCGCGACCCTCGGTCGACGGCTTTCAGTCGTGTGTACACCGAGCTTCCTCGCCAGTTCGGTCGAACCGGACAACAGGCGCCCCGGCGCGGTACCGCGGTTCTCGATCGCGGAGATATCCGCCAGCCGCGGGCGCCGCCCGGCGTTGCGCGGCTCCAGGCCTGCGCGGATGACGCGAGATTTGCCGAAGGCGGCGTCCCCCGGCGTGCAAGGGTTGGGCGACAGCAGGCAGCAGGCGAGGGCGGCACAGGTGAATCCACCGACAATGTAGCCACATGATCTGCCTTTCCATCTTTTTCGGTGCCTACCATGGTCCGGAAATGCGCGCCGCTCTTTTGCGCAGGCGCAACCCTCGGTGAGGTGCGGCTCACGGCCTCTGTGGGCGGAAATTCGGGGCTACCTTTTGAGCGAGCGCGAGGTCATGCGCTCTCGGCCCCTGGCATGGATCGTGCGACGAGGGGGTGGTTGATGCCCCGAGAGCGACTCAAGTCACCACGGAGACGAGAATACGACATGAGGCCAGATCTTGCGGCCTGCTACGGACAGGAGCGGCTGCCGCGATATACGGAGCTATCCGACCGCGCCGCATTTCTCCGCCGCGATCGGCCCCGATACCTATGCCGAATGGCTCGGCGCCATTCCGCCAAACGCCTGCGCCTCGCTCTATCTGCATGTCCCGTTCTGCCGGTCGATGTGCTGGTATTGCGGCTGCCACACCTCGGTGGTTCGCCGCGACGAGCCGATCGCGGTCTACGCAGTCGGCGCTGCGCTGTGAGATCGATCTGGTGTGCGCAGCAGATCGACAGTCGTCTCTCAGGTCGACCACATCCATTTCGGCGGCGGCACGCCGACCATCATGGCGCCCGAAACGTTCGCCGATCTGATCGGGTCGATCCGGCATTCCTTCTTCGTCCGCCCCTCCGCCGAGATCGCCGATCGAGATCGACCCGCGCACGCTTACGCGACCGATGATCGACGGCGCTGGCCTTCGGCGGCGTCAACCGCGCGAGCCTCGGCGTGCAGAGCTTTGATCCGGCGGTGCAGCGCGCCATCAACCGCGTGCAGAGTTTCGAAGCGACCGCCGCGGCGACCGCAGGCCTGCGGCGGGCCGGCATCGCCGGCATCAACTTCGACCTGATCTACGGACTGCCGCACCAGACCGTCGCCTCATGCCTCGACACCGTCAGCAACATGCGTCGAGCTGCGTCCCGACCGCTTTTCCGTGTTCGGCTATGCGCACGTTCCCGCGCTTCAAGAAACACCAGCGCAAGATCGACGAGGCCGCGCTGCCCGACAGCCTCGAACGGCATCGACAGTCCGACGCGATCGCCGACGCGCTGGAGCACGGCCGGCTATCTGCGGATCGGCCTCGATCATTTCGCGCTTCCCGGCGACGAGCATGGCCGTGGCGCTGCGCGAGGCACGCTGCGCCGGAATTTCCAGGGCTACACCACGGATACCGGCAATATTCTGCTGGGCTTCGGCGCCAGGCGCCATCGGCCACCTGCCGCAAGGCTATGTGCAGAATGAAGTTCAGCATCGCGGGCCTATTCGCAGGCGATCGCCGAGCGGCCGGCTGCGCGACGGTCAAGGGCTACGCATTGACCGAGCGATGACCGGCTGCGCGCCGAAGATCATCGAGCGCATCATGTGCGATTTCGGCGCCGATCTCGGCGCCGATCTGCGCACGGCACGGCTCGGCGCCGAAGCCATGCTGCAATCCGTCGCCGCGCCTGCGGGATCTGATTGCCGACGGCGTCATCGAGCTCGACGGCGCTTCGTTGGCCGTGCAAGGATCGATTCCCGCTTCCTGGTCCGCAGCGTCGCGGCCGCTTTCGATGCGCATCTGGAGCGAGTCGAAGCGGCTGCCACAGCCGCGCAGTCTAGGTTCCGCTGGATAAACGCGCTGAACGTTGCGCCGGGACAAAGTGTCCCGGAGCCGGGTCACGTTACCGTTCGCATCACGAGCGGAGACGTGGATGCCCAGTTGGTTTCGACGATCTGGTTGACGATGTGATGCGCGGTCCGCCCGGAGACGATCCGCGTGTTCCTTGACTTCCGGATGGGATGCGTCGGCTGCCCGATCGCGTGCTTTCACACCGTGGACGACGCCTGCCGCGAGCATGGCGTCGATCGCGATGCGTTTCTGGATGCGCTGCGTTTCCGTCAGTCGCCAAGGCTATGGCTTGAGCGGCGGCTCGCCTTCGCCGGGGACGGTCTCGGCCAGTACGAATAATTTATGGGGTTCGCGCAGCACGATGCGCTGCCGCCCGCTCTCGACTAGCCCGCTGCTGCTCCCAGCCCGAGGATGCGGCTGACTGTGTGCAGCGTGGTGCCGGTCATTTCGCGATATCCTGGCGGCTGATCGGAAAGTCGATCTCGATGCCGTGTTCGACCTTGCGCCCGGACTGCTTGGCCAGCCGCAGCAGCGCGTGCGCGACGCGCTGCTCGACCTGCTGCGTCGACATCTCGACCACGCGGGTGTGTGTCTCCTGCAGCCGGCTGCCGACGGTCTGCAGCGTGTTGGTGGCCAGCGCCGGAATTTTGCCACCAGGCGCGGCCACGCCGCCGACGGCCACACCAGCACGACGCTGTCGTCGACGGCGGTCGCGGTGGCGGGATAACGCGGCAGCCCGATCGCCATCGCGACGCCAAAGGTTTCGCCCGACGCTACGTAGCGCACCACGACCTGTTCGCCCGTCGGGCGTGGTCTTGCTGGCGCGGACATGGCCATGCAGCAGCACGAAGAATGAATGCGCCTCTTCGCCCTGTTCAGAACACCGCGCTGTTCTTCGCAAATCGCGCCGAGCGCGCCTCGCGCAGGATTTCGCCGAGCTCGTCGGCGCTAAAGCCTGCGAACAGCGGCAGGTGGGCAACTAGCGAAGGGTCGACTGTGGCCATGTTTCCCAAATGGGTTCGGCGGTTTTCGATCAATCTAGACTCCGATTGTGGCCCGCGATCAAGCGGGAAGTTTGCGCTGGCGCAATATCGGCCTGGCCGGTGGCTGCCTAAATGGCGGTGAGATCGGCCCCAACGGGTCGGATGATTAATGGAGAATGAGCAATGCTGCAAGGCGCTGTGACGCTGGCAACGATCGCGGTTCTGATGAGCGTCGCCGGCGGCGGCGATGGCCGCCGAAGTCGAGGTCAAGATGCTGAACAAGGGCACCGAGGGAGCGATGGTGTTCGAACCGGCGCTGGTGAAGGTCGAGCCCGGCGATACCGTGAAATTCGTGGCGACCGACAAGGGCCATAATGCCGGGATCGATCAAGGTGCATGATGCCGGCCGATGCAACGCCCTTCGTGTGGCAAGAACGGATGAGGACGTCGCGGTGACGCTTCGACAAGCCCGGGTGCCTATGGCATCAAATGCCTGCCGCATTACGGCATGGGTATGGTGGCGCTGATCGTGGTGGGGACGCCGGGCAACCTGGCGGAGGCAAGGCGGTTCCTCAGGTCGGCAAGGCCAAACAGGTTTTGCAGCGCTGTTCGACAGGCTGCCGACGCGAGGCCGCCGAAGCGAAGTGAGGCTGAGCGATGGGAAGCGCAGCGGTTGCGGCCGCGATCTCGCGTCCCCGCACCTATCAGGGCTGGCCGCTGTTGGCGGTCGGCTTTCGCCCTTTCTTCCTGCTCCGGTTCTGATTCATGCCGGGCTGGCGATACTGGTCTGGCTGCCGGTCTTTTATGGCGAGCTGACGCTGGCCTCGGCGTTCGCGCCGCGGGACTGGCACGTCCATGAAATGCTGTACGGCTATCTGCCGGCGGTGATCACGGGTTTTCTGTTCACGGCGATCCCGAACTGGACCGGGCGGCTGCCGCTGCAAGGCATGCCCTTGCTGGCGCTCGTGATCGTCTGGATTGCGGGCCGCTTCGTCGTGACGTTTTCCGCCGAAACGGGCTGGCTCGCCGCGATGCTGATCGATGCAAGCTTTCTGTTGCTGGTCGCAGCCGCAGCGGCGCGCGAGATCATGGCGGGTCGCAACTGGAAAAATCTCAATGTGGTGTTGCTGATTCTGGCGCTGCTCGCCGGCAATGTCGCGTTTCACCTCGAGGGCGCATTTCAATCACGGCGCTGCGGATGTCGGGATCCAGATCGGCATCGCGGTCGTCGTGCTGCTGATCTCGCTGATCGGAGGCCGCATCATTCCGAGCTTTACGCGCAACTGGCTGGTGCGTGAAAATCCGGCCGCCTGCCGGTGCCGTTCACGGACAAATTCGACGTGATCGTCGTTGCCATCGAGCGCGTTGGCGTTGCTGTGCTGGGCCGTCGATGCCAATAGCCATTCGCCGGACGCGCGCTCGCTGTTCACCGGATTGCTGCATCTGGTCGCGCCTCACGCGCTGGGCGGGCGACCGCACCTGGCGCGAGCGGCTGCTGTTGATCCTGCATGTCGGTTACGCATTCGTGCCGCTCGGATTCCCTGCTGAACGCGGCGGCGGCGTTCGGTCTGACTCCCGGCGCTGCCGGCATTCACGCCTGGATGGCGGGAGCTGCCGGGCATCATGACGCTGGCGGTGATGAGCCGCGCGACCCTTGGGCATACCGGCCAGCGATCTGACCGCATCCGCCAGCCACGCAGATGCATCTACGCCGCGATCATCGTCGCGGCCCTGGCGCGGATTTGTGCGGCGATCGACCCGGCGCATTACGGTGTCGTTGCTGCATGTTGCCGCCTTTGCCTGGGGCGTGCGGCGTTCGCTCGGTTTCTCAATCAGCTTCGGCCGGTTGCTCACCAGCCGAAGGTGACGATGTGATCAGACTTTCTGATTCAACTCGCCGATTGCCGGCGCATTGGGGCAGTATTCCTCATAGTGCTGGGCAGGGTGCCGGCGTCGAGTATCGTGGTTGCACGGGCCTTTTGCTGGCATGCGGCGCAGACGCGTATCATGTCTCGTTGCAGGAACGGGCTGCGTGCGCGACAGGGCCGCTTCGTCGATGTCCGAGGAGTTTTCAGCAGTCGCGGCAACTCATCGCTGGCGTGCGGTCCCTGGCGGACCATGGCATCGAGCTCGGCGGGGCTTACGCAAGGTCCCGCGCGATGCGTGCGAAATCGCCGCTATTCATATCGCGCAGCTCGCGCATCTCCTGCCGGTGCCTGAGCCAGTCACCGAACAGATTGATGGCATTTTCGACGATCGGGTAGGTCTTGGTCTGGGTTGCCATGGCGCGCTCCCTAACGTGGCTGAAGCTGGTCGCAGCATGGTCGCATCGGCGCGGCGCGTCGTTGCGGTGGATCAAACGAGAGTGGGCGTGGGCGCGTTTAGTCTGCCCGCGGCAAGCCGGTGCAACGTGCTGGAATTCATCCTTACAGTCCTGCTTGCTCGAACTCCACGCCGGGGCCGAATATGGCGTATCTGGCCACCCTTACGCTCGACCGGGGGCGGTGGGCTGGATTGCTGGCAACGGCGGGCGTTGCCGCGGGTCTGTCAGTTCATGCCGATCGTCGCGGCGTTCGGACTCCGAATGTGCTGATCAGCCAGGCTCCGCTGATCTACGACCTGCTACGCTGGACCGGCGTCGGCCTATCTTCTATACCTGGCATGGGAGACCTGGCAATCGAACACAAGCGGCGGCGGGAATGACAGCCGCGGGATCAAGCTCGCTGTTCTGGCGCGGGTTCCTTTCCAGCGTGTTCAACCCGAAGTCGGTGCTGATTCTTCATTTCGGTCGTTCCCGGATTCATTCAGTATGATTCGAGCGGGTCCGGACTGCTGTTGCAAGCGGTGCGGTTGGGGGCGATCTATGTGGCGATTGCCACGGTGATCCATGCAAGCATCGTCTTGCTTGCAAGCCAAGCAGACCGCTGCTGATCGCGCGGGGCTCACGAGAAGACGATTCGGCGAATACTTGCCTTTGCCCTCGTGCTGGTCGCGGCGTGGCTCGCTTGGTCGACGCGCCGAGTGTGACAAGGATCTTGTTGATTGTGCCCCTTGCGGTTTGACTTGCGTCAAGACGGAACGCTCGCCGGCTGTAGGTGAACTGAAGGTAGTTCAGAGGAGCCTAGTATGGCGCGCTATATCGCTCGATTCATGAAGAACGTGCTCGGCGAGAGAATGGACATGAGGCCGAAATCTGTCAGAGCTCGATCGAGATCAGAAGCCCCAAGCCAGGCGGAGGCTGCCGAACTGGCGAAGATCAGGTTCTGCGAGTGCGAAGTTGAAGGATTGGTCGCTCCACGCCGACCGCGTCGGTTACCGATGCGAGTTCGCGTCCTAGAGGATCATCCGCAGCATGATCCCGGGAAATTTGGAAGGTCGATCAGTTCAACCAGGGCCTCAGACGGGCCCTGATGCGGCGTACCAGGCGTGTGATTGTAAGCGTTCGCGATGCCGAGCTTACTCAGGCATCCATGTTGCGCAGCCGCTGACGATTGCGCAGCACGATCTGACGGGCGCCCGAGAACCGAGTACGCCGTCACCGTGAAGCTGCGACAGTGCGCGCGAGACCGTTTCGAGCGTGAGCCCCAGATAATCGCCAATATCCCGTGCGGCACATCGGCAGCGCCATCATGCCGGCTTCCGGCGAGACGGCGGTCCATCTCAAGCAGGAAGCTTGCTACCCGCTCCATCGCGTTCTTGCACCCGAGAAGCAGCATATGATCTTCCGGCATGCCGGAGCTCACCGGCGGTCATGCTCCAGAGTTTGCGGGCGACCTGGACGTCTACGCCGGCGGCCTGCTCGAGGCTGCTGCGCTTTACCAGGCGCACGGTCGTGTCGATGACGGCTTCCGCGGTGAGGCGATGGCTGGTGCCCGATTCGAGTCCAAAGACGTCGCCCGGCAGGAGAAATGCGCCGATCTGGCGGCGCCCGTCGGAGAGCAGCTTGTAAGTCCGAACCGCGCCCCGGATCACCTGATAGACATATTCAGCCAGCTCATCCTCGCCGTAGATCTCCTCGTCCTTCCGGTACGAAAATTCCGACGCCACGAGGCCGGCGTGCCCGGTCAGCGCGCAGAACTGGTCGGGCTTGGCAAACGGGACCGGAGCGGCCTTGGTCGAGCTGACGGAGGATATTGAGCGATTGGGTGAGCATGAGCCATCTCCTTTGCGGCGGATGACCAAACTCTACGCGGGGAGATGGAGCTGACAATTTCGCACGATATCTTAAGGGGAGCACCCTAAGTAGTTTACCGGAGGCCTCCCGCGGGCGTTTATCGCCCGGCGGCCGAGCCTTCCTGGATGGCGCCCCGGATGCGGCCGACGAGGCTTTCCTCGAGATAGGGCTTCAGCAATACGTGGCGGATGCCCGCCGCTGGCGGCCTTTTGCTCGATGTTTTCATCCGGATAGCCGGTAATCAGAATGATCGGGGTGCCGACATGCGCGGTTCCGCAGGCGGTTCGCCAGGTCGATGCCGCTCATCGCCGGCATCTTGTAGTCGATCACGAAGCAGTCGGCCTCGCCCGCGACGCTCCCGTTCAACAGGGCCGCGGCGCTGCGAAACGTCCGAACGTCGAAACCGTCGGTTTCAAGCAGGAATCGCAGCGATCCGAGGACGTCGGAATCGTCGTCGACGACATAGATCATTGGTGCTGGGTCGCCGAAGCCATCGAGGATTGTCCGGTTTATGCCGGTTGCTCTGACACATCGGACAATAAAAGCGCATTTGAGCGCCGACGACTTGATTTGCCTCAATCTTTGATCGCGCCGGCCCGCATCGCCAGGCGGACGAGTTCGGAAAGGCTGCTGGCCTGCATCTTAGTCATGACATTGGCCCGGTAGACCTCGATGGTGCGCGGGCTGATGTCATATTCCCTGGCAATCAGCTTGTTCGAGAGTCCTGCGACGAGTCCCTCCACTGACCTGACGTTCCCTCGGGCTGAGGCTTTCGATCCTGGCAGCTGATGTCCAGCGTCGCGGCTTCGCTTCGCGCGCCGGTTTCTGCCTGCTTCAGCGCGATATCGATCATGCCGATCAGGCGGTCGTCCTCGAACGGCTTTCTCCAGGAAATCGACGGCGCCCAGTTTCATGGCCTCGACAGCCAGCGGAACATCGCCGTGTCCGGTCATAATGAGCACCGGGAACGCGCGGCGGTCCGCCTTCAGACCGTTTCAGGAGTTCAATGCCGTCGATGCCGGGCATGCGGACGTCGGAGACTACGCATCCAAAGTCGACGCCGGGGAGCGCATCGAGGAAGTGCTGGGCCGACTCGAACAGCGTGACGTCGAAGTCCGCGGCGCCGAGCAGGAAGTCGAGCGAGATCGCGCATCGCCTCGTCGTCGTCGATGACATAGACCTTTCCCCTATGCGCCATCTGTCAAACTCTCGCTTGATGCGGCAGGCAGTGTGAAACGAAACGTCGCGCCGCCCGCCGCATTGGTCTCGGCCCACATCCGGCCGCCATGCGCCTCGATGATCGAGCGGCTGATCGACAGGCCCACGCCCATGCCGGTTTCCTTGGTCGTAAAGAAGGTCTGAAACAGGCTTTGCGCCACGTCTTCTCGCGAATCCGGATCCGGTATCGGACACGGCCATTTCGGATCATGTCGTCGGCCACCGACGTATTGGATACGGTCAGTTCGCGGCGCGAGGAATGCGCCATGGCCTCGAGCGCGTTGCGAAACAGGTTGACCAGCACCTGCTGGATCTGGACCCGGTCCACCAGCACCTGATCGTGCCGCGGGTCCAGATTGAACCGAAGCTGCACGGCCTGTTCGCGGGCGCCGGTGAGACCGAGCGCGCCGGCTTCCTCGATCAGCTTGGAAAGGCTTTCGACGCGCTTCTCGGACTCTCCCCGCGCCACGAAATCACGAAGCCGCCGGATGATCTGCCCGGCGCGGATCGCCTGTTCGGCAGCGCGGTCCAGCGCGCTTTCAATCTTGGCAATGTTGGGATCGTCGCTGGCGCTCAGCAGACGGCGCGAACCCTTCATGTAGTTGCTGATCGCGGCGAGCGGTTGATTGAGCTCGTGCGCAAGCGCCGACGCCATCTCTCCCATCGCGCTCAGGCGCGAGACGTGAACAAGCTCGGATTGCAGCTGCTGCAGCCGGGCCTGGGTCTGCTGGTGTTCGGTCAGATCGCGGGCGAAGCCGGTGAAGTAGGGCGCCCCACCGGATTGCATTTCGCCGATCGAAAGATGCATCGGAAAAGTGGTTCCGTCCTTGCGCTGACCGGTTACGATTCGGCCGATGCCGATGATATGCCGTTCGCCGGTGGATCGATAACGGGCGAGGTACCCGTCATGGCGCGAACGGTCGGGATTTGGCATCAGGATACTGACGTTCTGGCCGATCGCCTCGCGTTCCGTGTAGCCAAACTGCCTTTCGGCGGCACTGCTGAAGAACTGCATGATGCCGTTGCCATCGATAACGATCATCGCATCGGGAATCGTCTCCAGGATCGAGTGAAGGTGGCTTTCCCTTGTTCGAAGCGCTTCCTCGATCTGCTTCTGATCGTCGATTTCGATCATGATACCGCTGAGATGGCCAAGCCCTCCCTGTTCGTCCTTAACGATGCTGCCGCGCGCGCGAACCCAGTGGCGTGACTGGGATTGCCCGTTTACCCGGTACTGCACGTCGAACCCGCAACCGGTCTCGACGGACCGCGCGACAGCTTGCCGGGTGCGTTCGCGTTCTTCCGGGTTCAAGCAGCGAAAGGAACAACTCGTACGTGAGGGGTAGATCGTCGGCCACGCCGAAAAGCGCCCTGGTCGTATTCGACCAAAGCAGCCGATGCGTCGAAAGATCCAGATCCCATACGCCAATGCCGGATCCTTCGATACCAAGCCGAAAGCGCTCGTTTCTGAACGGGATCCTCAGACGCGGGATGCAGGATGGTGGTCACGTTTGGCCTTCATTGCCGGGCGGGGCTGAACGATATCAAGATGCCCGGTGGCAAGCCAGCGCCTGGAAAGTGCTTCCTTTTCACCCGCCATAGGTCGGAAATCGAGGTACTGGATCAAGCCGGAATAGACAGGACGGGCGATTCATCCACTGTCAACTGGACATCGCCTTCTGCCGCGAGCAACGACGCCGTATCGGCCATCGAGGAAATCGCCAGTTCCTTGATCTGCCTCAGATCCCCGCCGGCCGTGGACTTAGAAGATGAAGCAGGCCGGCATTCGGAGAGAACGATGACATATAAGACGGTGATGGTGGGCTTGGCGCTCGGCCAGCCAAATGATGCGCGATTGGAAGTTGCCGCGCAACTGGCGGAACGGTTCGGTGCCCGGGTGATCGGAGTTGCCGCCGCCGAATTCAGTCCGCCCCTCTATTTCACGGAAGGCGAACCGGCCCAGAGGCTGATCGATCAGGGGTGGGCCGCGGTCAAGAATCGGCTGAAAGAGCTGGAAGGCGCGTTTCGCGCCGCGATGCAAAACCGTGCTGTGGAAGTCGAGTGGCGTTGCGGCGAGGATTTCCCGACGCGCTTTATCGTCCAGCAGGCCCGCGCCTGCGATATCATCGTGGTCGGGGAAGCCGCCCGTGGCGGGCTGGCAGACCCGTTTGTGCAGGTCAATCCGAGCGATCTCGTGATGCAGGTCGGGCGGCCCTTGCTGGTCGTTCCAGAGACCTGCAACTGGCTGGACCTGCGGAGCGTCCTGGTTGCCTGGAAGGACACCGCCGAGGCGAGGCGGGCGGTCAGCGACGCGCTGCCGCTGCTTCGTAAATCCAGCGAGGTCACAATTGTCGAAATTGTCGAGGACGAGGCCGATCGCGCCGCGGCGCTGTTGCGGGCTAGAGGATGTCGCGGCGTGGTTGTCGCGGCATGGCGTACGGGCATCGCAGCAGGTGCCCGGAGCAATGTGGCGATGCCGCCACGCAGTTGGAGCGCGTGGCATCGGACGTCGGCGCTGGCGTGGTCATTGCCGGCGCTTATGGCCACTCAAGGCTGAGCGAGTGGATCCTCGGGGGCGTGACGCGGCGGCTCATCAATCCAGCGAACCGCTGCTCCTTGCTGTCACACTGAACTTGATCTTAATCAACGCCGCCGGCTGACAGCCTGCTTGAATAATACGAATCTCGATTGAGGATCACGCCTTGGAAAGCTTTATCGAACAGGTCGTTGCAGACCATATGACGCGCAACGTCAAGACGGTAAGGCGCGACCTGACGCTGCGCGAACTCGGCGACCTCTTTGAAAGCGAGGACTTTAACACCTATCCGGTCGAAGAAGGTGGGCAAGTGGTGGGGCTGGTTTCGAAATTCGACCATCTTGCCTGCTTCATCTTTACCCCGGCTCACATGATGCCGCACTACAACGACCTGATGAGGCGCACCGTCGCCGACATCATGACGTCCGAATTCATCTATGTCGGGACGGATACCAGGTTGACCAGGGTGCTTCAGCTGATGGTCGACCACCGCATCCGCAGCATGCCGGTAATCGATGGCGATCAGCGGCTAGCGGGTATTATCTCCCGCGAGGACGTGATGCGCGCCCTACAGCGCTGTACCGGCAGCAAGGCACCGCTTACCCGCTGACTCCGGGGGAACAAATGACCGGAATAATCAGCTTCCAGGCACTGGCCTTTGATCTTGTCGATGGCCGCCTTGTCGAAGGCCAGCTGGTAAATTGCGGAAGTCCGGCGCTCGCAATACAGACGGCGCAGGGGCAGTGGAAGATTTTCGGCCACGCCGGCGCGGTTGCATTCAGCCGCAGCAGTTTTTCGACGGAGATAAACCGGTTCATAAACACGTGCTACGCCGGTTCGGACAGGTGCCCGACGAGTATCTGAAGGAAACAATCGGCGAATAGGCTTCGGACAACGGTCGCAAGCCTAACTCGCCTTCGCCAGTTCCTCGTCTTCCGGTGCGATGAAGTACAGCCCGGACATCGGGTCGACCCAACACAGATGGTCGTGGACCTTCTTCACCCCGGCGATAGTCTCCGCGCAGACAATGGCGGCTTGCCTCGAACGCTCGTCGGTGATGATGCCGCTCAGATGCAACGATGCCGTCGCGGACGATGACGCTGAGGCCACTGGGACACCAATCGTTCTTGCCGAGCGCATTGATGATGCGGTCGCGAATGTGATCGTCATCGGCTGTGGGATCGGAATCTGGCGGGCAAGGCTCGCGACAGCCTGCAATAGATTGGCGCGCGTTACGATTCCGACGACCCGGCCGTCCCTGATCACTGGCAGTCGCTTGAGCTTGTTCTTTTCCATCAGCGTTACGATGGTCTCGAGCGTAGTATCTTCGGTGATCGGTTACCGGGTCAGTGCGTCATGATCTCGGAGATCTTGCAGCCGTGCTCGTGAACAAAATCGGTCGCCGACTTGACCCGGGCCGAGAATGAGGCTCAGGAAACGGCTGCGCCTGCGCTGGGTGCCGATTTCACTGCGGCGGATGAAATCGCCTTCCGAGACGATGCCGACCAGTTTCCCGGCCGCATCGACCACCGGCAGCCCGCTGATGTGCCGTTCCAGCATGAGATTTGCAGCTTCGAGGATGGTGGCTTCCGGCAAGACGGTAAAGACCGGCCGGGTCATGATCTGATGCGCACGCATGGCAATCTCCGCGAGGTTCGAAATCGTTGGCGAGACCCTAAACCAACCTGGTGATCGCGAGTTTGATGCAGCTCAATGAAAAACCACGTCAATGTCGCTAGCATTCGGCAAATCCAGATGGAGGTCACCATGCCGGAGCTTGCCGAGACGAAAGCCGTGGAACGCGGGAACAGCCCGCCGATAGCGCGACGCTGACAGGTTGATGCCAACAAGCAGACGCTGCATTTGATGCTCGGTGCGCAGCGGATGATGCTGGAGGAGATGGCGTTTGCCGCCGACGCGATGCTCGACCGGGTGCGGACCGAAACGCATTTGTGGGGTGGAATTTGCCTCAAGCTGGCCAGTTCGCATTCGGTGCAGGATCTGAATGCGACGGCCGGGAATGCGGCAAGCATCAGCTCGAATTCACTCCGCCGTGACTGCGATCGGCTAATTCCGGCATGGTGAGCGGCTGATCGAGGCTACCTCTGGTCTGCTGGACAATGACCGTAACGCCGACGCGGTCTAGGTCGCGTCACGTCGGCGGCTACTGCCGAACCTCGCCAGGTCGACATGCCCAGCGCATGATAGAGCGGGCAGCGCTTGAAAAATGCGGTCACCAGCAATACCAGCCCGATCAAGCCGGCCCAGTGCCATCCCTGAATCGAAAGGCCGTCCTGCAGCGCATAGGCGACGAGCGCCAGTTCCACCACTATCCGCACATACCGGTCGATGGTTCCGACATTTACCGACATGATGCACCTCCGTGAGATAACTCTTGAGAAGGCTACCCTCGGCAACCGCCTTGTCGTTGATCTGTCTCAATTCCTGATCCGTGGCTGCATAAGATTGGACCGGGCGGACGATCGTATGCTGATCGGCCAGCCACCGTCCTGGGTTATGGTTGAGCCGATGTCGACCTATCGTTTGAAAAATCTGCTTTTTGCCGCGTTCCGTCGCGCTGGTCGGCGCCAGTTCGCGGCAGGGGTCCGTCGGCCGGGCAATTCTCGGCAATATTCGCAAGGCGAACTTCGAGGGACGAATTCGGCGTGGTGAATCCGCGTCATGCGGAGATCGACGGCGTTGCCACCGTGGCGCGGTCTCGACCAGTTGCCGTTCGTTCCCGAACTCGTGGTGATTACGGCGCCGGCACAGCGCTGTGCGCTGGCATCGTCGACGAGGCTGGAAAGCGCGGCAGCGCCGGCGCGCTTATCATCACGGCCGGGCTCGGCCATGGGGCAGGGTCGATGGCCGATGCCACTGAGCGCGCCGCGCGCAAATACGGCATGCGGCTGGTCGGGTCCTAATTGCCTTGGCATGATGATGCCTGGCGTGCACCTCAATGCGAGTTTCTCCGCGCACATGCCGGTCGCCGGAAATCTGGCGCTGATTTCGCAATCAGGCGCCATCGCCGCCGGCATGGTGGACTGGGCGGCGCAGCGCGCGGTGGGTTTTTCAGGGATCGTCTCAATCGGCGACCAGCTCGACGTCGATATCGCCGACCTGCTGGATTACTTCGCGCTCGATATCAAGACCCGCGCCATCCTGCTCTATGTCGAGGCCATCAAGGATGCCCGCAAATTCATGTCGGCAGGGCGTGCGGCCGCCCGGATCAAGCCTGTTGTCGTCGTCAAATCCGGCCGGATGGCACAAGGCGCGAGAGCGGCGGCCACCCATACCGGCGCGTTGGCCGGGTCGGACGCGGTCTACGATGCCGCCTTCCGCCGCGCCGGCATCCTGCGGGTTTCGGACTTGCGCGAATTGTTCGACTGCGCGGAAACGCTGGGCCGCGTTGGCTCGCCGCCGGGAAAGCGGCTGGCGATCCTGACCAATGGCGGCGGCATCGGCGTGCTTGCGGTCGACCGGCTGCGCCGAACTGGGAGGCATCCCCGCCGCGATCGCGCCTGCCACCCGCGAAAAGCTCGATGCGGTCGCTGCCGCCGACATGGTCCGGTTCAAATCCGGTCGATATCGCCGGCGACGCCGGTCCTGAGCGCTATGCGGTCGCGTTGGAGGCGTTGCTGGCCGATCCGAGCAACGATGCAGTGCTCGTGATGAATGTTCAGACCGCGATCGCTTCCGCCGATGATATCGCCACCATCGTGACCGGTATCGTCCGCAACTACCGCGAGCAACGCCGCGGCGCCGCCAAGCCGGTGCTCGCAGTTTGGGTCGGCGCAGATCGAGAAAGATTGCAAACCTCCTGAGCGGCGCCGGAATTCCTAACTACCCGACCGAAGATGACGCGGTGCGCGGCTTCATGCATCTGGTGCGCCATCGCGAGGTGGTGGAAGCGCTGGCGCAGGTACCGCCGGCCATGCCGAGCGAATTTTCGCCGGATACGGCGACTGCCCGGCAGATCGTCACCGCGGCAATTGACGATGGGCGTCAGTGGCTCGGACCCGGTCGAGATCAAGCGGCTGCTCGAGGCCTACGGCATCGCGATGGTGCCTACCTTTGCGGCCGCGGACGCCGATGCGGCCGTGGCGCAAGCTTCAAAGCTGTTCGCGCAAGGCGCGACCGTCGTGCTCAAGATCATGTCGCGCGACATCGTTCACAAATCCGACGTCGGCGGCGTCGTGCTCAACCTCACCAATGCCGATGCCGTGCGTATGGCGGCCGACGACATTCTGGCGCGCGCGAAGGCATTGCGCCCCGAGGCGCGGATCTCCGGCGTCATCGTGCAGGCGATGGTGGTGCGGCAGAAGGCGCGCGAGCTGATTCTCGGCCTGGCCAATGATCCGACCTTCGGCACCGTCGTGGTGTTCGGCCGCGGCGGCACCGCGGTCGAGATCATCAACGACAAGGCGCTGGCGCTGCCGCCGCTCGACCTGCAACTGGCCCGCGACCTGATCGAGCGCACGCGCGTCTCCCGGCTGTTGCGCGCCTACCGCGACGTGCCGGCGGTCAAGCAGGATGCGGTCGCGATGGTTCTGGTCAAGTTGGCGCAGATGGCCGCGGATATTCCGGAGATCCGCGAACTCGACATCAATCCGCTGCTGGCGGACGAGGCGGGCGTGCTGGCCGTCGATGCGCGCGTCGCGGTCGGACCGCCGGAACGAAAATTTGCAGGCGCAGGCCCCGCCAATTTCGCGGTGCGGCCCTATCCATCACAATGGCAGCGGCACATCGAGGTCAACGACGGCTGGCGCGTGTTTGTGCGCCCGATCCGTCCCGAGGACGAACCGCTGATCCATGATTTCCTGCATCACGTCACGCCTCAGGATTTGCGGCTTCGCTTCTTCGCGCCGATGAAGGAGTTCACCCACGCATTCATCGCCCGCCTGACCCAGCTCGACTATGCCCGCGCGATGGCCTTTGTCGCCTTCGATGAAGCGACCGGCGATCTGGTCGGCGTGGTCCGGATCCATTCCGATCTCGATCTACGAGAGCGGCGAATACGCGATCCTGCTGCGCTCCGACCTCAAGGGCAGGGGCTCGGCTGGGCCCTGATGCAGATGATCATCGAATACGCGCGGTCCGAAGGACTCAAGGTCATCTCCGGCGACGTGCTGGCCGAAAACACGGTCATGCTGGCGATGTGCCGTAGCCTTGGCTTCGAGGTGAAGTCCGATCCCGTGGAGCACGATATCTGCAACGTCAGGCTCACGCTGTAGGCCCGCCGCGAAGCCGACGCGGTTTTATTCATCCAGCGGGCGCCGGAACGGGTCGGACGGTGCTAGAGGTGCGACACCGTCGTCACGCGATAGGTTGTGCATCTTGCCGCGCTCGTTGATCGAGACATATTCGCCAACCACGAAACGTTCGTCGGCGAAATGATAGCCGGCTTCGTCGGGCAGATTGGCGTCGTCGTCATAGTGGAACCCCCAGGCGCCGCCGGCACGATAGACAAGATGTCCATGCCGGTCCTCTCGCGTTGGGGCGTTGCCGCGCGACGCGGCAGGCCTCGCGATGGGCTCGCCACAGCTTCGGATCGATGCGTCCCTCGGCATCGACAGGGGCTACGAAGATATGACGCGACTTCATCGTCGCCGTCGGGATGGCCGGGTTCGCGGGCGAGCACGATGCGGATTTGCCGGAATTGCGCCGGTAGCGATGCATTGAGGATCGGCTTTTGCTGGGGCTGTCGGACATGTCGGTAACGCCTTTGGATTGTGAGGGATGAGGCCAACGCCTTCGCGGTGATCAGTGTTGCTCGCTCGCAGCCGCCGCAGGCGGGCCGTGGCTTTCGATTTCCTCAGGCTCCTGACGATGATCGTGATCAGCGGGACCAGCAGCATCGGCAGGGTGCTGTTCAGCGGATGTTGGACCATGCCAAAGAATTGCGACTGCACCGCCCGGGCCTCGATCTGCAGCGCATCAACAGCCGAGCCGTGAATCTCGTTCGCGAGTTCGAGTTCGCGTCCCGCTGGCGGCCTCGCCGCAATTACGAACAGGATGGCTGCAATCGCAAAATTGACCACGCCAAGGATGCTGGCCGCGGAAATCGCACTCCAGACCTGCACCAGCGCGAAATAGGCCGCCAGTTCCAGCATCAAGAGGCCGAACGCCGCGATCAGCGCGGCGAAGGCCCGCAGGCCGAGGCCGACCAGCATGTGCTTCAAGCCGGATTTCGGCGATGATCCGGTCGGTTCGCCAGAGCGCTCGCAGGTTCTTGACGACATTTTCGCTGTTCATGTCAGGGCCTCTTCAGCATGAACCCGATGACGACGCCGAGCGCGAAGGCGGATGCCATCGTGGCAATCGGGCGCTCCGCAATCAGCGCTTCAACATGGTCTTCCTGCTCGCTTAGGATCTCGCCGAGTTCGTTCAAGGCTGCCTTGATCTGGTCGGCGAGGCGTCGGTGCGGCGCTTTTGCGGTGTCGAACATTTCATCGCCGGCATTGTTCAAAGGCGCGACACTTCGCTCTTGAGCGCCTGCAACTCATCACCCAGTTCGCCTGAATTGAACATCTCGCTCACTCGCATGGTCTTGATCAGCTGGATTGTAGGCGAGCTTGCGCCCTGCAATTGATTTGCCTCAACAATGGCGTGCAGGGACCGATTTGGCCGCATTGAGGCAGGTCAACATGGCAGCGGCGGCCGCGTCCTAGCAGAAAAGGCCAGCCAATCGAGGAAAGATCATCTTGACGACCGCACCCTGTTAACGGCTACCGCATCGGGCGATATCCTCGAGTTGCGTCCGGGCGGCTCCTGGACGGCCGCAAACGCGGCCACGCTTGAGCAGCTTTCCGACGGCGTTGCGCCGCAGCTCGACCGCTCCGCTACCATCAGGCTGGACATGGCGGAGGTGCGCGAACTCGACACGCTCGGCGCCTGGCTTCTGGAAAAATGTCGCGGCGGGCAACGTCGGCGGGTCACCGCGCCGATGTCACGGGCGTAGCGGACAATTATGCCGGACTGATCGAGGAGGTACGTCAGGTCAACCGGCGGACGCCTGCACCAGTTCCGGCGCGCAATCCCATTATTGCGAAAATCAGCGATATCGGGCGCTCCACCCTCGGCGCGAGCGAGGACGCGACCGCATTCCTGCAGATGCTGGGCTCGCTCTGCATCGCCATCCTCGGCGTGCTGCGCCGGCCGCGGTCGTTGCGGTTGACCTCGCTGACCTATCAGCTCTACCGGGTCGGTTGGCAGGCGATCCCGATCGTGGTGCTGATCACCTTCCTGATCGGCGCCATCATCGCGCAACAAGGAATCTTCCATTTCCGCAAGTTCGGCGCGGATTCCTATGTCGTCGATATGGTCGGCATTCTGGTGCTGCGCGAACTCGGCGTCCTGATCGTCGCCATCATGGTCGCCGGCCGCTCCGGAAGCGCCTACACCGCCGAGCTTGGCTCGATGAAGATGCGCGAGGAAATCGACGCACTTATCGACCATGGGGCTCGACCCGATCGAGGTCCTGATGCTGCCCCGGATCGTAGCCCTGGTCTGCGCGCTGCCGATCCTGAGTTTCATCGGCTCGATGGCCGCGCTTTATGGCGGCGGTCTCGTCGCCTGGTTCTATGGCGGCATGGGGCCGGCGATCTTCGTTGCGCGGCTGCATGAGGCCGTATCCGTCACCCATTTCGAGGTCGGTATCATCAAGGCGCCGTTCATGGCGCTGGTGATCGGTGTCGTCGCCTGCAGCGAAGGCCTGCGGGTGAAGGGCAGTGCGGAGTCACTCGGCAAGCAGACCACCACTTCGGTGGTGAAGTCGATCTTCCTGGTGATCGTGCTCGATGGGCTGTTTGCGGTGTTCTTTGCGTCGATCGGAATGTAGCGATGCAGGAAGCGGACGGACAATTTGCGATCCGCGTGCATGACCTCCTGGTCGGATTCCGCCGCCATGTCGTGATCGATCATCTTGACCTCGACGTGCGCCGTGGCGAGATCCTTGGCCTGGTCGGCGCCTCCGGCGGCGGCAAATCGGTCCTGATGCGGACCATCATCGGCCTCATACCGCGCCAGGAGGGTGAGATCGAGGTGATGGGCTCGCCGATCGGCAACAACCATAACCGGACCACGCGAAACGCCGCCGGCCGGTGGGGCATCCTGTTCCAGCAGGGCGCGCTGTTTTCATCGCTCACGGTGCGGCAAAATATCCAGTTTCCGCTGCGCGAAAACCTGGTGCTGTCCGACTCGCTGATGGACGAGATCGCGACCGCCAAACTCGAAATGGTCGGGCTCAAGCCGGAGGATGGTGACAAGCTTCCTTCCGAACTGTCCGGCGGCATGACCAAGCGGGTGGCGCTGGCGCGCGCGCTCGCACTCGATCCGGCAATCGTGTTCCTGGACGAGCCGACCTCGGGGCTCGACCCGATCGCGGCGGGCGATTTCGACGCCCTGATCAAGACATTGCAGAAAACGCTGGGGCTGACGGTGTTCATGGTCACCCATGACCTCGCCAGCCTGAACACGGTTTGCGATCGCGTCGCGGCGCTTGCCGACGGCAAGATCGTGGCGATCGGGCCGATGCATGAATTGCTTCAATCCGAACATCCCTGGGTGCGGGCCTATTTTCACGGCAAGCGCTCCCTGATGCTGCAACCCAAAGCGAGCTAGACCATGGAAACCCGCGCTCCCTTCGTCATTGTCGGCGCCTTCGTACTGGCGGCCATCGCCGCCGTGTTCGGCTTTGTTTACTGGCTGCAAAATACCGGAGGGTTGGCGCCGCGCGCGACCTACCATGTCCAGTTCGAAGGCTCGGTGCCGGGATTGCTGGTCGGCGCCGCAGTGCTGTTCAACGGCATCCGGGTCGGCGAAGTCTCCGAACTCAATCTCGCGCCGGACAGCCCTCGCCGGGTCAATGCGACCATCTCGGTCGCTTCGACGACACCGGTACGCGCCGACACCAGGGTCGGGCTTGAATTCCAGGGTCTCACCGGCGTTCCCGTGGTTGCACTCGAGGGCGGTGTCATGGTTGGCAACACCGGTGAGGTGCCAACGCTTGTCGCCGAACCCGGCGCCGGTCAGGGCATGACGCAGGCGGCTCGCGATGCTCTGCGGAAGGTGGATTCGGTGCTGGCGGAGAATTCCGGGGCGCTGAAGGACATCATCGCCAACTTCAAGGTCTTTTCGGAAGGCCTCGCCCGCAACACCGGAAAGCTCGACGGTATCGTCGCCGGCCTCGAACGCATGACCGGCGCGACCGCGCCGCCGCCAAAGATCACCTACGATCTGCATGTCCCGAAAGATCCTGCACCGTTGGGCAAGACGATCAATTTGCAATGGGCAATCCCGGAGCCGACGGCGGTCGCGATGCTGGAGACTCAGCGGTTCCTGTTCTCGCCGGCACAGGACTATCCTGGCTTCGCGGAAGCGATGTGGGCCGATGCCCTGCCGAAGCTCGTTCAGGCGCGGCTGATTGAGAGCTTTGAGAATTACGACATTGCTCACGCGCCGCTGCGGATGGTGGACGCCGGCATGACCGAATTTCAGCTTCTGATCGACCTCAGAGCGTTTTCGTATCGCACTCGATTCGATGCCGGCGGCCGAAATCGAACTGTCGGCGAGGATCATCGACAAGAACGGTAAGATCGTCGCCTCGCACCTGTTTGAGGAACACGAGCGCCTTGACAGAGTCGAGCCGTCGCAGGCTGTCGCGGCGTTCAGCGAAGCGTTTGGCCGGCTGGCGAAAAACCTGATCGCATGGACGGTGGCGGCGCAGTAGCCAGGCTATTCGAGGCTCTTCAGATAGGACAGCAGGTCGTGAATCTGGTCGGGATCGAGCCGGAACTCCGGCATGGTCGGGTGACCGGTCTGAATGCCTTCGGCGAGCGACTCGGCGAGTGTTTCGATCGGATAACGCTTGTGAAGCGCCCGGAATGGCGGCGCTATCTTGAGCGGGCTTTGCGTCACTCGGTCGATCGAATGGCAGCGTGCGCAATTGTTGAGCGCGAAGGCTTTGCCGCGCTCTTCTGAAGGTGAAGCGGCCAGCGCCGATGCTGGCCAAGCATCAGGGTAAGGAGTGCTTGGTGCAGGATGGGTCGCAACATTGCCGACAATTCCCTCGACTGGCCGGATATCGGCACTAGCGCAGGATAGTGGGACGGAAGTGGTCCATTATTGATCTGCGTCAACTTGATCGCGCCCAATCCGTTAAGATGCATCGGTCTGCGGCGAGAATTCCGTCGAACTCAATTCCCTCGAGATCGTGGGCAGCCGCTGGAGTGGGGTATGAAGAGAACCATCGTTGCTGACGAACCATGTGCGCAGCCGTGTGCGGACTGCACGGTGCGTGCGCATGCGATTTGCGCCGCGCTTGAGCAGGATGAGTTGCGCGAGCTCGAACAGCTTGGTCAACGTCTCCAGTACCGGCCCCATGAACCTGTGTTCACCAGGAAGATATTGCCGGCTCTTGTTACAATGTACTCGAAGGCGTTGTGCGCCTTTACAAGCTGTTACCTGATGGCCGCCGGCAGATCGTGGGATTTGCCCTGTCCGGAGATTTCCTCGGATCTCCGTCAACGGCCGCCACGGTATTTCGGCTGATGCGGTCGGGCCGGTTACGGTATGCCGTTTCGCCAGGAAATCATTCTCGCGTTTCGTCGAAGACCGACCGAACGTCTTGCGTCGCATCAATGAATTCGTCGCCCGCGATCTCTCGGAGGCCGGAGCAGATGGTGCTGCTCGGGCGAAGGTCATCGGAAGAAAAGGTCGCTATCTTCCTGAGTTAAATGGCGCGATCGGCTGGCGCAGATCGGTCCAGCTACCACGATCACTCCGTTGCCGATGAGCCGGCTGGATATCGCCGATTATCTTGGTCTCACCATCGAAACCGTCAGCCGAACCTTCACCAAGATGGAGCGCGACGGGGTGATAGAGATCGTGCAGGGCGGCATTCGCTTGGCCGACGCCGCGCGCGCGGAAGCCGCTTGCCGCCGCCTGAATCTGGCACCGCCGTTGTTTTGTCCGGTGAGTTTGATCAGGATCAAAGACGACTCCTTCGCGTTCGCCATAGTTCTTGGACGAAATCAAGAGAGGTAACTATGCCGATCGATGCGATGCTGGTTTCTGTGGCTGTGGTGACGATGTTCGTGGTCTTTGCCGCGGTGCTCGCCTGGGGCCAGCGTCAGTCCCAGTCGGCGGAGCAGCAACCGGTTGACGGCCGGCGAAAGCGTCGCAGCTTCTGATCGCCGACCGCGCGACCGCCGCAGGCCCGAAGCCAGTGCGCCCGGTCGCATCAGGGCGGCGTTCTCGTGCAGTTTAACCCAGATCAACTTATCGGCGACGGAACCGGGATTGATGGAGCGGTACCGTTCCGGACCGCCCCAACGAGAATCATTCAATGGACCAGTCTCAAACCGCGAAATCGATGACGCACGGCGAAGCCGGCCTGATGATCGTCTTTGCCGTCACCGCGTTTGTCTGCCTCTTCGCTTCAGCCAAGGCGCTGGATACGGCGTACGCCTTCCACGCGGCGCTGGCGTGCGCCGTCAGCCTTTGGGCCGTCTTTGCGATTGGGAACCGGTATCTCGACCGAACCGGGTTGCCGCCGCAGGAGATCAACGGCCGACCCAATTACAATCTGGGCCCAGTCAAATTTCCGGCCGTGATGGCGATGTTCTTGGGGCATCGCCGGTTTTGCGCGTCGGGCTGTTGATCGCATCCCAACTTGCATGGCCGGCGCTCAATTTCGACCTGCCGTGGACCAGCTTCGGCCGCTTGCGACCGCTGCATACGTCGGCGGTGATCTTTGCATTCGGCGGCAACGTGCTGATCGCAACCTCGTTCTACGTGGTGCAGAAGACCTGCCGGACCCGTCTGGCCGGCGATCTCGCGCCATGGTTTGTCGTCATCGGCTATAATTTCTTCATCCTGATCGCCGGCACCGGCTATCTGCTCGGCGCTACCCAATCCAGGGAATATGCAGAGCCGGAATGGTACGCCGATTTGTGGCTCACGATCGTCTGGGTGACCTATCTGCTGGTCTTCCTGATGACCCTCGTCAAGCGCAAGGAACCGCATATCTTCGTGGCGAACTGGTTCTATCTCGCCTTCATCGTCACCATCGCCGTGCTGCACCTTGGAAATAACCCACCGGATCGTGTTCGACAAAAACGGGGACGTTGACGTTGCCGGAACTCGATGTAGCGAACGCCGGCGATATCCCGGAAGCTGAATTTGCGCTGGCTGGTCGGCTGGCGCTCGCCAGCCATCATCCGGTCGCTGCCGCGGTCGCCCGCGCGGCGGGAGCAAAGAAGCCGCTGGCCGAGGTCGAGAGAAGTGGCCGGTCAGGAGCGTACGCGGCTTTGTTGGGAGCTTGAGGTGAGACTCGGCAGGCCGTCGTTCTGCGGGGCGGATAGCCTTGCGAGCGATATCCTCTGCAGGGACCCGGAGGCTTCCGTCGTTGCCTTCCAGTATGGCGAAGCACGTCATGTCTTTGCCGTCCGACAGCGTCTGCGCCCAGATGCGGTCGCCACGATTGCCAGTCCTCCGGCAGGGCGGCATTCAAGTGGAGATTCTGTCGGGTGATCGCGAGCCCGCCGTTCGGCACGCGGCCCGATCGCTGGGCGTTCACGAATGGCGTGCGGGCGTCACACCGGTCGACAAGATTGCCCGCATCGACGGACTGGAAGCAGGCGGGGCTTCAAGGTCATGATGGTTGGCGACGGCATGAGACGATGCACCGGCGCTGGCCGCGGCGCACGTCTCGATGTCGCCGGTGACCGCGACGCATTTGAGCCAAGCCACCGCCGATCTGGTGTTTTTGGGCGACCAACTGGCCCCCGTCGGGCGGCCATCGATTTCTCCCCGAAAGGCGCTGCGGCTGATGCGTGCGGCAGAACCTGTGGCTGGCCGCGGGCTACAACCTGCTGGCCGTGCCTTTGGCGATCGCCGATGTCCACCGCCGCTGGTGGCCGCCGCGGCCATGTCGGGCTCGTCGCGCTGCTGGTGATACTGAACGCGTTGCGTGCGACGTCGCGTCGCGTCACGGAGGTCTTGATGGAAGTGCTTGTCATTCTCGTGCCGCTGGCGCTCGGCCTCGGGCTCGCAGGGTTACTCGGGTTTCTCTGGACGCTGAAGAGCGGGCAATATGACGATCTCGATGGAGCTGCCTGGCGCGCTATCTCAGACGATGAGGTCGTGAAGGATGCCGGGATCTGCGTTGTCCAAACTGACCATAAGCTATTGATCGAAAACGTGGGACCGATCGGTTCTGCATGAGCGATTGAGAACGTTGAAAGACTGACCCGACTCTTAATCATTTCGAATCAACAAGCAGGGCGCGATATCGGCGGCGTCCGGATCACCACGTTAATGCGATCGCAGCCAAGTCCCTCAGGTGTGTTGCGCATTTTCGGTTTTTGCTCCTCCGCGATATTTGCTGCTCGGGGAATGCACTAGGCACCGAATTCAGCGTTCTGCGGTTTGTCACCCCAGTCAGCGAGGACGCTTAATGGGCAAGCAACGGCCGGGGGTCCTTCCAGCCTTGGAATCACTGGGCTTTAAACAAATTGACGCCCAGACGAACATCCGCCGGCAATCTGCAATAGCATATCGGATTGTGTAATGCATGGCTATCAGACATTCGCTCTATGGCTTTGCGAAGCGGACGTGCGGCCAAAGTAGCGATGTTTGTTGGATGAGGTTTCGGGTTTGGAACCTATCGATGAGATAGGCGTCCAGCGCGTGAGCAGCAAAGATACGGGCCATAACTAACGCGAGCAGAATAGCTGCTGAGGCCTCGATCATTGCTCGACCTCCTGCTGACCCTTTACGGCGAGTAACCGCTACGTGACTATGGTTCCAAATCAGATCGAAGAAAAGAATTGCATTTTGGCCATCCCCTGTTTGTTAGAAACAAGGATAAGTTTTCTAGGATGTTTTCGTCCGGATTAGGGAAAACGGTTTCGTCCGGACGGCGTCTGTCCGAACTGCACGCCGCGCGGGCTGGCGGAGAGTAACCCGGATGCTTCGTTGGCTCATACCCGCAAAATACCCGGGCGGATACCGCTCGTTGCAATTACGGCCGGCTTTGCGGATTGTTGTTTCCGAAGCGATTTATTGGAACCAAGCACCAAGTTCCGCGTAACATTTGCGGCGTTCCGATAAAGTCCGCAGGGCACCTGTATGTGGAGAGCCTTCATTTCAAGCGCTTGGTACTTGTCGCTTGCGTGTGAGCTATCTTTGATCTGGCTACCAACAGACATCACGGCGGAAACGCTGAATTTGCCCCGACCCGTTAATCAGGCCAGCAGCAGACCCGATGAACCATTTGGGCTTCCAACCGCGAACGTGACTACGGGCGCGCTCCTCGATAAATGGCTCAAGGTCAAAGAGGAAATGGAAGCTGAGCGCCTGGTAATTCGAACGTGCGAAGAAAATCGCGCGTCGTGTGCGTCGCGGGCAGCGCTGCAATTTCTATCCATTATTGATAGCGGACGAACCTCGGGAGGTCGCGGGCGACTTGGCAAGATCAACCGTGCAGTCAACCTAAGCATAAGGCCGATGAGCGATTTATCAATCAATGGTGAGGAAGATGTCTGGAGTTCGCCCCTGACCACACTCGGCATAGGTGCCGGCGACTGCGAAGATTACGCTATCGCAAAGTTTTTGGCGCTGCAGGAGGCTGGGGTTTCCCTGATGACCTTCAGATCGTGGTCCTGCAGGACAACTTCCGGGGGAAGACCACGCCGTTGTAGCGGCACGGCTTGATGGAAATTGGCTCATACTGGACAACCGCCATATGGCGATGGTTGAGGACCGACAATTGCCAAATTTTCAGCCCGTATTTCTCATCGATCACGATGGAGTCAAATCATACATCGACCCGTCATCTGCTCCCAACGCATCGCATCTCGTTCGGCGACTGGAATTTTCCCTGGGCAAAACAAAGACTGGGGCCCAGATGCGACGGATCGCAGCGCGACGCCCTCAATAGCTAATAGCTCAGGTAGTTCTAATTTTACTGGCGCACCCGATACGATTTGGGAGCGCATGGTGTCATAGACACGTCGCAATTACTTCGAAAGCGTTCTGTTTAAACAACGCTTTCTGCTGCGACTGGCTTATCAGGGGCTGTAAGCGGACTTTGAGCCCATTTCACCGCAGGGTCGTCACAACTTATACATTGGAGCTCGGTGCAGCCGGAGATGGTGACAACCGAGACCATGCGTTTTCCGCATTTCCGGGCACCGCGTTATTCGATCCATGAGATCCTCCCGATTACCTCTAACCGAACTTTTCGAGAGCAATTCATGCAGTATAGACCCGTGATCATGACAACTGGGTCCAATCGACGACGAAATGTCGAGGGGAGGTTAAGCCACCTTTCTTCACGGACGGTATAGCGCGGGACTTAGAATGATTTCGTTGCCTTTTGCCCGCGGGGTAATGGAACTATGCGGTGCGGGCGCGGGGTTTAGTCTTGCGCCTTTCTGTGCAGTGAGTTCCCTCACAGGGGTAGATCTCGAGCCCGCGGATGTTTGACTCTGCCGGGCGCCGTTGACGTTGTCTTTCAAGCCGATGCGTTCCGGGCGCGGCCGGTGGAAGCGGCCCGGAAAATCTGGCGGCCCACCGCTGTTCAAACCTTCTTTGAAGATCCAGAGGGACTCATAACCAATGCGCCGCGTTCGGGGTCGCCCGGTCTCAACGGTCCGCAACGCGCGCGCCTGCTTTAAAGGGCCGCCTCAATCGCGCTATCTCTTCGATGGCTGGGCTTTCGGTGGTGTAGCCGGCGTTGCAACGGACGGCGCCGGGATATTGGCAACCGATTGCTGGAGGGCGTCCAGCTTCTCAGTAAGCGTCGCGATCTGCTTGGAAAGCTTTTTCGTCTCGGCCTGCTGAGCTACGAGCTGGTCTTGAACGATTTGCAGTTGGTCGACGGCCTGCTGTTGAGTTACCTCAAGCCCCTTCGTCGTCTCGAGAAGCTCGTCTGAAGCTCGCGGCGCGGCTTCTTTGGTTGCACTGAAGGCCCACACGGTCCAGCCGCCACCAATTAGGACGAACGCGGCGACCAAAGGAATGATCAGTTGCCAGCGAGCACGGACAGCAGCATGACCGAATTGCAGTTTGTGAGAATATGCCGCGTCAACCATGAGGGCCTCTTTAGGTTTTTGCCACGAGCTTCCCAACGTTCATGATGCCGTGCTCAAGATACCGCACTTCAAGACAGCATGTACAAACATCTATATGCGGTTATCGGACAAACATTAAGGCCAGAACTAACCAATTGAAATAATTGATGTTCTCGCGCCGTCAGACCGCTAAAGTCAACGTAATGAGTTGGTCAGCCGAATGGAAGAAAGTTTCAGCTGTTCAAACAGTGAATACAACTTGAGCCCCGCGTAACTGCGGCATCATGAATCTTGTCCCAAGCTCCTTGCGACGCGACTTCGTTAGCATACGAGCCGGGCCGATCGAACCGAGGAGCACAGGACCGAGTCGCAAGGCTGGTTGCGGCCTTCGGCTTTGCCGCCAAGTGCTTGCGTTGCACTGGACGCACTGTCGAGCAGTGCTTTCACGTGATCGCTCGAAGGGTCCACCTTCATCGAGGCCCGAGTGCCAGCCAGACTTAGAGTGAAGCGAACATCGCCGTTCCAGTCCAGTACTGGTGCTGCGATAGAGACGTACCCGCTCAAGTCGGATCGGACGATTGTCGTGTAGCCCCTTCGAACCGCGCATGGACTGGACGACACAGTCGACCTATGCGGCCTTGTTCAGACCAGCCAAAACCTGGCGGAAGCTATTCAATCCAGCTTTCAGGTTCCCGATGATCTCCTCGGCAAGGTCGTCTGGATCTGAGATGGACTGAGCCACCTCAACCGCCATATAGTTCCAGCGAGAGACAACTTCGGTAACGTCGCTTTGCCGCTTGGCAAACGCGAAGCAAGCTTCGTCCGCGAGAAATGCTCCCCTCCGTTTAAAGTGTTGATAAATCGCGCTTTCCGCAACTGGCACGTACGTTGCTATTGAAGCTGCGATGGTGATCGCGTGCGTACCGCGTGCGCGTCCCTGCATCCGGCTTAGCCAACGTGTGGAGGACGAAATGCAGAATCCGCTTAGCGAGTACAACCCCGAAATGGAAATATTCGAGGTCGAGCAGTTCAGTGGCCGGGGAGACCACCAGCGAAGTGCTAGAGCGAGGCCGAACTTATGGAAATCGCAGCCGAACTGCTTGAGGTCCGAGACGAGCAAGAACTCGATCGCTTTCTCGGCAGTGTCTTCAACAAGGTCAAGGCATTTGCGGGTTCGGCGGCCGGAAAGGCGGTCGGCGGAATGTTGAAGGGCGTGCTGAAGAAGGCGCTACCGATCGCAGGGGCGTCGCTGGCACATTCTTTGGAGGGCCTATTGGCGCGACGATTGGTAGCAAGCTTGGCTCGGCGGCCTCCAATCTATTCGAGATGGAGCTCGAGGGATTGAGCCAGGAGGATCGCGAATTCGAAGCAGCCAAGCAGTTTTCGCGCTTTGCGGCCGAAGCTGTGAGAAATGCTGCCTCTGCGACGGGAGGAAATCCGGTTGCTGTCGCGCGCTCCGCAATCGCTGCGGCCGCGCAGCGCTATGCCCCAGGCCTGCTGAACGGATCGACACGACGTCGATGTCGCCTAGTGCGACCGTATTCTTCCGGATACGGACGTCCGCGGAGCGGACGGTGGCGTCGAATCGGCCCTAACAAAATCATCGTCGAGAATTGTTAGCAGATGACCGGCGATTGCTGCCACCGCGATGCGCATCCAGGCGAGGCATCGGAGGATATCATGCATGACATCGATCGTACGCAACTCGAAACCAGCATGGAGTACCAGGAATTTTGAATTCCCAGGCGAGTTGCAGGAGGTCTTTGGCGAAGCGCAGAGCTCATGGAGCTGGCCGGCGAACTCCTCGAGGTCCGGGACGAACAAGAGCTTAATTATTTCTCGGGGATTTGATCCGGGCAGGCGTGGTGGCCATCGGATCGGCCATCAACCTCCCGCTCGGACAGCGGCAACTCGGCGGCATTCTGAAATCGTCAGCGAGGAATGCAGCGCTGCAAGCCGTGCCGGTGATCAGCGAGTGCCATCGGCTCACGCATCGGTGGGCGTCTCGGGCCAGCGATCGCGAAGGGTCTCTGCCACGTTCGGGACGACCGCGCTCGGCGAAGAATACGGCGATGTCAACCAGGAGGATCGCGAGTTTGAGGGCGCGAAGCAATTGTGTCCAGCTTCGCAGCCGATACTGTCGGCAACGCGGTCGCCGCACCGCCGGGCGCCGACCCGCGCGAGCGATGGCCAGGATCGGCCTTCGTGAAGGCCGCGCGGACAATTGCGCCGGGTTCTGCTGCAAGCCGGAATGTGCGGCGCCCGCTGCCGCTCACGCCGGCAATGTAGGTCAAAGCGGTGTGTGGTACCGGCGCGGCAACAAGATCGTTTTACAAGGCGCGTGAGCGACAATCGTGCACTCGATTCCTACTACAAGAGCGATGCTGCTTCATGAGACGCGTTCCCTGATGGCGCGGCTCGCGCAGAGATCAAATCGTTCGCACTCGCAGGAGACGATGCTGCCGGCGGCCGCGCTGCTCCCTCGCGCACAGTCGGCGTAATCGACAAATTCCTCGTTGTTGGGCGGCGCCAGCTTGCGCCGGTTACTGCAACAGTTTCTGAACTGGCTGCAGCATCCCGTCAAGCGATACGGCGACGCCGGAAGAGGCGCAGCGTAGGTTCACAATGCTGCGTCTGAGATTCAACATTGTGCTGACCCAGACTCGATCTGTTCTCAGACGTGATTACACAGCGCAGTGAAAGCGAGACCGGCGTATGGCTGAGGCGGTCTCGATGTCGTCTCCGCCGATGCGCTCGAACTGCCTGGCTATTACAAAGCGCCGCCGGTGATTTGCTACCTCGATCGCGACATTGGCGCCGCGATTCGGCGTGGCGCGTACGCGGTTGCCTGGTGGCGGCCAAAACCCGGTTGCCATCGTCCGAGTGCCGCGTGAACGTATGGTCGGCACTGGTGTTGCGTCTTCGCTGGTGCATGAGGTCGGTCACCAGGCTGCAGCCTTGCTTCGATCTGGTTGGCTCGTTGCGACCGATCCTGAAGGGTTTGCAGCACGGTTCGCCCACAAATCGCTTCGCCATGGCAGTTGTGGGAGCGGTGGATCTCGGAAATCGTGGCCGATTTCTGGTCGGTAGCCCGCGTCGGGATCGCATCCACGATTGGTCTGATGGGCGTGGTTAGCCTTCCGAGGCCGTTCGTCTTTCGTCTTAATGCCGACGATCCACATCCGATGCCATGGATCTCGCGTCAAGCTCAGTGCCGCGATGGGTGAGGCACTCCTACCCCATCCACAATGGCGGCGCCTGAGGTGCGCTGTGGGGTCATATTATCCACCGGTCGGATTGGCCGTGCAGACCCAGGCGCTGCTTGTTCAAATGCTGGAAAGCATGCCCGCATTTGTATCCCTGTTAATCAACCACCGCCCGAAATCGTTATATGGCCGTTCGCTCCTAGAAGTAATGGACCTCGCTCAGCGCCAGCCGGCTCGGCTCGCTGCTCTTTACCGAAGATGGGGCGCCAACCCGTCAGAAATGTATCGGGCGCCGCCAGTGAGTGGTGTTTGCCGTTGTCGGTCAGGCGCGCGCCGATGGCGGGATCAGTGCGGAAGACGAAAACTGCATTGTTGTCGAAGTTGCTCACCTATTGGGCGCTTCGAGCCACCGTCAACACATCCGAACTTTGCGCAGCGGTGCCATGCCATGCGCAAGGCCGCAGCCTAGTGATTATCGATGGAGGATCAGATGACGAATGAAACGAGCAGCACGATCGAATTCGGCATGTTGACTGGTTTCGTGACTGATACCGGGCCGAAAGAGAGGCTCATGCGCCTGTGGTTGATGCGCGCGTCGATCTGTATGGGCCGAACGAGAAGGAATACAAAAGTGCGCCGGACAAGTCGGAAAACGTACTTCAATCGGCCGAAACCGACGCGGGGAGGGTGCTACAGGATCGACAATCTGGAACCCGGCTACTACTGGGCAAGCTGTGATGCATTCACTCCCAAAGGGCATGGAGTGAAGATCGAGGCTGGATACATCTGCTCGATTGGACTTCCAGCTCGATGTGGCATTGCAACTCACTTGTTTGACGCAGGCCGACTCGGGCGACAGCTACAAAGAAATCGAAAAGTCCGGCATGGCGGAAGCCGGTACGCCTATCAGGCTGCGCGCCAGCTACAGTCGCAAACTGAAGAAGCCAACGGTACTTAGATTCGCGACGAGCCAAGGTGAGCTCACGGCTATCCCGAATTCTCCTGATGAGATGATGCTCTTCACGACGGACGTGAGTGGTCCCGTTGAGGTCTCGGCGAACCTCGCCGAAGCGAATAGCCAGGTCTCCACCGTGAAGTTCAGCTTCCTCATGCTTCCAGCGAAGGCGCAGCCGATTAGTGGCCAGATCGGTGTCACGTTGCAGCGTTCCGCTTCGATACCGACGCCCGACCTCGGCCTGTGGGCCGCCATTCGCGCGCACGAGAAGGCGATTTCGTTCGGTGGCCTTGGAAAGGGCCCGGTGGCCTCAAAGGGTTATCAGGATTTATCGAGCAGGTCTTGTGCGGTGATCCTTGGGGACTGGCGGTGCCGACGGATCGCCTTGCGAACGTCATCCTGGTATCGATCTCCTCAAAGAAAAATCCAAGCTGGCGAAGCAGTTGCCTCGCACGGGATGGCCGCCTACGAACTGTTGAAGACAGCAACTGAAATCTTCCTGCTGTGGAATTGCGGCGTTGCGATTCGAACCTCCGACGCGTGGCGTAATCCGCTTGCAACGCCCGAGGAAGAGAGCGCACGGACCGGGATCCCAGTCGGACAAGTGATAACCATGCTGACAAACTTCCTTGGAACGAGATCGGCTGCCCTACATCGAGGCGCGTCGTAGGCACGGCCTTCCCAGGCTACGTGGTCAGCAACAGTGTTTTGCACCGAACGTGCTGACGCCGCGCGTCGACTGCGTCTGCTTGATTGAGCTGATATGGTCGTATTGGCACGAAGAAGCGATGCTGGTGCAGTCGGTGAACGCTATCAGTCGGCGCTTCCAAAACGTGCGCAGCATGGGCGACCGTGACCCGCTCGCCCATGTCACGATCGACCCGCTGCGGCCATTACAACAATCTGCTCTGGGGCTATGTCCAGGATGAGCAGAATCGGCTGACGGTGAATCGACGTGGAGCCGAATACGATCAAGAATACGGCATTATGCTGCGGGGTAAGGCCATTCAGCCGATCCGCCCAGCAGACAGCCGGTCTAAATTTCTCGAAGGCTTCCATAACCTTCTGCATTTGTGCGCGGTCTTCTACAAAGAAGACAACGACACGACCGTGATCGCCGATGGATTCCCGCTGCTTAACGCCCTGAAGGAAGTTCATCTCCTTCTGGCCCAGGGTGCACATAATCAGTTCGGCGATCTGCCCTGGACGGCGCGTGTCGAAATGCTGATGCAGCAATGGCATGCTGCGCGCGGCCGGAAATGCGCGATTTCCTGCAGAGCCGTCCGATGGTGCCCTACACAGAGGCGTGGATGCCGCAGGTAGACACGCATGAAAACGCTGCAGGGCTGGACTGACGTCACAGTAACGCATTTCCGCGATCTCGCTGTTTTCGGCGAGCAGATCCTGCTGTCGATCCGATACGGCGACTGGATCGATCTCAATGACGAGAACCACGCCAAGAACTGGGCACGCTACTGGCGGCCGGAGGTCCAGGGCTACATCCATGCGTATCGTATCGTCACGGGCATCGATCTCACGCGATCCCGGATACCGTCGACTACACCATGCCGGCCGTGCACTTGCAGAAGCGGCTGGCGCTGGCAGCGAGTTCGGTGAAATGCGGTGGTCGTGCTCGACTTCACTTCGGCGCTCTACCTCGGGCTACGCCATTCAAGCCCGTCGTTGTCTCCCTGGGCTGAGCTTACGACGGGGCAAGCCCGCGGCATTGGAGCTACCACCTGTGTAGCGTCGCGACAGCCGGCGAGTTCGCAGCGTTGGTAGGCTGCGCAAGCGCGACGCCGCTTGCCTCGACGCTGCATCTTTTCTGGGATCTGTTTGGATTGCTGGCACGCGATCGAGTGAGGATCTACATGGACGAGGGTACCTATGCCATTGCGCGATGGGGCGTCGAGCGGGCGGCAGCGCGGGGAATATTCGTGCGTAAGTTCCGGCATTACGACTCCGCAGCCCTCCGCGCGACTTGTTGAACAGGACCGGCGCGCGATGCGCCGCCCCATAGTTGTTGCCGACGGGTTTTGCCCTAACTGCGGCCGGTCCTGCGCCGCTGGTCGATTTTCTGCAATGCGTCACGAAATACGGCGGCCATATCGTGCTCGACGACACTCAGGCAGCTAGGCGTGCTCGGGGAGAGGGGCGGCGGTTTCGTTGCGATGTGGCAGGGTCTTAAATCGCCCGACGTCATCGTTGGCAGCTCGCTGGCGAAAGGATTTGGCGCGCTCGATGGCGATGCTCGCCGGAAACGCCCGCATCGTTCGGCGTTTCCGAGGAGCAAAGCCAGGTCCGCGTCCATTGCAGCGCGCCGTCTGTCGCAGTCTTGCATGCTGCCGATCGCGTGCTGGCCGTCAATCGCACAGATAGTGATCGCCTGCCGACAGCACCTAGTGCAGCTGATGCGTCGGTTCCAGGAAGGATTGTATTCGATTGGTCTTGTCGCGGATGGCGGACTGTTTCCGGTGCAGACATTGCGACCGGCAGGCCTGCCAGCCGAGGATTTGTATCAACGGTTTGCGTCACGCTGGCATCCCGCACGGTTTTGATGAGGCGACTGCGCCGCGAGATTGGCGCGCGTCGCCTTCCTCATCACCGCGTTGCATCAGCACTCAGATATCGACGCATGCCGTCAGGCAATCGGCCGCAGTGAGATTCGATCATCCGATCCGGCTACTGACAGGGAGGGCATCATGACTTCGTATTTCGAATTCGAGACCATCCCGAAATCAACGAATTTGCGGCCCGAGAGGCAGGAATTCTGCATGGGGCAAACGGAATGGGTCCGAGATATGCACGCCGCAGGCCTGGGACCTACCAAGGCCTCGATGAGGTTCGTGCGACGCCCAAAGCGACGACCCGCAGATAAAGGGGCGTTGCCATCGTGGCAGCAACCAGCTTTCGTCCGGCGACGCTGGCCACCGGCCTACCGGGGGTGTACCGCTGTCGTTCCCGGTCATCCCTGCGCGCGGATGGGCATCAGGCGATGTACCACCGGATGTACCGCAAGACGAGCCGCCAACTGCTCCCACAGCTGGACCGCGCCGGTAGCCGACGATCAACAGGCAACTGCTGAGCCGGATGCATCTGATGCCCGGGCTGTTGCGCCGCCATCGACGGATTCAGAGCTTTTTCGAATTCGACGGTCAGGCCTGGGCGAGACCGGCTTCGAACTCCCGTCCAATTCGGTGGTGAGAACTCCTTCCGTGGGGTTAGAAACGTGCAGTTGGGTCACCGGGCTGACGCCAATCTCAACCGTCACTGCGGCGATATTCCGCTCAATTTTCTGATTGGCTGGATCGCCGTCGAATCCGATGGCGATATCCGCAGCCACACCAGTCTGGATGAACGCGGGTACTTCCAGTTGCACCCGGACGAGAGTCAAAGCTGCTCAAGGTCGATCACCCGCGGCTGAGCGTCGATCCCGACTCATTCGGTCAAAGCCGGAATTGCCCTCTGTTCGGCACCTTGCCGCAGTGGCTAGGGGCCTTGGCTTCGCCTACGGCACCGATCTCTTCTGGCATGTGGTCAAGCTTCTGCACTGGCTGCCGGGCGGTGTTCGAGTGATCGCCAATGACATGCACGGCTACAGAAAGTCCGAGCCTGCAACATGGGATGAGTTCAAAAGCACGTGATCTCGCGGCGGCAGCAGATCATGGCACAAATCAAGAAGAACTTTCAGCGGAAGACTTGGGACCCCATGCAGGGGATCAACAATGTCACCAAGCTTTATCAACGTGCAGCGGCGTTGGCGCCTGCTTCGTCTACTTCGACACCAGAGCTTGAGCAGTTCGAAACAGTTGGCTTCGAAACGCCGTCCTTCGAATTCGAGGAGGCGAGACGGCTTTCGAGCCCATGCACGAGCTGGGGCTCAACGAGTTTGGAGGACTGGGAGAGTCTGAACTAACGGGCGAAGTGCCGTCAGAACCGATATGTGAAGGATTTCTCGGGGCCCGCCGCCGAATGCACTGGGGCGCTGGGAACGCGGCTGGAAAGAAAAGGCCCAAGCGCTGGCCATCATCAATTCTCAGATTTCCATAGCGATCGTGATGCTGCGCAAGGCGGCGCGAACAAGCTCAAACGCGGTAGCCGCTCCGCTGCAACAAGGCACGTTCCGCAAGATCTTCAGGGTCACGCCAGAATTTGTACCGGACTGGTTGAAGCAAACCGCCGAAATCCAGGATCGCGGCGATGTCGTCGCAGTCTCGCTGCAAACGAGTAGCCGATCTCCTGGCCAGTGGGACCTGAAACTGTTCTGTCAGGATCAATTCAACCATAGTTGTCCGGATTGCGGGAACGACAATAGCGACTTTGCCTGTTCGAGCTGGGGGCAGGAGAGCCGTGTCCCCGGCAGGAGCAAGCGTGATCTGTCTGGGAAACGCATTCTGGAGAGACATGAAGGCGGGCAACACCTCGTCGCTACTCGCCACGCTAATGCATGAGCCCTTCCATATCTACTTTGGTCGATATCGTAACGGAGCACGTCGCCGATCGAGGGAAGTTTGGAGGTATCAATTGCATCGTTGCGCTTCGTCTTCGAGGCCAATGGCCGCAACGCGCCTGATCGAGTCAACCGGCGTTGTGGCACGGCTATGGCAGTCAGGGGAAGGAATTGGAAGCCGGAGACGCCGTTCGGTGAGTTCTTGTCGCTTGAGTTCGAAGCGCCCGCCATCAAGCGAGTTCGAACGCGCACGTGCCCACTGTTTCACCAACGAGCGGCCCATGTCCGGGTTTGAAAGTCCCTGAGGTGGTTGACGGGTTCGAGTTCGATCGTGACC
>ERZ1370068.2267-contig-1423_pt1 | contig 41755 bp, 47 predicted proteins | sample MGYA00561227_ERZ1370068 | MGnify/ENA primary metagenome ERZ1370068 (study PRJEB38410, sample SAMEA6850437) | metagenome | study: Metagenomic assessment of the ecological functions of the soil: analysis of the soil microbiota associated with the... | reverse complement strand
CTTACAGTTGTTATGGCCACAGATGGACACGGGATACCTCGGCGTCCACCGGTGGCCATCGGGTGTTCATCGGTGGACTTCGATGCGCACCAGCGGCGTTGTAAGTCGGGCACGCCGCCCGAGCGGGCCGACCACGCCGCGCTGCATCAGCCGGGTTCGGCCTCCGGCCAGTGCACCTGGAGGTTGCCGCGGGCGGATCGGCGCAGCTGCACGCGCGCCGACGAAGCGCCCGCGGCGTCGAGCGCAGCGCCGCACGCGCTGTCCCTCCGACGACGCCGAGCGCGCGTCGCGTCCTCGGCGCTGCATCGAGGACCTCGTCGCGCGCGGCGCCCGTCAGCGGGTCGATCGTCGCCGTAGCCATAGCTGTTGAACTGCTTGCCGCGGCGCGTGCTGACGCGGAAGCGCGCGTCGGCTGCGGTCGAGGGTCCTCGCAGCGGCACCGCCGCCGCGCGCGCGCGGCCGCTCGCCGTCGGGGGAAGTGGCGGCGCCAGTCGCGCTCGCAGAGGGCGCGGCCCGCCTACTGCACCTGATCGCCGCTGCGCGCGAGCGTGCTCGACGCCGTCGATAGAGCGGCACGACGCGCGCGATCTCGGCGCGGATCGCGCCGCGGCGTCTCGCGAAGCCCGCGATCCTGGCCACGCTGCGGATCGACGCGCGCGACGCGAGGTCGAGCAGCATCCGCCACTCGGTCGCGCGCTTCGCCGATGGCGCGGGCCGGGGATCTCGGGCTGAGACACGATGCGCCGCTCGGTGCTCGTCTCGGTCGCCGCCGCCGCGCTGCTCGTAGCGCGTGCGCGCCGGCAGGACAGCAGACCGTGTCCGCCGGCTCGACGAGCATCTGGCTCGTGAGACACGAGGTCGGTGTGGATGCGCAGCGGGATCTTCGCGAGCGCGTCGGCGACGCGCTCCGGCTCGGGCAGCGTCTCGAGGAAGTTGCCGCCGATGCAGTAGAGGCCGTCGAGCTCGCCGCGCCCGGCCGCCTCGACCAGTACTCGACCGTGGTGAGGCCCGGCCGCGTCGGGACCGTCGAAGCCCCACAGCTCGGAGAAGCGCGCGCGCCGATCCGCCGTCGATCGGCGACGCCGCCCGGCAGCGCGGTCGAGTAGGCGCCCATCTCGGCGCCGCCCTGCACGCCCGAGTGGCCGCGGATCGGCATCAGTCCGCAGCCCGGCCGCCCGACGAACTCGCGCAGCAGGCCGAGGTTCGCGATCGCCTTCACGGCGTCGGCGCCGTCGGCGTGGTGCGTGATGCCCATGCGACCAGACGCAGCACGGCGCGCTTCGCGTCGCGCGACGGCGCGCGCGAACTCCTCGCACGTCGGCGGCCGTCACGCCCGCGGCGGCCGCGAGGCTCCGCGACCGACTGCTGCGCCGAGCCGCGCGCCGCAGCTCGTCGAAGCCGGTCGTCGCCGCCGCGATGAACTCCGGCGCATGCCAGCCGCGCTCGACCAGCACCTTCGCGACCGCGGTGAGGAAGGCGAGGTCGCCGCCGACCTTGCACGAGCGAAGGTGCGGTCGCTCGATCTTCGTGCCGAACAGCGCCGAGCTCGACGGTCGACGGCACCCAGTAGCGCTCGCATCCCCGGCTCGGCGTAGCGGGTTGACCAGCGAAGACGCGCGCGCCGCGCCGCCGCGCGTCGTGCGAGGTACTTCATCGCGACCGGCTGGTCGTTGGCCGGATTGCTGCCGAAGAAGACGATCAGGTCGGCTGCCGTACCAGTCGCGGTAGCTGCAGGTCGTCGCGGCGTGCGCCGATCGCGGCCTTGAGCGCCACCGGTGCTCGGCGCGTGGCAGAGGCGCGCGGAGTTGTCGACGCTGTTGCTGCCGAGCGCGGCGCATCACCTTCTGCGCGACGTAGTAGACCTCGTTGGTGACGCCGCGGCTCGTGACGATACATCGCCGTGCGGCGCGGGTCGAACGCCGCCGCGCATGCGGCGCCGACGTCGCGCGCACGCTCGTCCCAGGAGACGCGCGTGAAGCCGCGCTCGCCGCGTGCGCCGCCGCAGCGGCACCGGCAGGCGGCCGAGCTCGCGCAGCTCGCGCGAGCTCGCAGCTCGCGCGCAGCGCCGCGACGTCGGCGAGCGCGCGCCGGCGTCGAGCGCGCCCATCGTGTTCGAGGCGCAGCAGGTTGAGGCGCACCATGCAGAGGTGGACGCCGTCGATGCGTCCAGTCGTCGCAGGCCGCGCCGTCCCGAGCGCGCAGCCGTCGCAGACGCCGCGGCTGTGACCTTCCAGGCGTAGCCGAGGTTGTCGCGGTTCTCCCAGCGATGCGCCATGTCGCGGAAGTGCGGTTTGTGCCCGAGGCCGAACGGGATGGCGGCGGAGGCGTCCCTTCCAGTCGCCGGATCGCATGCGTCATGGCGGCCGAGCCATAACCGGAAATCCCTCTCGGCGGCGGGAGGCCTGGGACGAATTACGCAGAAACCGCCTGACGCGCGCGCTGGATCGGCCCCAGCCGCAGCCGAAGCCGGTGGGCCAGCGTGATAACAGCCGTTCAGTGTTGCTCTCAGTATTGCAAGCAGAAAAACATCTGCTTCATCCGACGCAGAGGAACAGTTCCAGTCTCTGCCAGTGCGAGTAAAAAATGCGATCGGAAGGGAGTCCCGCCCGGGTCGCGGCGCAGTCACCGAGAGTTTTTATCCAAGGCCGTAAGTGTGGTAACGAAACATCCGAATCGGTACCGCTCGCCGAGCCGCTGTCCCGGCACTGGGTCTGCTGATCGTGCCGGCAGCCCTCCCCGCGCCGACGTTGTCCGGCGCCGGGGTTCTCAAACGCCAGTAGCGCCAACGAGTCCTCCGGCAGCAGCGCCAACCCGCTCGTTCCAGCGCTTCAGCGCCACCCAGACGTTGTCGAGCGCTGCGTGCCGTCGTTCCGCGACTCGTTACTTCGGCAACGCGTCCGCCGACTGCGGTCCGGCCTGTGGTAGTCGTACCGAGAACGCTCCGGTCCTCCAACTACACGGTCTCGTGGACGGCCAACGCACCCAACATCTACTCCCTCGCGATCGCCACCCGCCGCACCGCCGGCCTCACCATCAACGACGATGGCAGCGATGGCGCGCAGGCCACCATGGGCGCGCTGGCTGCACGCCGAGCGGCGGTACCGCCGCATCGTGGTGCCTGCACGGCCGCCCGATCCGGCGACACAACACCAGCGGCTCCAGCCAGCGACGTCAACGTGAACCAGACCAACACGTTGAACGTCTGCGCAGAGCCTGGGATCGCCGCGTCAACCACTCCGTCCAGTTCACCTGGAGCCAGACCGCGCGTTCTCGCCGTCGACCGGCTTCGTCCAGATCAACATGGACGACGCGGCGGTGCGGCTCGGCGCCCCAACCTCGACGCCTCGCAACGGCTCCGCCAACTATCCGGCACCGGCGGCCGCACGCAGTCGAACGACGGTCCACTTCGTCACGGTGACGCTCACCAACCTGTGCGGCAACGGCGTCGATCGACACCTGCGCGCAACGGCGAGCAGTGCGACCAGGGCGGCCTTCGAACGGCACCGCCGGCTCGTGCTGCACGACCAGCCTGTACGTTCAAGACGAACGGCACGGGCTGCATGGACGACGGCAACGTCTGTACCAACGACACCTGTAACGGCGCCAGCCCGATCTGCCAGCATCCGAACAACACCGCGCCGTGCACCGACGCGGCTCTTCTGCAACGGCGCCGACACCTGCAGCGGTGGCAGCTGCGACGTCCGCGCCGGCAATCCCTGCCCCGGCCCGGACACGGCGACGGCAACCGCAGCGAGTCGTGCAACGAGGCGGCCGGACAACTGCGCCCTCGCCGACCCGAACGGCTCACGGCCTGGCACTGGACGGCCTGTTCTGCTACGGGCACCGACACGTGTAGCAGCGGCACCTGTACCGCGCACACCGGCGATCCCTGCACGGGCGGCGGCGATTGGCATGCCTGACACCTGCAACGGCGCGGTGGACAACTGCCCTCGACTCTCACGCTCGGCTGGCGCCGTGCGCCTCCGACGGCGAGACCTGCACCGTCGACGAGCGTAACGGCGGCGGCACGTGCACCCATCCGGCGGGCAACGGCGGGGCCACCTGCCGGCCGACCGCCGGCTGTCGTGACGTCGCCGAGACCTGCACCGGCGTCGACGCCGCCTGCCCGGCGGACGCCAAGAGCACGGCGGAAGTGCCGCGCCTCGGCGGGCGCCTCGCGACCTGCGCGGAGACCTGCGACGGCGTCGGGCGACGACTGTCCGGCGGACGCCAAGAGCACGGCGCGAGTGCCGCGCCCGGCGCGGCGCCTGCGACCTCGCGGAGACGCTGCGACGGCGTCGAGCAACGACTGTCCGGCGGACGCCAAGAGCTCGGCGGAGTGCCGCGCTCGGCGGGCGCCTGCGACCTCGCGGAGAGCCTGCGACGGCGTCGGCAACGACTGTCCGGCGGATGCCAAGAGCACGGCGGAGTGCCGCGCCTCGGCGGGCGCCTGCGACCTCGCGGAGATCTGCGACGGCGTCGGCAACAACTGTCCGGCGGACGCCAAGAGCACGGCGGAGTGCCGCGCCTCGGCGGGCGCCTGCGACGTCGCGGAAGTCTGCGACGGCGTCGAGCGACACCTGTCCGGCGGATGCCAAGAGCACGGCGGAGTGCCGCGCCGCGGCTGGCATCTGCGACGTCGCCGAGGTCTGCGACGGCTCCAACGATGACTGCCCGACCGACGACTTCGTCCCGTCGGGAACCGAGTGCCGCGCCTCCGCCGGCGACTGCGACGTGGCGGAATCGTGCACAGGGTCGAGCGCGGCCTGCCCGGCGGACGGCTTCCTGCCCAGCTCGACGGTGTGCCGCGCGTCGAGCGTCGGCGAGGTCTGCGACATCGCGGAGAACTGCACCGGGTCGAGCGCCAACTGTCCGGCCGATCAGATCGAGCCGGCTTCCACGGTGTGCCGTGCCTCGAGCGTCGGCGAGGTCTGCGACATCGCCGAATTCTGCGACGGGACCAACAAGACCTGCCCGGCCGACGTGGTCGAGTCGAGCAGCACGGTGTGCCGCGCCGACCACGGTCGGCGAGGTGTGCGACAGCGCCGAGAGCTGCGACGGCACCAACAAGACCTGCCCGGCCGACGCGGTGTTGCCGAATGGCACCACCTGCCGTGGCTCGGCGGGCATCTGCGACATCACCGACGTGTGCGACGGGTCGGCGAAGACCTGCCCGGCAGACGCCAAGAGCACGGCGCCCTGCCGCCCGTCGACCGGTACCTCGTGACGTCGCGGAGATCGTGCGACGGCGTCGGCGACAACCCGTCCGGCGGACGGCTTCGTGGCCGATGGAACCAACTGCGACGACGCCCTCTTCTGCAACGGGACCCAGACCTGCACGGGCGGGACGTGCGGCGGTGGCAGCTCGCCCTGCGCGCATGGGTGAGAGCCGCGACGAGACGGCGGCAACGTCTGCTTCAGCGGCAACTGCCCGGTGTCACCGGCCGGCTGCGCGACGGCGCGGCAAGAACAAGCTGCTGATCAAGAACAACACCAGCGACGACGGCAAGGACAAGCTGGTGTGGAAGTGGACCAAGGGCGCGGCGTCCACCCAGCCCGACTTCGCGGATCCGGTGGGCGGCACGGCGGACTACACGCTGTGCTTCTACACCGGGAACGCGCCTGATCGAGAGCGCCAATCGTGCCGCCGGGCGGTGGCAAGTGGTCCGCGATCAGCACCAAGGGCTACAAGTACAAGGACACGAACGGCAGCCAACGCCGGGATCACGAAGATCATCGCCGAAGGGCGGCGCGGCCGGGAAGAGCAAGGCGTTGGTGAAGGGCAAGGGCCTGAACCTGCCCGACTTCGACAGCGACCTGCCGGTGGCGGCTCCCGACCTGCCGATGGTCGTCCAGCTGCGCAACAAGCAGAACGGCCATGTGCTGGGGCAGCTCGTTCAGCACTCCGAAGAAGAACCTGTTGACGCAGTTCAACGCCAAGACCCCGTAAGGATCGCTAGATCCTGACTGATCGACGCCCCGGTGGTGATCCCACACCGGGGCGTCGTCGTTTGAGGCGCCTGCTCTGCCGCTGCACGACCGCGCGGCCGTAACGCGGCCGTAGCGGCGGGCTTCAGCCCTGCCAGCCGCCTAGCGGCGGCTTGGGACGACGAAAGCGCGGCAAAAGGCAAAAGGCAAAGGCAAAAGGCAAAAGCTCGGACGGACCTTCAGCTTCAGCTCTCAGCCTTCACCACTTCGACAAGCTCGAGAAGCGCCGCCAACACCTGATCGACGCGGCGCAGCGGGCGCCCGCCCCGCCGGCGGGCCCACCCACCCGACTCTCTATCGGCGTGGCGCATGGCGCAGCCGGAGGCGGACCCGGCGACGTCGTTGGCCGCGGGTCCCTCGAAAGGCCCCGGAGCATCATATGGATTTCTGTTGACATCCCGGCGCTGGCTGGTGCATAGCGCCATTGGGGATATAGCCACCAGCGGTACCTCACGCGATAGTCAACCGAACACAGTCAGACAAAGGGGGACGGCAATGAGGGGGAATGGCAGGACCACAGTCCTATCCGCGCTAGCGCTTTTGGTCGCCTGCGTCGCGCCAGTTTCGGCGCAGCTCGGGCACCGTCCTACTCGAATGCGAGCTCACGCGGCCGGCGAGACCGTCACCGGCGCCTGCCACTGCGCGCGCCGCAGCTCGGTCGCCATACAACGGCGCGCCGAGCGGGTCGTCGTTCGCGCAGCCGCCACATCGCGACGGTGACAGCCGACAACGACGCCGCCGCCGGCGGGTGCGCCGCCAAGACCGGAGACCGCGGGCCAACCTACACGGTCAACTTTGCCGCGACGGCGGCCGCCGGCGCGCCGTACAAGCTGATCGACCGTCACCACGCAGCAAAGGCGACATGAACCTGCGCGAGGATGGCGGTCAGAATGCGGACGCGGCGGACATCACCGCCGGCACGTGCTCGCTGACCAATGCCTCACGTTCAGCGGCACCTGCGCGCTGGCAGATCCGGCGCCGAGCGCCTGGCCTGATACTGCTGGCGGAGGGAACCAGAACGCGCCCTTCGATCAGAACCAGGTCCTCGATCGCCTGCGGCACCGGCACTGGCGCGCCGGTCTCTCACGCGCTGCAACTTTGTCTGGTCGCAGCAGGCGACGCAGCCCCGCCACTGCATTCTATTCCCGAACAACGCTGACGAAGCGGCGGTTCGCCTCGGCGACGACACCGCGCTGGGCAGCGAGGTCGCCAGCGACTATCCCGGCACCCCGGCCCGCACCCAGGCGCTCGACGGCCACTTCGTGACCGTGGCGTTCCAGAGCACCTGCGGCAACGGCATCGTCGACGGCAACGAGTGCGTCACCGAGCAGTGCGACGAGGGCGTGAACAGCGGCACGCCCGGCTCGTGCTGCAACGCGGACTGCACGCTGAAGAGCAACGGCACCGAGTGCCGCGGCGCCGCCTGGCGATTGCGACGCGGCCGAGGACTGCAACGGCGTCGGCGGGTCCCGCCCAGCCGGATATCTTCCTGCCCGCCGAGCACCGTCCGCCGCGCCGGCACCGCCGGCGAGGTGTGCGACTTTACCGAGAACCGCACCGGCGGCAGCCCGACCTGCCCGGCCGACCAGGTGCCGCCGAACGGCACCACCTGCCGCAATTCGGCGGGTGTCTGCGACCCGACCGAGGACTGCGACGGCGTGAGCAAGTTACTGTCCGGCCGACGCCAAGAGCACGGCGTCCGTGCCGCGCCTCGGCGGGCGTCTGCGACCTCGCGGAGAGTCTGCGACGGCGTCAGGCGACGACTGTCCGGCGGACGCCAAGAGCTCGGCGGAGTGCCGCGCCTCGGCGGGCGCCTGCGACCTCGCGGAGAGCTGCGACGGCGTCGGCAACGACTGTCCGGCGGACGCCAAGAGCACGGCGGAGTGCCGCGCCTCGGCGGGCGCCTGCGACCTCGCGGAATCCTGCGACGGCGTCGGCGACAACTGTCCGGCGGATGCCAAGAGCACGGCGGAGTGCCGCGCCGCGGCTGGCATCTGCGACGTCGCCGAGGTCTGCGACGGCTCCAACGATGACTGCCCGGCCGACGACTTCGTCCCGTCGTCAATCGGAGCGTCCGTCGCGCGTCGGCCGGTGACTGCGACGTGGCGGAGATCGTGCACCGGGTCGAGCGCGGCCTGCCCGGCGGACGCGCTTCGGCGCCGGGCTCGACGGTGTGCCGCGCCGTCGAGCGTCGGCGAGGTCTGCGACGTCGCGAGAATTCTGCGCACGGGTACCAGCGCCAGACCTGCCCGGCCGATGCCGTCGAGCCGGCAGCCACGGTGTGCCGTGCGCCGACGATCGGCGAGGTGCTGCGACATCGCCGAGATTCTGCGACGGGACCAACAAGACCTGCCCGGCCGATGCGGTCGAGTCGAGCAGCACGGTGTGCCGTCCGACCACGGTCGGCGAGGTGTGCGACAGCGCCGAGAACTGCGACGGCGCCAACAAGACCTGCCCGGCCGACGCGGTGTTGCCGAATGGCACCACCTGCCGTGGCTCGGCGGGCATCTGCGACATCACCGACGTGTGCGACGGGTCGGCGAAGACCTGCCCGGCAGACGCGCAAGAGCACGGCGCACCTGCCGCCCGTCGACCGGTACCTCGTGACGTCGCGGAATCGTGCGACGGCGTCGGCGACACCTGTCCGGCGGACGGGTTCGTGGCCGATGGAACCAACTGCGACGACGCCCTCTTCTGCAACGGGACCCAGACCTGCACGGGCGGGACGTGCGGCGGTGGCAGCTCGCCCTGCGCGATGGGTGAGAGCTGCGACGAAGAGCGGCAACATCTGCTTCAGCGGCAACTGCCCGGTGTCACCGGCCAGCTGCGCGACGGCGGGCAAGAACAAGCTGCTGATCAAGAACAACACCAGCGACGACGGCAAGGACAAGCTGGTGTGGAAGTGGACCAAGGGCGCGGCGTCCACCCAGCCCGACTTCGCGGATCCGGTGGGCGGGACGGCGGACTACACGCTGTGCTTCTACACCGGGAACGCGCTGATCGAGAGCGCCAATCGTGCCGCCGGGCGGTGGCAAGTGGTCCGCGATCAGCACCAAGGGCTACAAGTACAAGGACGCGAACGGCAGCCAACGCCGGGATCACGAAGATCATCGTCAAGAGCGGCGCGGCCGGGAAGAGCAAGGCGTTGGTGAAGGGCAAGGGCCTGAACCTGCCCGACTTCGACAGCGACCTGCCGGTGGCGGCTCCCGACCTGCCGATGGTCGTCCAGCTGCGCAACAAGCAGAACGGCCAGTGCTGGGGCAGCTCGTTCAGCACTCCGAAGAAGAACCTGTTGACGCAGTTCAACGCCAAGACCCCGTAGGGATCGCGATCGATCCTGATCTGATCGACGCCCCGGTGTGATCCACACCGGGCGTCGTCGTTTGGGGCGGCCGTCGCTGCGACTGGCTGTCACCGGTCCGAGTAGCCGCGGCCCCGTGGACCGCATGGCGGCGCGGAGCACCGGCGGGTCGGGCGGCTGGCGCGCGGTACATCGCCGTCTGCCAGATGCGGCGGCCGGAATGGGGTTGGCGCACCGCCGCCCCCCGCCCGGCGACGTTCGCGCCGCCGATGCGGCCACAAGGGCCGCAGGCAACAGGCGGAACGCACACAAGGTCGGAACCAGACGTCGATCAGCCCGGATTCAGTTTGCACCGTCGCCACAGGTGCCGCGGCTAGAACGAGTACGTAGCCGCCGGACCTGTGCGCTCAGCGCTCGGCACGCGTGCAGAGCGCGGCCGGGCTAAAGGCGTGCGGCGCCGACCCCTGCGCTCGGCTGTCACCGATCCGCGTCGCCGGGCGCAGCCAGCCGGGCGGCAGACTCTTTCTTCGACACCGGCGCTGCGCCCGCCGCCGGGGAACTAGGGGCGGGACGCGCGCCGGAGCTTGAGCTTCAGGGGAAGCTCTGCACGTCAGCTCACGCGACCTCGATCAGACGGTATCGGTATCGCTATGACATTCGACGCAGTGACAGGCTGCGTCGCGGCGCAATTCCGATAGCGATAGCGATACTGACCCCGGGATCCCGCTTCGGGCGTGCAAAAAAAGTTACCTTTGTGCAGAGCCATCATCACTAGCGTTGGTCGCCGATCTGGGGAATCCACGCCACCGGCCGGGCTGGGCGTGCCTGCGCAGCCAGCACCGCGACAGCGCGAGTGTCGTGGTGTGATCATTGGACGGTTGGTCCGCCCCATCGCTCCACCTCGCCGTCGTCGCGCTGCGCGCGGACCAGCGCGTCGATCCATTCGGAGCGGATACAACGCCCTTCTCCCAGGTAGTCCAACATCGCCAGGGCCAGGACGGGCTGGTCGCGCGGTACGCCCGCGCCCACCGCGAGGAGGCTGGTTGAGGGCCTGCGTCCGCAGGGCCCTGATCGCGGTCCGGACCACGATCGAGGCACCCCCTGCTCGACTGCCCATTGCAGCGCCATCGCGGCCAACGGTGGATCGTACCCGGCCGCCGCGGGGTCGAGCGCTGCGCGATCTGCAGCGGGTAGTCGGTCGGCAGGCCGTTCGAGCGTGACAGTGCAAGGCAAGCGCGGTGAGTGCGTCGATTCCCGTGCCAGTGGGGAGCCGATCGGCCGCGATCGTTGCCCTGGGGTCGATCAGGCGTCGAAACGAGTCCAGCGATGACGGCGTCGCCGCGACAGGGCGTCCTGGAGGGTTGGCAGCCGCCTGCATCCACGGAACTGCGAACCGTCGGCCGACGAAGTCGAGGATCAACGCCATCATCGGATCGAGCCCGTCTCCGCGCGCCTGTCAGGGAACGCTCCCGCCTGCGGGCGATCGAAGGGGGCACCAGGGGATTCGCGGATCCCGACGACTCGCTGCAGGTGAATGGCGGCGGCGTCGCGGAAGGCGGCGTCGCGCGCGGAAGCGGCGTCGCCGGTCCTCCTGGTCTCGTGGACGGTCGCGCGCGGCAAGAGCCACGCGCCGGCGGGCAAAGATCCCGGCTGCGACGAGGATCGTCGAGAACGCAATCTGTCGGCTGGTCATGTTTCACTCCGCCCGCCGGCTCCATCCCGGGTCGCGAGATGGCCCAGCCGGCAGCGACGGCTAGCGTCCCGTGCGCGGGGCGTCAATCGCACGTGCCGTGTGTCGCGCATTCATCTTCCCGTAGTACCTGAGCAGCGAGCGAGCAGTGCATCGGAGGGGCGGCTCCCACGCGACAAAAGCCGGCGCGCTGATCGCCCGCCGGCGAGGTGCAGCAGCCTCGATGCGTCGCTGCGCTCGCTACTCGGGGTGAGCGGAAGAAGAGTGGGGGCAAGGGAATCGAATTGCCGCGCACCGCCGGCTCGACGAAACCGGCTTGACCTTCGCGCGGATTGGCGGGGAGGATCGATCGATGTGGATTCGCGCGCGGCTTCCTTGCTGCTGCCTCGCCTTTGGTCGCCGCCCTCGTCGCTCCCGCGGCGGTCCACGCTGCCTGGCACTTCACCGACGTCACCGCCGACGGCGGGCCTCACCTACGAGCACGGGCTACTCGGCAGGTCCCGGAGTTCAGCGAGCCATCGGAGCACGCCGGCGGCGTCGCCGCTGGCGACTACGACGGCGACGGCCGCGTCGATCTCTACGTGGTGCGCGGCGACATCGGCCCGAACCTGCTGTTCCGCAACCGCGGCGACGGTACCTTCGAGGAGGTCGGCGCGGCCGCCGGCGTGGCGCTTCACGGGCGTGCGCAGCGCCGGACCGCTGTTCGCCGATCTCGACGGTGACGGGTCGCCTCGACCTCGTCGGTCGGCGGTCGGACGGCAACCTGCGCCGTCGCTGTTCCACAACAACGGCGACGGCACGCTTCGCCGACGTGACCGCCGCGAGCGGCTATCGCGCTGCCCCTGACGGTCGCGACACCTATCGGCATCACCGCCGGCGACTACGACCGCGACGGCGACCTCGACCTCTTATCTCGCGCCACTGGCTGTCGACGTACTTCAACTTGCCGACGCCTCGTCCTACCACCTCTGGCGCAACGACGGCGCGGGACGGTTCACCGACGTCACCCTGGCGGCCGGGATCGTCGGCCTCGGCCCCACGCGACAACTTCAACAGCTTCACCGCCAACTTCGCCGACATCGACGGCGACCGCTGGCCCGACCTCCTGGTCACTGGCGACTTTCGGCACCAGCCGGGTCTACCGCAACAACCGCGAACGGCACGTTCGACGCTCGTCCACCGACTGCACCGTCGATCACCGACGGCAACGGCATGGGCGCGGCGATCGGCGATTACGACGGCGACGGCGACCTCGACTGGTTCGTCTCCAGCATCTGGGACCCGGAACGGCGTCGCCGAGGGCAACCTGGGACGTCAGCGGCAACCGCCTCTATCGCAACCGCGGCGACGGCACTTTCGAGGACGCGACCGACGCCGCCGGGGTCCGCGAGCGGCTACTGGGGCTGGGGCGCAACTGTTCCAGGACTTCGACAACGACGGCGACCTCGACCTCTTCCAGGTCAACGGCTTCGGCAACGCGCACGATCCCGCAGACGCCGGAGTTCGTCACCGATCCGTCGGTGCTTCTTCGTCGACAACGGCGACGGCACGTTCACCGAGCGCGGCGCCGAGCTCGGGCGTCGCCGACACCGCTCAGGGCCGCGGGCGTCGTCGCCTTCGACTACGACGGCGACGGCGACCTCGACCTCTTCGTTCACAACAACGAGGGCCCGGCGCGCCTCTACCGCAACGACGGCGGCAACGCAGCGGCCACTGGCTCGACGTCGCGCTCCGCGGCCGCGCGCCCAACACCGAGGGCATCGGCGCGCGCGTCCGCGTGACCGCCGACGGCCGCACCCAGCTGCGCGAGCTGCGCGCCGGCAGCAACTACGCGTCGCAGGATCCCGCGGTGGCGCACGTCGGGCTGGGCGACGCGCGCGCAGCGTCAGCGTCGAGGTGATCTGGCCCGACGGGTCGCGCTCGATCCGCGAGCGACGTGGCGGCCAATCAGCGGCTGGCGCTCGAGCAGCCTGCCGCCTGGCGTCGACGAGCAGACGCAGGCAGCAGCGCGACTGCATCCGGTCGCTCAACGCCGCGGGGCGCCAAGCTCGCCAGCGGGGTCGACGCGAGCGTCTGGTCGAGTGCGTGCGGACGGGCACCGGTGGCGACGCTCCCGCCGGGGACGCACCGCTCAGGACGTGCCTGGCGAGCGATCCCCGCGGTCGTCATTGCCGCGGCGCGCCGCTCACCGAGTTCGTCGCGGCGGCGCCAGAAGTGTTCGCTGTCGCCGACGCTTCGGGCCTGCTCGCCGCGGCCGCCGTCAACGACCGCCATGGCCGCAGTCCTGCACCGCCGCAGGACGTCTTCGGTCCCGATCTCGGCGCTGCGCTGCGCGATCGCGGACGACGGATCCTCGACGGCGGCGCCGCTGTCAGTGATGGCGTCGCGAAGGCGCTCGGCAAAGCTCGCCGACGCCGAAGTTGCAGGCGTTCAACGCCTGCAAAGCCGCGGCGCTCGAAGAGCGGCGCGCATCCGCAGTGCGGCCGAGCTCGCCGCCTGTCACGCCGCGACGACGGGGCCGGTCGTTGCCAGGACGGTCGGCGAAGCGCCAGCGCAGCGCTCGCCAGGGCATGCGCCGGCGTCGACCTCGCCGCCGGCGCTGCCCGGACGCTGCGGCGCGTCGTCGCCCACGTCGAGCTCGGCGCCTGCCTCGAAGAGCAGAGCGGCGTGCAGCACCTGCATGCCGCTTCGACGGCGCGGATCGCCTCGGCCACCGCATGCCATCGCTTACCAGAACGGGCGTCGCTACGCTCTACTGTGGCGATCGGCCGGTGACGCAGCAGTCGATCGCGCGCCAGTGGGACGAGGTGCTGCTCGCCGCCATCATCCGCCGCGACACGCCGCGTCCGACGGTGCACGCGCGCAACCTCTTCCACCTCTCCGGCCGCGATGTGGGACGCGTGGCGCGCCTACGGCGGCGGCGGCTCGCGCCTGGCTCACCGACGAGTCGCACGTCTCCGCCGATCCCGCCGCCGATCGCGCGATCGCCATCAGCTTCGCCGCGTACCGGCTGCTGGCGCGCAGCCGCTTCCGGCGCGGCCTCGGCACGGCGGCCACGCAGGCCGCGCTCGCGGCGACGCATGTACGCGCTCGGCTATGACGTCGACTTCACGACCACCGACGGGCGACTGCCCCGGCCGCGGTCGGCAACCGCATCGCGGCCGCCGACGATCGCCTTCGGCCTCGCCGACGGCGCCAACGAGGCCGGCGACTACGCCGATCCCGACCTACACGCCGCGATCAATGATCCACTGATCGTGAAGCGATCCGGCACACGGTGGTCGCGGATCCCAGCCGCTGGCAACCGATTCGGCCCTCGAACAGATCGTCACCCAGAACGGCATCCCGGTGCCCGGCAAGGTGCAGGTCGTCATCGGCGCGGCTGGAACCGGGTGATCGCCGTTCGCGCTCGACGCGCGACGACCCGGACGACGTCTATCATCGATCCGGGCCCGCCGCCGCGCCTGGACGTGCCGAGCGACGGCGGAATTCCGGTGAGCATGGCTCGCCTAGCGTGCTCGAGCTGGCCGAGCGAGCTCACGCCGGACGACGGCGTCTGCATCGACATCTCGCCCGGCGCCATCGGCAACAACCCGCTCGGCAGCGAACGCCGGCACCGGGTCACGCGATGAACCCGGTCACCGGCCAGCCCTACGCCGCCGCAGGTGGTGCCGCGCGGCGACTTCGGCCGGCGTCCTGGCGGAGTTCTGGGCGGACGGTCCCAAGCTCCGAGACCCCGCCCGGGCACTGGAACGTCCTCGCCAACGAGGTCTCCGACGATCCGCTCGCCAGCCATCGCCTCGGCGGCACTGGGCCGGTGCTCGACCGACTCGAGTGGGACGTGAAGCTCTACTTCGCGCTCAACGGCGTCGCTGCACGACGCCGCCATCACGGCGTGGGGACTGAAGCGCAAGTACGAATCGGCGCGGCCGATCACCATGATCCGCTACATGGGCGGGCTCGGGCAGTCCTCCGATCTCGACGGTCCGTCGTACCAACCCGCAGGGGCTGCCGCTGCAGCCCGGCGTCATCGAGGTGATCACCGCCGCCACGACCGCGCCCGGGCAGCGCCACGCCAGCCTGGCAGGCCACGAGGGCGAGATCGCGGTTCGCGCCTGGCCCGGCGAGCCTGCCGGCGCCAGCGACGGAGAGCAGCGGCGTGCGGTGGTCCGCGCCGTCGAATGGGTGCCGTACCAGAAGAACACGTTCGTCACTCCGGCTTTCCCGGGTTACACCGTCCGGGCACAGCACGCTTCAGCCGCGCCGCGGCCGAGGTGCTGACGCGCTTCACCGGCTCGCCCTACGTTCCCGGGCGGTCTCGGCGAGTTCCACGCCCGCGCGCACGAGTATCTCACGCTTCGAGGACGGGCCGAGCGTCGACGTCACGTTGCAGTGGGCGACGTGGAATCGACGCCGCCGATCTGGCGGGTCAGTCCGCGTTGTGGGGCGGCATCTACGTGTCGGGCGACGACTTCAGTGGGGCGGACCACCGGCGCACAGGTTGGCCCCCTCGCGTTCGATCGCGCGGAGCAGTACTTCGCGGGCGAGGTCGGACCCTAGAGCGGCGATTTGACGGGCTGCGCTGCAGCGGGCGCGGCCGGCGCCTCGAGTGACCATGGCGAACAGGCGCCGAGCAGCGGCGCGCCGTCTGAGCGGGGACGGCGCCAGCGCCCGGCCGTTAGTGAGCGAGCGCGCCGCCGTCGTGCTGATGTGCGGCGTCCTCGCGCTGGCGGTCTGGCTGGTGTTCGGCCAGACGCTCCACCACGGCTTCGTCAACTTCGACGACAACGAGTACGGTACGACAATCTCGCCGTCGTCCCCGGCCTCACGCTGCACGGCATCGCCTGGGCCTTCACGCACACGCACGCGAGCAACTGGCATCCGCTCACGTGGCTCTCGCACATGGTGGACTGCCAGCTCTACGGGCTCCATCCGGCCGGTCATCACCTCACCAGCGTCGTGTTGCACGCGGCCAACGCGATCCTGCTCTTCCTGGTGCTCCGGCGCATGACGGTGCGTTCTGGCCGAGCGCCTTCGTCGCGACCATCTTCGGCGTCCACCCGCTGCGCGCCGAGTCGGTGGCCTGGGTGTCGGAGCGCGCGGACGTCCTCAGCGGGACGTTCTTCGTAGCTCACGCTGGCGGCGTACCAGGCGTATGTCTCGCGCCCTCACGATGGCGCTACGTCGCGGTGCTGCTCGCGCTGGCGCTCGGCTTGATGTCCAAGCCGATGCTGGTGACCGTGCCGGTGGTGCTGCTGCTCCTGGACTATTGGCCGCCTCGGGCGCTGGACCAGAGCAACGGCTGCCGCCCTGATCCGGGAGAAGCTCCCGTTGCTGGCGCTGGCTCTGGCCTCGATCGCGCTCACCCTGGTCGCCCAGCGCGACGCGATCCAGCCGCTCGACGCGCTGCCCCTCCACGACCGGCTCGCCAATGCGGCGCAGGCGTACGTGGCCTATCTCGGCGATCTGATCGTTCCGGTCGGCCTGGTGGTCTTCCGCCCGCGCGGGCCACCTCGACGTCTGGACGACGGCGCTCGCGCTCGGGCTGCTGGGCCTACTCACCGCGGCGGCCGTGGCACCTGCGTCGCACGCGACCCTACGTGCTGGTCGGATGGGCCTGGTACGTCGTGATGCTCGCCCCGACCATCGGCATCGTGCAGGTCGGCATCCAGGCGCGCGCCGACCGGCTACACCTACCTGCCGCAGATCGGGCTCGCCCTCGTCGTCGCCTGCGGTGCGGCGGACCTCGCGCGCCGCTGGCGCGGCGGCCGCGCCGTCGTGGCGGTGGCGCCGCTGCTGCCGTGACGGCGGCCGCGATCGTCGCCGCCTCGGGCGCAGGTGTCGGTCTGGCGCGACAGCGAATCCCCGTGGACGCAGGCGCTTGCGCAACACCACCGACAACAGCGTGGCCGAGTGCAATCTGGGCGCCGCATTACTCGAGGCGGGTCGGCGCGACGAGGCGATGGCTCACTTCCGCCGCGCCCTCGACATCGACCCTGACTACCGCGAGGCGCACGTCGATCTCGGCAACGCACTGCTCGACGCGGGGCAAGCGGACGAGGCGCGATCCACTACCGTCAGGTCCTGGCGATCGACCCCGGTCACGCCAACGCCGCCTTTGGGTCTGGGCAACGCGCTCCTCGCGGCGGGACGGACCGACGACGCCATCCTCGCCTATCGGCAGGCCGTGAACAGCGCCCCAGACCTGGCGCTGGCGCACAACAACCTCGGCAATGCGCTGTTGCGCAGCGGCCAGGTGGAGGAAGCCGCCGAACAATATCGCAGCGCGCTCGCGGTCGACGCGAGCTTCGCGCTCGCGCACAACAACCTCGGCAACGCGTTGATGCGAACGCCGGACGGTACGGACGAGGCCATACGCCACTACCGCACGCGCTCTCGAGCTCGATCCCGGCTATGCGGAGGCGCACTACAACCTCGGCATCGCGCTGTTTCAGGGTGGCCGCGTGGACGAAGCGACCGAGCCACTACCGCGCGGCGCTGGCGCTCCGGCCCGCATGCCGAGGCACACAACAACCTGGGCGTCGCCCATCTTCGCGAGGGGCGGGTCGACGAAGCCATCGTCGAGTACCGCAGCGCGCTCGAGAACGACCCGCAACCGGCGGCGGCGCTCGACAACCTGGCGCGGGCGCTGGCGACGCATCCGGACGCGCAGGCACGGCGTCCAGCCGAGGCGGTGGCGCTGGCCGAGCGCGCGGCGCAGCTCACCGACGGCCGCAGTCCGGAATCATTGCGCACCCCTCGCGCTCGCGTACGCGGCGAGCGGTCGCTTCGACGATGCGGGTCGGCGCCAGCGAGCGCGCCCTCGCGCTGGCCCGGGCAGGGGGAGACGATGCGCTGGTGGGACAGCTCGAGGCAGACCCGCCCGGCAACGTGCGCACCAGGGCCCTGACGGCCAGGGAAGCTCTGGCACAAGTAGCTTCGCAGCCCGATCGGGATCGGGATCGGTATCGCTATCGCTATCGGAATTGCGCCGCGACATAGCCAGACACTGCGTGAAAATGTCGATAGCGATACCGATACCGACCCCGATCCCGAGAAAGGTCGCGTGAGCTGACTTGTGCAGAGCTTCCTAAGTGGGCTGTACCAGGCGGATCGGTAGTGGCTCGGGTGCGCTGAAGTCTCCGCCGGTTCCACAGTTCCCGCATACCCTGAGTAGCGAGCGCAGCGTGAGCGGGCCTGAAGCGGCGATATGGAGCGGCGCTCGCAGGCCGCCCTTCGATCGCTCTGCTGCAGCTCTCGCTACTCAGGGTATGCGGGGAATGGGATGGCGCTACCGATTCAACTGATACAGCCCACTAGGTCTAGTCACCCTGTCGTGAAACAGGGCGGCGCGCTGCTGTCGGAGCCGCGGGCTCGATGCCTTGCGCGCGGCGCGCGGAGGGATTACGAGCAGGCGGCGCCGCGGTGCCGCTGCGGCAGGATGAGGGCGCGAAGGCGGTGGTGGCGCAGACGGCGCTCGTCCTGCCGATCCCGATGGCGAACTGAACCGGCAGGCTCACGGGCTGCGGGCCGCCAGGGGCCGGCGGGCGTCGATGCGGAAGACGAAGACGCCGGGACGGCGGGAGCGCCTCGCGGAGGACTGACGCGGGTGATCCCATTTGGCGCCGTCGCCAGAGGGTCGTTGAAGATCCAGCGCCCGGCCGCCGGGTCGGCGCGCCATCCGGTGCTGCCGGGTGGCGTCTCGGCGGGAGAGCCGGGTACCGGTCGCATCGGACACGGCCAGCAGGAGACCGGAGCCCGCCGGGTCGATGGGGTCCGCCAGCGTCAGCTCGCCGCGGACCGAGAAGATCTCCATGCCGGCAGGGCGTGCGGCGGATCCTGAGGTGGGCCCGGGTGACGAGCGCGCCGCCGCCGCATGGAGAACGGCACGCTCCGTGGGTCGCCCGGGTCGGTCCCGGCATCCATCTCGTCGCGGTCGAAGACGCCATCCTCATCGCGGTCGAGGCCGGCACTGAACGCCAGAGCCTGGCGGCACGCAGGAATAGGTCCGTTCCTCGCCGGGCGCCATCGCCTGCTGTCGCAGCTCGGCGTCGGAGATCGGCGCCTCGGCGGCGCGATCGCTGCGAAATGAGCCGTCGTCGCCGCGCGACGCCATCCGCGCGCCTGCCCATCCTGCACGCCCTTCACCGTCAGGTCGCAGTCGCCGGCCGCGGCCCGCGCCACCATCAGGTCCACGCGCGTCGCGCGAGCTGCCGAGTTGCCGGCGTCGATCGTCACCTGCTGGCCGACTAATCGGCGCCAGGCGTGATCTCGAAGGCGAGCAGGTACTGCTCGATCTCCGGGTTGCCGTTGTAGAAGCCGACCGATCCGTCGTGCGTGAAGCCGAACCCGCGCACCTGGTCGCCGATGAACGGGGTCTCGCCGAGGTTGAACGGCGGCGGCATCATGAACATGCCGACCTTGGTGTAGAAGGTTTCCAGGTGCGGGATCTTCATGACCTGGGTCGGGTTCGTGCCGGTCGTCGCGACGTGAAGCCGTCGGTGCCGAAAGAATCCCTGGGCGGGATCGGTCACGTGACACCCGCGGCAGCCGGAGAACATGTCGCTGTCCGCGCTGCTGGATCGGGTTCAGGGTGCCGTCGAGCGCCCGCACCGGATTGGGAGGCGAGGTGATCGCCAGCGCGAAGTCGGCGAGCGACTGCATCTGCGCCTCGGGCAGCGGTCCTTCGCGGCCGATGCAGCGTCGGCAAAGGCTGGGTTGAACTGGAGGAATGCCGCGCGCTCGTCGCGGGATCGACGCCCGGTTGGTAGCCGCCGGTGCGATCGCCTCGCCAGTGCATCGCGCCGTGCGGTGGCCATGCCGCGCAAGCGTCTGGGTCGTGAGCGGACCCTTCATCGGGTGGAAGTCCGGCGCGGTGGTCAGCGTATCGCTGCGTATCGGGTTGGGGTTCGGCAGGACCGCCCCGTCGGGTCGCCGAGATCCCACGCGCCAGTCCGTCGACGTCGGCGAAGACGTGGCAGCTGCGCGCACGACGCCTCGCCGTTGCTCGAGTCGAGCGTGGCGTCGTAGAGGATGCGGCGGCCGGCGGCGACCTTGGGCGGCTCGGGATCGTGCAGGCGCATCTGCTGCAACGCCACGCCGGTGGCGGCGTCGAGGACGTCGATCGCGTTCTCGAAGCGCGCCATGACGTAGAAGCCGCTCGCCTGCCTGTCGAGCACGATGCCGCTCGGGCCGCCGCCGGGCACCGCGAGGTGCGGCGCGCTGGCGAAGGGCTGCGGCGAGTTGGTCGCCGCCTGCCTCGACGGCGGCGGCGTCGAGCACGGCGATCGTCGCCGAGCCGAACGCGGCCAGGTAGACGCGCGATCCGTCGTGGCTGAAGGTCATCGCGCCGGGCAGCGCAATGGCTGCGCTCCTTCACGCCCGGTGGGCTGGGACCACGTGCGTAGTCGATGTGCGGGTTGAGGTGCCGCGGCTGCACTCTGGCGCGTCGATCACGGTGACCCGGCTCTCGTGCTAGGTGTCCGCGCACGCTGCTGCCGCCGAACGACCCGCTGCCCGCGAACCGCACCTCGTTGCGCGCCTCGGTGTTGCTGGCGAAGAGCGCCCCGTTGGTCGGGTTCACCGCCAGCTCGTAGATGACCGTGCCGACGTGGGCGAACGCCGCGGTGGCAGCGCGGCGGTGTCGCCAGGGCGTCGATCGCGAAGACGTCGGTGTCGGGTAGGGACAGCCGCACGGCAGTTGCGCCAGTCGCGACCGATCGTGCCGTTCCACGGCGCCGGTAGCGGATCGAAGCGAGCGATCAGTCCCACCTCGGGCTGCGGCACGCCGTCGCACGTTCACGTTCGGCGCCGGCAGCCCTCCCGGCATCGCGACGCCATCCACCTCGCAGGAGGCTTCCTGGCCGCCGTCGCACACCGCGCCTTCGGAGACGGTCATGGTCTGGTTGCCCGACTGCAGCGCCGCGGCGTAGACCACCGAGCCATCGCCGCTCACCGCAAGCGCCCGCGGCGAGTCGGCGAACAGCGCCAGCACCGTCGGCAGGGGTGCCTCCCAGCACATCGCCGGGCGCGGCGGCGTCGAACACCCACACGTCGGCCCGGCTGATGCCCGGCGTCTGTGAGCTGCGGATCGGAGGGCGCGTTCTGGCCGCGGTGGGCGGCGGTGACGAATGCGCGTCGCCTCGCCCGGGGCCGGCGAAGACGATGTCCTGCGGCTCGTCGCCGACCAGAGCAGTGTCCGCACCACGCGCGGCGGCGAAGCCGCGACGTCGACCGACGCTGACGCTGTCGGAGAGGTGGTTCACCACCCACACCTCGCCGTCATTGCGCGCCGCGACGGCCACCGGCTTCAGGCCGACCGGGACGGAGCGCAGGTGCGAGCCAGGCCGTCCGGCGTGACGTCGAAGATCTCCAACTGGTCGTCCGGCGTGTTCACGGCGAACAGACGCCGGCCATCCGGGAGAGCGCCAGCGGACGCACCTGCCCGCTCTCGAAAGTGACGAATGACGCGGCCTCGGCGCCTCCCACCCCGGTGAGGAGCGCGAGCGCGAGGGCGGCGGTGCGAACGCTCATCGGTGAGGCGACGTCACCTTTCGGCGTTCGCATTCCGTGACCATCGGCACGACCGTACTACGCCGCGATTCTTAGGCACAACGAAATCCTTCTCGGGTGGCGCGAGTAATGAGCGGCGGGTGGCAGATCGCAGCGCTCGCCACCCATCGGTGCCGTGCGCGGACGATCGCCGCTCGTCAGGCGAGGCGGCCGGCGCGATCGCTCCGCGGGCTCTGCGGGATCCACGGTCCGGGGTGCACCGGCCGGGTCTCGCTCGAGGAGCACCCACAGGGCGAGGAGTGGTCGTGTGGTCGTTGGACGGCTCGTCCGGCTGGTCTCCCCAACCGCCGTCTCCATGCTGGGCGGCGACGATCGCGTCGATCCACCGGCGTTCGACGCGATCCCGCGCCGAGGTAGCCCAGCATCGCCACGGCCTCGATCGGCTGATCGCGCGGACGCCGTCGGCGAAGCGGACCAGTTGCTCGATCGCCAGGGCGCGGAGGCGCGGCGACCGGCTCCTCGCCGGCGTCGGAGACAGTTCTGTTTCGAGGGCCCACTGCAGCGCCAGCGCCGCATGCGGGGTCGTAGTCGTCGCCGGCTGGATCCAGCCAGTGGGCGATCCGCTGCGGGTAGTCTTCGGCCAGCGGAACCGTGCGGCAGTGCAGCGCGGCGAAGGTGAGACCATTCACCTCGCTCCCGGTCGCGTCGGCCGAGACTGGCGATGTCGGCCGCGGTGACGCGAACGCTCGGATCGACGAGCCGGCGGATCGACAACCGCGCCGACGCGCTCTCGCATTCCGCTTCGCTGGCGCGCCATCCGCCAGGGGGTGGGCTCGGGGCTGCGGACCCGCGCCGTGGCGGCCTGCATCCACCCGACGTCGAATCGACGGACCAGGAAGTCGAGGATCATGGCACATGGTCCGGGTCGATCTGGTCAGCGTGCTGGCGGAGGTGGGATTCGCCGCGGTCCGCCGCGCTGGTCAGAGCGGGCCGCTCCTGGCCCACGAATCGCACCGGGCGACCTCCTGCCGCGCGCGCCGCCCGCCCAGGTCGGCTGCGTCCTGGTGTGCGGATCGCATCCAGCTCGCCAGCCCGAGGAGGATATCGCTCGCGCCGACTGTTGCGCCGACCTGAAGTCGACGGTCGAGCTTCATTCGCCAGGCGACTCCCGCACCCCGCCATCGCCGCCGAGCCGTGGCCGGTGGCCGCGACCATCGCGGTTCCGCCCCAGGACTCGGGCGGACTTCAGCGTGGCGCGGGTGGGCCGTGCCCAGGTGGACGCGAGCCGGGGCCCTGCGGTCGTGACGGATCGCATGCGTCATGGCGGTGGACCCTAGCGGAAGTGGCAGTGCAACGGGAGGGTCGCGGTCGTCATCGCCGGCGGTCGACAGGGCCAGAGACGAGGCGGCCGCGCTTTCGAGTCGTCCGGCCGATTCCCTTGACTACGTTTCAGCCGGATCGGGGATACGGTTTAGCCGGAGCTGCGATGAGGGCAGGGCTCCATAGGCCATCAATCGGTTAGCGCTCGAATCATCAGGGGAGTATCATGAGGGAATTCGCGGCATCGCCGTGTGTACCGTGCTGCTGCTGGCCGGCTTCGCTGTACCGGCATCGGCACAGGCCCTTTCCGCGCCGGGGTTCTCAAACTCCAGTAGCGCCAACGAGTCATCGGGCAGCAGCGCCAACCCGTCGTTCCAGCGCTTCAGCGCCACCTCGACGCTGTCGCTCGGGTGCTACGTCGTTCGCCGACTCGTTACTTCGGCAACGCGTCGGCCGGACTGCGGGTCCGGCCTGCGGTAGTCGCACCGAGACCCTGGCTTCCGAACTACACGGTCTCAGTGGACGGCCACCGCCCCCAACATCTACACGATGTCGATCGCGACCCGGCGCACCGCCGGTCTCACCATCGGTGACGACGGCAGCAACGGCGCGCAGGCCACCATGGCGCGCTCGGCTGTACGCCCAGCGGCGGCACCGTTACATCGGGTGGCTGCACCCTCGCCGATCCGGCGGACAACACCAGCGGCTCCTCCACCGACGTCAACGTGAACCAGACCAACAGCGGTGAACGGTCTGCGGCCAGAGCCTCGGGGTGGCGAAGCCCCACTCGGTCAACTTCACGTGGAGCCAGACCGCGTTCTCGTCGTCGACGGGCTTCATCCAGATCAACATGGACGAAGCGGCGCCGTGCGGCTCGGCGCCAACAATCTCGACGCCTCCAACGGCGCCGCCAACTATCCGGGCACCGGCTGCCGCACGCAGTCGAATGACGGCCACTTCGTCACCGTGACCATCAACAGCAATCTGTGCGGCAACGGCGTCGATCGACACCTGCGGCGCCAACAGCGAGCAGTGCGACCAGGGCGTGCCTGAACGGCACGGCCGGGTCGTGCTGCACCACGTCCTGCACGTTCAAGAGCAACGGCACCCGAGCGCCGCGCCGTCGCCGGCGTCTGCGATCAGGCGGAGACCTGCACCGGCGGCAGCGGCACCACCTGCCCGGCCGATACCTTCCTGCCGCCGAGCACCGTGTGCCGTGCCGTCACCGGCGGCGAGATCTGCGACCAGGCCGAGAACTGCACCGGCGGCAGCCCGAACTGCCCGGCCGACCAGGTGCTCGCCGAACGGCACGACTTGCCGCAATTCGGCGGGTGTGTGCGACGTCACGGAAGACTGCGACGGCGTGAGCAAGTTCTGCCCGGCCGACGCCAAGAGCACGGCGGCAGTGCCGCGCCTCGGCGGGCGTCTGCGACGTCGCGGAGAGCTGCGACGGCGTCGGCAACAACTGTCCGGCGGACGCCAAGAGCACGGCGGAGTGCCGCGCCTCGGCGGGCGCCTGCGACCTCGCGAGAGTCTGCGACGGCGTCGGCGACAACTGTCCGGCGGACGCCAAGAGCACGGCGGAGTGCCGCGCCTCGGCGGGCGCCTGCGACATCGCGGAATCCTGCGACGGCGTCGGCGACACCTGTCCGGCGGATGCCAAGAGCACGGCGGAGTGCCGCGCCGCGGCGGACATCTGCGACGTCGCCGAGGTCTGCGACGGCTCCAACGATGACTGCCCGACGGACGCCTTCGTCCCGTCGTCAGTCGAGTGCCGCGCCTCCGCCGGCGACTGCGACGTGGCGGAGATCGTGCACCGGGTCGAGCGCGGCCTGCCCGGCGGACGGCTTCCAGCCCAGCTCGACGGTGTGCCGCGCGTCGAGCGTCGGCGAGGTCTGCGACATCGCCGAGAACTGCACCGGGTCGAGCGCCAACTGCTCCGGCCGATGCGATCGAGCCGAGCTACCACGGTGTGCCGTCGCTCGGGCGTCGGCGAGGTCTGCGACATCGCCGAATTCTGCGACGGCACCAACAAGACCTGCCCGGCCGATGCGGTCGAGCCGAGCAGCACGGTGTGCCGTGCCGACCACGGTCGGCGAGGTGTGCGACACGCGCCGAGAGCTGCGACGGCACCAACAAGACCTGCCCGGCCGACGCGGTGTTGCCGAATGGCACCACCTGCCGTGGCTCGGCGGGCATCTGCGACATCACCGACGTGTGCGACGGGTCGGCGAAGACCTGCCCGGCAGACGCCAAGAGCACGGCGCGTCTGCCGCCCGTCGACCGGTACCTGTGACGTCGCGGAATCGTGCGACGGCGTCGGCGACACCTGTCCGGCGGACGGGTTCGTGGCCGATGGAACCAACTGCGACGACGCCCTGTTCTGCAACGGGACCCAGACCTGCACGGGCGGGACGTGCGGCGGTGGCAGCTCGCCCTGCGCGATGGGTGAGAGCTGCGACGAGAGGCGGCAACGTCTGCTTCAGCGGCAACTGCCCGGTGTCACCGGCCAGCTGCGCGACGGCGGGCAAGAACAAGCTGCTGATCAAGAACAACACCAGCGACGACGGCAAGGACAAGCTGGTGTGGAAGTGGACCAAGGGCGTGCGGCGTCCACCCAGACCGACTTCGCGGATCCGGTGGGCGGGACGGCGGACTACACGCTGTGCTTCTACACCGGGAACGCGCTGATCGAGAGCGCCAATCGTGCCGCCGGGCGGTGGCAAGTGGTCCGCGATCAGCACCAAGGGCTACAAGTACAAGGACACGCGGCAGCAACGCCGGGATCACCAAGATCATCGTCAAGAGCGGCGCGGCCGGGAAGAGCAAGGCGTTGGTGAAGGGCAAGGGCATGAACCTGCCCGACTTCGACAGCGACCTGCCGGTGGCGGCTCCCGACCTGCCGATGGTCGTCCAGCTGCGCAACAAGCAGAACGGCCAGTGCTGGGGCAGCTCGTTCAGCACTCCTGAAGAAGAACCTGTTGACGCAGTTCAACGCCAAGAACCCGTAGGGATCGCTAGATCCTGACTGATCGACGCCCCGGTGTGATCCCACACCGGGGCGTCGTCGTTTGAAGCGGACGCTCTGCCGCCGACAGCGCGAGCCGGCGCGGCCGTAGCGGCGGGCTTCAGCCCGCCACCGCTAGCGGTTGGGACGACGAACGACAAAGGCAAAAGGCAAAAGGCAAAGGCAAAGGCGTGGACGACTTCAGCCTTCAGCTTTCAGCTCCTTCACCTTCACTGTCGACAAACTCGAGAAACGCCGCCAACACCTGATCCGGCGCCTCTCGAGCTGCGGGTAGTGGCCGATGCCTTCCAGCAGGACGACGTCGGGGTTGGGGACGAGCTCGCGGTAGCGCTCGGCCATGTGGCGGCCGGACACGGGATCCTCGGGGCCGTTGATGAAGCGCAGCGGCACCGGGCTGCGCTGCAGCGCGCGCCGACCCAGCGCTCGCGCTGCTGCGCGGCGCTCGTCGATGTAGCGGATGATCTTCGGCGCGACGCGGAACCCGTCGTTGTGCACGTTGAGCGTCCAGACGGTGTGCAGCTCGCTCGGGCTCGGCTGCGTGCGCGGCCCGAAGATCTCGGCAAAGCTGGCGGCGAAACGCGACTCGGTCACGAGGCGCGCCATTCACCGGCCCGAGCGGCGAGCGCAACAGCTTCTGCGACGGGCGCGCCCGATGCGACTCGGGGAAGAGGCCGCCGTTGAGGAGGCACACCGACCGGAGCCGAAGCCCGTCGCCGCGCTCGCGCTGGCGCGCGCAGGAGCTCCTGCGCGACGCTGTCGCCGTAGTCGCGCCAGCACGTGCACCGTCGAGACGCCGAGGTACGCCAGCAGCCCCTCGTGCAGATCGGCCTGGTCGCGCAACGAGTACGCGTAGTCGGCCGGCTGGCCGAGAGGCCGAAGCCGAGCATGTCGGGCGCGATGACGCGGAAGCGCGCGGCGAGCGCCGGCCACAGCTTGTGCCAGTCCCACGACGCGCTCGGAAAGCCGTGGATGCAGAGCAGTGCGGGCCGCTGCCCTCGTCGCGATAGAAGATCTCGTGGCCGCGGTACGTGAAGCCGCGTCCGGCGCGCCGCCAGGTCTCGAGCTCCATGCGGCGGGCATAGTCGCGCGGCGCCGCGCCGCCATCGGCACGTTCGGCGAAACGGGGCGCTTGCTGGCGGCGCCGGTGATCCCCCACCGTGCGCGGTCGGAGGCGCGACGATGTATCGACTGTACGACTACCTGTCCTCGGGCAACGGCTACAAAGTGCGGCTGCTGCTGACGCAGCTCGGCATTCCGTTCGAACGGGTCGAGCTCGACATCCTCAAGGGCGAGACGCGCACGCGCGGAGTTCCTCGCGCGCAATCCCGAACGGCCGCATCCCGACGCTCGAGATCGAGCGACGGCGCGCTACCTGGCGGAGTCGAACGCCATCCTCTGCTACCTCGCCGAGGGCACGCCGTTCCTGCCCGCCGACCGCCTGGCGCGCGCGCGCAGGTCGCTGCAGTGGATGTTCTTCGAGCAGTACAGCCACGAGCCCAACATCGCGACCGTGCGCTTCTGGGTCAGCCACGACCAAGCTGACGCCGGAGCGCAGCGCCCTGCTCGAGACAGCGCGACGCTCGGCTACGCCGCGCTCGACGTCATGGAGCGCCACCTCTCGACGCGCACGTTCTTCGTCGGCGACCGCTACATCGATCGCCGACATCGCCCTCTACGCCTACACGCACGTCGCCGCCGAGGGCGGCTTCGAGCTCGCGCGTTTCGGCGGCGGTGAACGCGTGGCTGCGGCGGGTGCGCGAGCAGCCGGGTTACGTGGCAATCACCGCCGAGGTGGGGGCAGAGAGTCAACCGACGGATTACGCGGATACCCCGCCACCCAGCCCCCCGATTACGCGGATCCACCTGCGCGCGGCGGTGATGATTGTGGGGGAGGGGGTCCGCGTAATCGGGAGGTGGGGTGGCGGGGTATCCGCGTAATCCGTGGTTCAAATTCTTACGATGTAGCCCGGCACTCGCGGGTGCTTCCCGACACAGCTCGTCTTTGCGCGCGATGAGGTCGGCGGCGGTGAAGGCGCGCGTTGGGTTTGCTGATCTGACTGAGGATGTGCCAGCCGGCGACGAGCATCACCTCGCCGCCCCAGACGACGAAGCCCTGGCCGGTGAAGTCGCCGGCGGCCTCGCTGGCGAGGAAGACGACGAGCTGCGCCGGCCACGCCGGGATGAACGCGTCGAAGCCGCTCTCGGGCTTGTCGAACATCGCCGGGTTCGGCATCGTCTCGGTCATGCGCGTGCGGGCGCGCGGCGCGATGAAGTTCGCGGTGACGCCGTAGCTTGCTCCATCTCGCGCGCCGATGCTGATCGTCAGGGCCGCGATCGCCGCCTTCGCCATCGCGTAGTTGCTGTTGCCCGCCGAGCCCATGAGGCCGGCCTCCGACGACGTAGTTGATGATCGCGGCCGTAGGTGCCGCCGGACTGCTTCGCGATCTCGCGCCAGCGCTCGCAGGCGTGGCGGGTCATCGCGAAGTGGCCCTTGCAGTGCACCTTCATGCACGAGGTCGAACTCGTCCTCGGCCATGTTGAAGTTCATCCGGTCGCGCAGCACGCCGGCGTTGTTGACGAGAATCGTCGCCAGCCGAACCTCCGCAGGCGAGATTGACCAGGCCGCGGGCGGCGTTCCAGTCGGCAGATGTCGGTGTAGTTCGCGATCGCCTCGCCGCCGGCCTTCGTGATCTCGTCGACCACCGCCTGCGCCGGCGTGTCTGATCACCGCCCTCGCCACTCACCGAGACGCCGACGTCGTTGACGATGACCCGCGCGCCCTCCGCCGCCAGCGCCAGCGCTTCTTCGCGCCCCAGCCCGCGCCCGGCGCCGGTGACGATCGCGACTCGTCCTCGAGCAATGCCATTGCGGATCCTTTCGCCTACTTCTTTCCGCCGACTTCGGTGAACACTTCGATCGACGGCTGCCCGTCGAGTAGGGGCCGAGCGTGCCGAACAGTTGCTGGATGCGGGCGCTGGTGCCGTGCGCGTCGACCGCCGCCTGATCGGCGTACTGCTCGTACATGAGCAGCTGCGACGCGTCGCCGATGCCGCGGTGCAGCATGTAGCGCAGCGTCCCCGGCTCGTTGGCGCGCACGTACTCGACCATGTCGAGCAGCGCCTTCTCCGCATCCGCCGTCTTGTCGGCCTTGATGCGCATCTTCGCCACGATAGTGATCATTCGTGTCCCTCCCCCGTATCCGCAGGCCTTAGCGCCCGCACCGCAGCGGCGCAACGCTCTGCCCTGTGGCCTCTGTGGTGAAACTGGTCAGCGCCGCGCTGCAGCGCCGCGTCGAGGTCGTCGAGGATCTGTCAGCACGTGGCTCCGGTGCGGCGTCGGCCAGGCGTTCGACGTCGGGCCGCACGCGCGTCCGCAGATGCTCGCGGGCGGCGGCCGCGGCCGCCGTGGCTGAGGAACGCGTCGACCTCCCAGGCCTGGGCGCTCAGGCGCAACGGGCCGGGTGAGCCGATCGGAAGCGGCGCCTTCCGGCAGGTGCCGCAGCGAATCGCGCAGCACGTCGACCAGCTCGAAGTCGCGCGCGAAGACGCACGTGCGCTCGTGGAAGCCGAGCCCGCGCACCGGACGCGCCGCCGATGGTGCCCTGTATGCGCGTCGGACCGCTCCAGTACTCGATCGGCAGGTCGTGCGCCGGCGCGGCGACGAGCGGCTCCGAGCGCACGTCGAGCTCCCATGCCGGGATGACGCAGGCGGTAGCGATCGGCCATGTATTGGGCGCCGCGCGTCAGCGCGGCTGCGCGCGCGCACGAGACCGGGATCGCGCACGTAACGAGTGCCGCTCGATGACGAACTCGCTGGTGGCGACGACGCGCCCATCCGGCGTCGCCGCGGTCGCGCCGCAGAACGGAATCGAGGCGGTTGCCGCGCTGGCGGTCGACGTGCAGCCAGACGCTCATCTCCATGCCGTTGTCGAGATGGATCTGGCGCCACTCGTGGCGGTAGCCGCTGTTGCGGCCAGTCGTTGTGGGTGCCGAGATGGCGCGGCGTCCACTGCCGGTCGATCCAGCCGCGAGTCGCCCTCGACGTCCTCGCGCACATCGCCCCATTCGAGGCGTGCCGCGGAAGCGCACGTCGCTCTGGAAGTACGAGTGCGTGCCGTACTGGCCCATGCAGGTCTTCACGCCGCCGTGCCTGCGTCCCGCCGACCGGCATCGGCGGCTTGCGCGTGTCGAGCGTCAGCGCGAGGTGCCATGCGCCGCCCGTCGGGATCGCGGCCGACCAGGCTGAGCGCGTAGGTGAACGGGTCGCAGCGCGCCGTCGGCCGTCACGCCGCGTCGTCCAGCGGCTGGTGGCGTGCGGCGCCACGCGAACGACGACGTCGAGACTGGCCGCGCGCGACCGAGAGCTTGTAGCCGGCGGCGGATGCGGAACGGGCGCGGCAGGTCGGTACTCCGAGATACGTGGCGTAGGTCGCCGGTGACGAGATCGAAGAGCGCGAAGGTGTAGAAGTCGGCGCGCAGCCGCTTGCGCACGTCGTTGAAGGTGAAGATCACCAGGAACGCCCACTCGCGCTGCGCGCGCGCGGTCCGCGCAGGCGGCCGGCGACGTAGTACGTGTTCGACTCGGCGCCCTGGTCACCCTCGGCGGCGGGAAACGTCAGCTCCGGATCGTCCGGCGCGAGGACATAAGGGTAGCGTTCGCAGGTCGCCTCGCGGTCCATGCGGTCCCCTTACCACCCCGGTTTGACGCGTGCCGATCGGTTCGTCGTAGCAGTGACGATCACCGGCCCGACCGGGCCACCACATCGCTATTCGATCGCTATTCGAGGGAGGCACTGATGGTCAAGGGCGCAGTGCATGTACGCATTCAACGAGCCGCTGACGATCGAGTCGCTGCACGCTCAAAGCTCCGCGCGAAGACGAGGTGGTCGGTGAAGGTCGTCGCGAGCGGCGTCTGCCACTCCGATCTCTCGGTGCTGCAGAGCGAAGCTCCCGATGCCGCCGCCGTGCGTGCTCGGTCACGAGGGCGCCGGCATCGTCGAGGAGGTCGGCAAGGGCGTGAAGCACCTCAAGCCCGGCGATCACGTCGTGCTGGCGTGGGTGCAGCCCTGCGGCGATGCCACTTCTGCGTCCATGCCGCAGCCATCTCTGCGAGGCCGGCCTGCAGTCGGCGATGGCGGGCGAGGAGTTCGTCTTCGAGAAGGACGGCATGCCGATCAGCCGCATGGCCGGCGTCGGCTCGTTCGCCGATCACACCGTCGTGCGCGCCACGGCGGCGATCAAGATCCCGCGACGACGTGCCGCTCGACCGCGCCTGCCTGGTCGGCTGCGGCGTGATGACCGGCGTCGGCGCGGCGATCAACACCGCCAAGGTGCGGCCGGGCGACACCGTGGCCGTGTTCGGCTGCGGCGGCGTCGGCCTGAACGTCATCCAGGGCGCGGCGCTGTGCGGCGCGTCGCGCATCATCGCCGTCGATCTGGTGCACCTCGAAGCTCCAGCTGGCGAAGGCAGTTCGGCGCCACCGACGTGATCAACGGCAAGGAGACCGACGCGCCGACCGCGATCCGCGAGCTCACCGGCGGCCTCGGCGTCGACTACGCCTTCGAGGTCATCGGCGCGCCGGCGGTGATCGCGCAGGCGTACATGTCGCTCAAGCGCGGCGGCAAGGTCGTCGTCGTCGGCGTGCCGGCGATGGGCACCGACGTCAGCCATCCCCGGCTTCTCGCTGCTGCTCGAGGAGAAGGTCGATCATCGGCTCGCTCTACGGCTCCGGCCAACCTGCACCGCGACATGGTCAAGCTGATCGATCTCTACATGAGCAAGAAGCTCAAGATCGACGAGCTGGTGTCGCGGACGATCAAGCTCGACGACGTCAACGCCGCCTTCGACGCGATGGAGAAGGGCGAGGTCGCGCGTTCGGTGATCGCGTACTGAGTACGCTGTTCGCTGTTAGGCTGTTACGCTGTTAGGGCCGGAGCTCCGGCCCTAACGCCGACAGCTAACCCCTAACAGCCTGTCTTCATGGCCGCCGCCGACGCGCGCTTCATGCGCGAGGCGATCGAGATCGCCCACCTCGGCGTGCGCGCCGGGCAGTCGCCGTTCGGCGCCTGCGTGGTGCGCGACGGGCGCGTCATCGCGCGCGCGCCCACAACACCGTGCTGCGCGACAGCGATCCGTCCGCGCACGCCGAGGTCAACGCCGTGCGCGCCGCCTGCGCCGCGCTCGGCTCCGCACGACCTCTCCCGGTGCATCGTCTACGCCACCGGCGAGCCGTGCCCGATGTGCCTCGGCTGCTGCTACTGGGCACACGTCCCGCGCATCGTCTTCGGATCCTCCCTCGCCGATTCCGAGGCCATCGGCTTCGGCGAGCTGCCGTATGCGCCGGCGACGCTGCCGAGCGGCGCCGCCCGCCCGCTGCTCGTCGAGGGCGGCGTCCTGCGCGACGAGTGCCTGAGCATCTTCAAAGCGTGGCAGGCGCGCGGCGGCCGGGACACCTACTGAGCTTCACGACGAGGATAAGGATCACGATGACCTGAGCTTCGTCCCTCCGTAACCTTTCCCAACCCGTGGCGTGGATGGGGTAAAGGAGGGTTCACTCATGAAGCGCGCGGATGTGGTCGTGATCGGTGCCGGGCTTGCAGGCCTGGCGAGCGCAGCCTGGGTCGCGAGATCCGGGGCGGTCGGTGGTGGTCTGTGAGAAGGCGGCGGCCACTGGCGGCCGGGCGCAGACGACGACGGCGGGGAAGTTCCGCCTGAACCTGGGGCCGCACGCGCTCTATTGCGGCGGGTCGCCGAGCTGCGCTGCGCGAGCTCGACGTGCCGATCGCCGGCCGCAAAGCCCAACGGCAACGGCGGCGTACGCCGGTCGCGCGCGGCGTCGCGCACGCGCTGCCGGGCGGGTTCCTCTCGCTGCTCACCACCGGGTTGTTCGGCATTCCCGCCAAGCTCGAGACGGCGAAGCTGCTCGGCGGCCTGCCGCGCCTCGATCCGGCGCCGCTCCAGGAGCGGACGGTGGACGAGTGGCTGGAGCGCGACGTCCGCCAGCCCGGAGGTGCGCGAGCTCATCGGCGCGCTGGTGCGGCTGACGAGCTACGCCTCCGATCACGCGCGCATGAGCGCCGGCGCCGCGCTGACGCAGGTGCAGGGCGCGTTCGGCGGCGGCGTGCGCTACCTCGACGGCGGCTGGCAGGTGCTGGTCGACGGGCTCGGGAGGCCGCGACGCGCGCTGGGGCGACCCTGCTCACGAGTGCGCGGGCCGCCGCGATCGCGACCGGCGGCGATACCCGCGTCGTGCGCCTCGCTGACGGCACGTCGATCGAGGCCGACGCCGTGCTCATCGCGGCCGGCCCGACACCGCCGCCGAGCTGCTCGACGGCGCCCGCGCGCCGCCGCGCGCGGCTGGGCGGATGCCGCGACTGCCCGTGCGCGCCGCCTGCTCTCGACGTCGGGCTCGCGCGCTCTGCCCCGTCCGCGCGCGACCTTCGCGCTCGGCGTCGACCGCCCACTCTATCTCTCCGTGCACTCGGCGTCCGCCGACCTGGCGCCCGCGGGCGGCGCGATGATCCACGTGCTCAAGCACCTGCCGACCGGCGGCGGCGAGGCGAAAGCGGACGAGCGCGAGCTCGAAGGCCTGCTCGACCTCATCCAGCCGGGCTGGCGCGAGGCGGTGGTCGAGCATCGCTTCCTGCCCAGCATGATGGTGACCAACGACCTGCCGACCGCCGCCCACGGCGGCCTGCGCGGGCGGCCCGGACGTCGCCGTCCCGCACGCCGAGGGCGTCTACGTCGCCGGCGATTGGGTGGGGCCGAGGCCATGCTCGCCGACGCCAGCCTGGCGAGCGCCCGCCGCGCCGCCGAGGCGATCGTCGCCCGCCCGCTGCGCGCCAGGGCGGCGGCATGACGAGAAGTCGAGTGACGACGGCCGCGCGCCCGCCGGCCCCCGGCGATGACGGACCCGTCCACCGATCATGCCGCGCTGTTCGCCGACGAGCGCCGCCTCGTCTGGTCGCTCTGCTACCGCATGACCGGCAGCGCCGCGGACGCCGACGATCTCACCCAGGAGACGTTCCTGCGCGCGATCGAGCAGCCGCCGGCGCGCACCGACATGCCCTGGCGCCCGTGGCTCGTGCGCGTCGCGATGAACCTCGCGCGCGATGCTGCTGCGCCGGCGCCGCCGCTTCGCCCAGCGCCAGCCGTGGCTGCCGTCGCCGATCGAGACCGGCGACGAGAGCGCGCTGCCGGCCTACGAGCTGCCGCCCGAGTCGGGCAGCCCGACCGAGGGGCGCTACGAGCTGCTCGGAGCGTGTCCTTCGCCTTCCTGCTCGCGCGCTCGAGGCGCTCACCCCGCAGCCAGCGCGCGGTGCTGCTGCTGCGCGACGTGTTCGACTACAGCGTGCGCGAGACCGCCGATGCCCTCGGCATGAACGAGCCGGCGCGGTCAAGACGGCGCATCACCGCGCCCGCCGCGCGATGGCGGGCTACGACCGCGAGCGCTGCGTCCCGACCGCTGCGCGGCAGGCCCACACCGGCGACGCGCTGTGGCGCTTCGCTGACCGCGCTGCAGGCCGACGACGTGCCGGCGCTCGAGGCGCTACCGCCGAGGGCGTGCGCAGCATCTCCGAGGGCGGCGAGTTCGCCGCCGCGCACAACGTCGTGAAAGGACGCCACCGCGTGCTCCGCCTGATGCGCGGGCTCATGCGCCACCTCGGCACCAGCACCTCGGTCGCCCGCATGGTGAACGGGTTGCCGGCTCTCATGATCGACTTCCACCGCACCGGCCCGCGCTACGCGCGCGCGGCGTCATGCGCGTCGACGTCGACGCGGAAGGCCGATCACGGCGATCCACACCGTCCTGGCGTCGCGCAAGCTGACGGCGGTTTAGGGCGCTGAAAGACGAAGGACGAAAGACGAAGGACGAAAGAGCCTTTGTCTCTTGTCTTTCGCATCTGCCCCTTCTAAACAAAACTTGTTGACAGCCAAACAAGACTTGTTTTATGAGCCTCCCGTGAGAGACGAGGGGAGGCACCATGCGACGACTGACGGGCACGGGGATCGTGGCGGTTCTATTCGGCTTGGCGCTGATGCGGGCGGCTGCGGCGACAGCGACGATCTGGTCATCGGCGTCACGCCGACGTTCACGGCGACCAGCACGGTCGACGCGAACGCCGACGCCGATGCTGCCCCGCCGCCGACGGTGACCGGACCGCGGCGCCGACGGTGACGCCGACCAGCGTGCAGGGGACCTCGGTCGCCGGCGTCGTGGTGGTCGACAAGAACGTCGGCGCCACCGGCGAGGACGGCGTGACCCAGTTGCCTCCCGGTCAGGCTCCCGCCGGTCAGCAAGGGCTTCGATCGCGGCTTGCGGCGGCGCCGATTGGGTCGCCGACGACGGCGACGTGCGCGGCGCGACGGACGAGGACGGCCGCTTCACGGTGACGGGGCTCACGCCCGGCCGCCACGCGCTGCAGTTCACGCAAGACGGTGGACGGCAACCTGATGGAATTCGTCGTGCCGATCATCGTCGGCGACGACGGCGGCGCCGAGGTCGTGGCCGAGGTGTCATGGGGCCTCGGTGCGCGCCACTTCGACCTACACCCAGGAGGCGACGCGCTGCGCGCCGTGTTCGCTCCCACCAGGTACCTCGCTGCATCACCCGCGGCGATCAGGTGGTCGAGCTCGCCGACGGCTGGCGGACGCTCGTCGACGCCGACGGCGACGGCCACTTCGATCCGCAGTCCTGCGGTACCGAGATCTACGCCTGCGACGCGGCGAACGCCTGCGGCAACACCGACAGCATCTGCGTCTGCGTCGCCGAGTTGTCCCGGCTCGCGAGGACTGCCCGCGGCGCGCCTGCGTGCCGCGCAACTACTTCCACACCCCCGAGTGCGGGCCCGACGGCCTCTGCAAGCGCCTGCCGTACTCGTGCGGCGACGGCGGCGGCTGCAGCGTCGAGGGCGACCGGTGCCAGTGCATCCCGTCGTGTTTCGCCTGCGACAACTGCGAGGGCTCGGCCTGCGTCGAGCCGTGCACGGCGGGCGAGCCGATCGACATCGTCGCGGTGCAGGCGTACGCGGCCGGCGACGCTGGTGATCGGCCAGCCCGGCGACGCGCGCGCCTCGGCAGTTGCTCTCCGACGGCACGACGGTGGACGTCACGTGGCTGGCCGCGTGGACGTCCTCGGCGCCGGCGGTGGCGGCAGTCGACGCCTGGGGCCGGCTCGACGCCGTCGCCGCCGGCAATGCCGACATCACCGCCGCGATCGCCGGTCGCCGAGCCAGCCGCTGGCGCCTCACCGTCGTCGAGCGGCCGACCTCTGCAGCACATCATCGTCGAGAACGTCTACTGCCAGATCTACGCGTATCCGGCCCGACGATCCCGCGACCGGCGAGCCAAAGCCGCTGCCGCCGATCCGACGCGTTCCTGCCGCCGCCGTACTGCCAGCAGGTGGTGCGCATCGGCGGCACGCTCCAGTTCCGCGCCCTGGGCCAGTTCGACAACGGCTACTACGACGACATCACCGACGAGGTGACCTGGGCGGTCGATCCGCCGGCGGTCGGCACGATCAGCGCCGGCACCTTCACCGGCGTCGCCGCCGGGGCGGCGAGCCTGACCGCCACGCTCGGCGACGTGCACAGCGACGCGCAGTCGGCTCACCGTCGTCGATCACGCGAGCATCGTCACGCTCTCCGTCTACCCCGGCTCGTATCCGTACCAGTACGTCGACGGCGGGACCGGTGCGCGCGCGGGCGACGCATCGCCGTGCTTCGAGGTGCGGCTACTTCCTCACCCTGCTGCTCGGCGATCAGGTCCAGCTCTTCGCGACCGCGCACTACGACACCGGCGAGTGGGAGGACGTGACGGCGCCGCGTCACCTGGCGGAGCAGCGACGCCGCGGTGATGACTATCGACGCTGGCGGCGAGGCACCGCCGCCGGCGCCGGCGAGGTGACCATCGACGCGACTCTGGACGGGGTCACCAGCGCGCCGACCGGTTCTGCGCGTCGTCGAGCACGCCACCCTGCAGTAACCTCAGCATCTGACATGGACGGCGCCGACCGGGCGATCGCCAAGCGGCGCCCAGGCGCGTGTTCCACGCCGTCGGCTTCTACGACGTCGGCTTCGACCGCAGCGTCAGCGAGCAGGTGACCTGGCACAGCAGCGACGAGACCGTCGGCGGATTCGACGCGGCGGGCGTCTTCACCGGCCGCGCCGCCGGTGACGGTCACCGTGTGGGCGGAGCTCGATGGCCTCGTCCGCAGTCGCTGCCGCTCGAGGTCTACGCCGCCAGCGAGCTCGAGTACTGCGACGCGGCCGCGATCAACCGCGGCGACGTGGTCGGACGACTTCAACCGCGTGACGCTCGAGTCGGACTGCGCCGCGTACACGCCGCCCGACGTCGTCGAGCTGCGGTTCAGCGTGACCGAGACGCAGCGGCCGGGCGGTATCTTCGACCCCTGCCTCGACCTCTACGTCCTACCAGGGCGATCGCCTGGTGCGAACCATCCGCGAGGGCTGCGGCGATCCGTTCCTCGCCGCCGATGGCGCCGGAGCGCGACGAGGCCGCGCTGCGCTATCAGCTCAAGGCCTTCTGGGACCTCAAGGACAGCGCCGGTGCCAGCCGTGGCGCCGGGCGAGTACGAGATCGCGGCCGCTTCTATCTGTACTACGACCCGGTCGTTACCCTGCGGATCACGGTGAACTGACCACGGAGACCACGGAGGAACGCGGAGACACTCTGCGTTCCTCTGTGGTAGATCTCCGGCGCGTGAAGCTCCGGCTGGCCATCGTCCTTCTGCTGCTCGCCGCGCCGGTGTCGGCGCAGTCGCCACGCGACCAGTACCTGCGCGCCGGCCACCTGCTTCGCCACCTCGGCTTCGGCCCGAACCGCCGCGAGATCCACGCGGTGCTGCGCATGGGCGAGGCCGCGTACATCGAGCAGCAGCTCGCGCCCGAGTCGATCGACGATCGGATCGGCGAGCGGCGCTTTCATCCGCCGCCGACCGCGACCGATGACGGGCAGAGATGCGGCTGTACCGCTGGCTCACGCGGATGACGTACTCCGCGCCGCCAGCTCCTCGAGAAGATGACGCTGCTCTGGCACGAGCACTTCGCCATCTCGAACAACAAGGTCGGCGCCATCGTGCTGATGCGCGATATGGAGCAGACTTCTCCGGGCCCACGCGCTCGGCAACTATCCGCGACCTGCTCGCCGGCATCACGCGCGACAACGCGATGCTGCTACTTACCTCGACAACGGCTACAACGACGTCAGACGACGACGAGGTGCATCCCGCCGAACGAGAACTACGCGCGCGAGCTGCTGCAGCTCTTCAGCCCTCGGCAGATGTATCGGCTGAACATGGACGGCTCGTCGCTCGACGAGCACGGCGCGCCGCTGCCGGCCTACACCGAGGACGACGTCAAGGCCGTCGCGCGCGCGCTCACCGGCTGGATCCCGCACTACCCGGAGATGACCGACCCGCGAGGATCCGATCGAGAATCCGTGGCGCCGGCGGAGTTCAACGCAGTACCTGCACGATCCCGGCGAGAAGGTGATCCTCGGCGAGACCGTTGCCCGCCGACGACAGCGCCTGCTGGCAGCCTTCGACGTCGAGCGCGTCGTCGAGATCCTCATGCACCAGCCGACGATGGCGCCCGTTCATCGGCAAGATCCTGATCCAGAAGCTCGCCACCGAGACGCCGTCGCCGGGCTACGTCGAGCGCGTCGCGACGGTGTTCGCCGGCGCAGCGACGGCGACCTGCGCGCGGTCGTGCGCGCCCGTCCTCACCGATCCGGAGCTCCAGCAGTCCGGCGGTGATCCGCTCGCAGTACAAGACCCCGATCGAGCACTTCGTCGGCGCGCTGCGCGGGCTCGACGCCCGCGGCGGCGGGCGCACGCTCTCCTACTTGGACCATGCTCACCGGCCACCTCGTGTACTACCCGCCGTCGGTCACCAGCTTCTACCGGCCCGGCCAGAAGGGGCGCTGATCAACGCCGCCTACGTCGCGACGCGCGACGCCGGCGCCGACATCATCGCCAACGGCTACGTCGACGAGCCACCACGACGCGTCCTGGGACGCACTCCGGCATGATCCGCCGCCATCACCTGAGCCGGCGTCCGGCGCTCGCCGTCGAGGCTGCTCGCGCGCGATCTGCTCGCGGCGCCGCTGTCGGCGTCGACGCGCGCGGTCGGTCTCGGCTACCTCGGCCCCGAGGGTCACCGGAGACCGGCCTGCGCGGCGCCGCCCGGTTGCTGCTCTGCGCGCCGGAGTACCAGGTGAACTGAATGGCGATCACGCGACGAGCGCTGTCTCGGCGCGCCGGCGTCGCCGGCGGCCTCGCCTGGACGTCGTTCGGCGCCCTCGAACGCGCCGCGGCGGGCATGATCGGGCGCACCCGGCGCACCGCCCGGCTGGCGCGACCGGCGACTCCGTGCTCGTCGTCGTCAACCTTCATGGGCGGCAACGACGGCGCTCAGCACCGTCGTGCCGCTGCGCCAGCTACGCCCGGTACCGCGACCTGCGGCCGACCCTTTCGGCCTCGCGCTGGCCGGCGCCCTGCCGCTCGCGGGCCTCGAGCGGGACTTCGCCTTCAATCCGGCGGATGAGTCCAGGCTTGTCGCGCCTGTTCACCAGGGCAAGCGGCTGTGATCCCGGCGCCGGCTGTCCGCGCGACGCGCAGGGCCTCTTCGACCACAGGCCAGCGCCAGAACTTCCTCACCGGCGACCTACGGCAGCGCCCGCCGATCACACGCCGAGCGGATGGGTCCAGGCGCTTCCTCGACGGCGTCGCCGGCGGCGCTGCCGGCGGGGATCAGCTTCAGCAACGTCCGCTGCTGCTGACCGGCGTCACGTCGTCGCCGTTGGCGATCTACAGGCTGGAGCGGCCTCGGCGTGTACCCGACCGACGACAGTGCGGCGCGCTACTCCGCCTACGAGGATTGCAACACAGCGCGACGACCGGGGTCGGCGAGCGCAGCCGCCAGTTGCGGGAACAGAGTGCTGCTCCTCGACGGCGATCTGCAGGCGATCAGCGCGAGCTACGCGGTCGCCGACAGCGCCCGGTATCCCGCCACCACCCTCGCGTACTCGCTGCGCGACTGCGCCGCGCTGATCGCCGCGCGCAGCGCGGCTGTGCTGCGCCCTCGACGTCAGCCTCTTCGGCGGCACACGCACGCCGACGAGCAGATCGGGCCGCCCGATTCGACCGCCTTCCACGAGTCGCTGCTCGGCGACGTCAGCGAAGTCGATCGCAGCCTTCAGGCCGACATCGAAGGCCACGGGCTCGGCGACAAGGTGCTGACCCTCGTCTTCTCGGAGTTCGGCCGCCGCCCGGTCGAGAACAACGACCTCGGCACCGACCACGGCTTCGCCGGCCCGATGTTCGCGATCGGCACGACGGTGCACGCGCCGGCGTGTGGGGCGACTATCCCGACCTGCGCGACGAACGCCTCGTCCTCGACGGCAACCTCGACGTCACGACCGACTTCCGCACCGTCTACGCGACGATCCTCGAGCGCCACCTCGGCGCGGATCCCGCCCCCGATCCTCGGCGGCGGCGAGTTCGGCCCCGCATCGGATTCTTGTAGGGATCGAGAACAGACGTACTCGGGCGCCCCCTGAGGGACGAGAAATACCAATTGCTCAGAGGGGTTGGGGAACGTGCTCGGAGCGCCCTGAAGGGCGCGCAGAAGCTCTCTGAACAACTGACTGGGGCACCGCCTGCGGCGTTGCCCTGGGCTTTCGAGTTGCGCCCCTTCAGGGCGCGGAGACTGCCGATCATGGGTCCGGCGGAAGACCGCTCCAATGCCACGTTGATTGACGGACGAGTGAGATCAGATTTGCTCGTCGGAGATTCGTTCCGTCACGCCCTCGCCGCCATCCAGGCGGTTCCCAGCGCGAGCTTCCTGCCCGCGCGATCGGCGGGACGTACGAGGCCCTCGGGCATCACGGCGACGATGCGGGCGCGGGCTACGTAGTGGGCGCGGCAGCGCGCCAGCGTCCTCGACGGTGGGGGCGAGGGTGGCGAGCAGATTGGTCAGCGGCTGGGCTGGCGGGCCGTAGCTCACGACGATCCACCTCCGCTTTGCGCGCGCACCTGGCAGAGATGCTGCACCATCCACTGGTCGATGGTGAAGAAACCGGGGCTGGTGATGCGCGCCATGAAGTCGTCGGTGCCGTCGCGCGTCTCAGCCAGCAGGCGCTGGAACTCGGCGCTGCCGATGCCTTCGGTGATCGCCGCGGCGAGGATGATGGTGCCCGCCGCGCCGTACGACGTTGAGCGCCGCGACCATTCCCTTTGATCGACTGGTAGTACGTGTCGTCAGAGCGGGAAGCCGCCGGCGGAGGCGATGACGACGTCGGCCGGCCGATCGATCTCCGCTGCACGTGCGCGTTCGACGAAGCGCACGCCGGCCGCGTGCGCGCGCTTCGAGGTCGCCGGCGAACACGCCGGTCAGCTGGCGCGGCGCGGTTGATGGTGACGTCGACGCATGAAGTCGACGCCGACGCGGCGCGCGATGCCGAGCAGCTCGGCGTGGAACGGGTTGCCGTCGATGATGCCCGGGTCCGAGCTGCGACTTCGAGCATCGCCGCGCCGTGCAGGCTGCGCATCGTGTCCACGCCGGCGCAGCCCGGGCGCCACCGCCTTGCGGCCGCCCGGAGAAGCCCGCCATCAGGTGCGGCTCGATCAGGCCGGTGACGATCTTGCAGATCGGCGTCGACGTAGCCGCGGTCGATCCACGATCTCCCGTGCCGCGCTCCGGTGCGCCCGAGGTGCGACGTGCTGCGCGGCGTCGCGCGCGCACGTGGTTGCGGATGCGGTAGCGCGCGACGATGTCGGCGCCCGATCATCGCCGCCAGCTCGTCCGATGCGTATTGGCGCGATGCAGCCCGGTGGCGACGAGGATCTCGATGCGCTCGCGGGGCACCCCGCCGGCCTCGATGGCCGCCAGGATCG
>ERZ1370068.7057-contig-60_pt1 | contig 41763 bp, 70 predicted proteins | sample MGYA00561227_ERZ1370068 | MGnify/ENA primary metagenome ERZ1370068 (study PRJEB38410, sample SAMEA6850437) | metagenome | study: Metagenomic assessment of the ecological functions of the soil: analysis of the soil microbiota associated with the... | reverse complement strand
CAGCTCGTCGAGTTGGCCGAACATCTGCTTCTTCAGCTCGAGCCGCTCCGGGGATCGCCTCGATGACCAGCCACGCGTTGTGCACCGCCTCGGCGAGGTCAGCCTCGGCCGAAACCTGGCCCGGCACAACACCAGTGAGCCCGTCCGCCAGCGCGGGAAGGTTCTGCGACACGAAATCGACCGCAGCGTTGACGTTGCGCTTCGGCGAGGTCATAGATCCTTACCTCAGCACCGTGTGCGGCGAACATCAGCGCGATACGCCGTCCGAGCGTACCGGCGCCGATGACGGCCGCCGGCCGGCTTGGGAAGTTGGTTGGCACGTTGGAAACTCATCTCTTGTCTCCTATCATGGTGTTATGCGGCGTTGCCGCTGAATCGGATTTGGTGGGCCGCTCGGCGGGCGGAGACAAGGGCTTGCCGCCCGGTGATGCGTGAGCTGGCCCCGGTCTCATCGTCAGGAAGGTCGTTGTCCACGAAATCAGGGTGATGATCTTGCTTTTGAACCCGACGAGATAGACCAGGTGCAGTGCCAACCACGCCACCCACGCCACGTAGCCGCTCAACTCCAGCGGGCCGACCTTGGCGACCGCTGAGTGACGCGACACCGTGGCCATGGAGCCCTTGTCGAAGTAGTGGAACGGTTCGCGGAGCGCCGCCGGGGCGTGCGCTCCTTGAGCTGGCCCTGATGGCGCGGGCGGCGTACTTCGCACCCCGATCGCGCCCTGGGCCATGCCGGGAACGCCTGGCACGGAAGCCATGTCACCGATCACGAACGCGTTCGGGTGACCGGGGACGGTCAAATCTGGTAACACCTTGATGCGGCCGGCGCGGTCGACCTCCGCACCGGCTTGCTCGGCGATCTGTGCGCCCAGCGGGCCTGCCGACACCCGGCGACCACACCTTACAGGCGGATTCGATGCGGCGAGTGGTGCCGTCCGAAATCTCTTGACGGTCAATCCTTCGATGATCGACATCGACGACCCTGGCCCCAGCTGTATCTTCGACGCCATCTTCTGCAGCCGGAGCCTGCGCCTTCTTCCCAGCTTGGCGCCCATGGGCGTCCAGCACCGCCGTCCCGGCATCGAGCAGGATCACCCCGCGCGCTGTGTCGAGTCAATTCGGCGGAACGCACTTTAGCGTTTGGGCCGCCAGCTCGGCGATCTGGCCCGCCAACTCCACCCCGGTCGGACCCGCCGCCGATGACGCGTGAACGTCAGCCGCTTCGCCCGGTAGCGGCCGGATCGCTGGCAATCGCTCGGCCAGCTCGAACGCGCCGAGGATGCCGTCCGCGCACTTCGAGTGCGTCGTCGATCGTCTTCATGCCCGGGCGCGAACTCGGCGAAATCGGTCGTTACCGAAGTAGGATTGGTCGGCGCCGGCCGCGACGATCAGGCTGTCGTAGGGCAGATCTGCACTAGCGCTGCCCGAGCGAGGCCGGACACCACGTTGCGCCGGTCCGAGGTCGAGCTCCACGCACCTCGACCCAGCAGCACCTCGAGCGTTGCGTCTGCGTTGCGCAGGATCACGCGCGCAGTCGGCAGGGCGATCTCGCCCTCGGACAGGATGCCCGGTCGCGACCTGGTAGAGCAGCGGCTGGAACAGGTGGTGCTGCGTCCGCGGCGATCATCGTGACGTCGACCGGCGCATTCCTCAGCGCCTTGGTCGCGGTTAGGCCGCCGAAACCCGACCCGATGACGACGACGCGATGCCTGCTCATGATGTGCTCCCGTCGGGTACCTCGGCGTAGGCGATACCGGTGAGGTTGCCCTGCAGGGCGCGGATCGGGCCGGTGGCCGGATCCGTCCAGGGCGGCCACATAGATGTTGCCTCCCAGGTCGGTGACGAACATGCGGTTGTGGCCTGGATCAAGAGCGATCCCAATGCCTTCCATCAGGTGGGTCGCCACGATTTCGGGTTCGGCGTAGTAAGATGCCGTCCAACGGAGCCCGGTTGACGGTGTTGCCGTTCGGCGGGTCGCCACGGTCGGTCCAGTACAGAATCCGTGTGGCGTGGTCGATTTCGAGGTCGATCGGCTCAGGCAAGTCCTTGAACACCACCTCGATGTCGCTGCGGCTGCGCTGCGGATTCGCCTGCGGGAACGTCGATCCCGGCCCGCAGAATCCTGCCGAGGCCGGCATCACTGGGTCCCTTCTGCGTCCAGTAGAGATGCCCACCGACATGGTCGACGGCGACTCCGACGCACCATTTCGTCTCGTCGTGGCGGCCGTCTTCACCCACTCCGGTCTGCACCAGCGTCTCCGATGTTGGACCCGTCGAGGTCGCACCGCATCACGCGCATGCCTTCGCGGTCGCCCCAGTACAGCTTGCGATCGACGGCGTCGAAATGAAGCTGCTTGGGGGTGTAGGTGCCTCCGCTGGGAACGATCGTGGTGCGGTTGCCTCCGTCGAGGTCCACACGTTCGATCGAGCCGTCGTTGGCCGGCGGCATCCCCATGTTGGTCCAGTAGATGTGGCCGGCCTCGACATCGACCGCGACACCATCGGGGACGGGGCATCCGGTGACGATGAAGGTCTTGTCGGAGCCGTCGGGGTTGATGGAGAACAGCCGTCCCGTCGCCGCTGGCTTCGAGCACGAACAACTTTCCGATTGATCCAGTCATCGTTGTGGTCCTTCTCTGATCAAGTGCTGAATTGGGTCAGTGGCGTGACACCAGCACGTAGCCTGCAATAGCGAATGTCGTGGGCGTCATCGCCAGCACGCCATACATCACGCTCAGCATCGTTGTCTCCTTGGCACAACGCCGCTCAGGCGTTCGATGGCCCTGCTTGGCGCGCACCGCGATCAGACCGAACAGCATCTCGTCGCGCTGGGCGGCGAGCTCGTCGATCGACTGGCCGTCCGCCTCTTCGAGGACGCCCTTGACGATCTGTTGCTGAAGCTCCGGGGTGAGCTCTGGGTTGCCCAGCCCGGCCACCCGGCGGCCATGCGCGGCATCAGGGTGTCCATGAAATGCTGGATACCGCCCTGGCCGCCGCCGAGATGCCACAGCAGGTTGGGACCCATGACCCCCAGCGCAGCCCGGGACCCCACGACACCGCATCGTCGGCGTCGGCGACGTCGAGCACGCCCTGACCGATCAGGTAGACCACTTCCCGATACAGCGCCGACTGGATGCGGTTGGCGACGTGGCCGGGCAGCTCCTTCTTCAGGTGGATGGGCTTCTTGCCGATCGAGGCGTAGAACGCCATCGCGTCATCGGATCGTTTCCGGCGCGGTCTTCGTCCCGCCGACGACCTCCACGAGGGGAATGACGTGCGGCGGGTTGAATGGGTGGCCGATGACGGTTCGCTCCGGACGCCGGCACTGGACCTGCATCTCGCTCATCGTGATGCCCGATGAGCTCGAGGCGATGATCGCCTCGGGCGGAGTGGCGTCGTCGATGTCGGCGAACAGCTTGACTTTCAGTTCCGGGCGCTCCGGCGCGTTCTCCTGAACGAAGTCGGCGTCGGCGAGGGCCTGCGGCAGGTCCGACGTGAACTTCAGGCGGTCCGGGAGGCGCCGGGCGCAAGTCCCAGCTTCGTTACCCCTTCCCATGCACCCTCGACGTAGGACCGCAGCGCTGCCTCGGCGCCCGGCGCCGGATCGGTGGCCGTGACATCGAAGCCGTGGGCGAGATAGTGCGTCGCCCAACTCGCACCGATCGTGCCGGTACCGACAATTGCGATGCGCTGCACCTGGCTTTGGTGAACGTCATGATTGCTTCTCCTCTAGCTTCGGTTGGTCGTTAGCGCCCGCGCCAGACGGGTGCGCGTTTTTCGGCGAAGGCCAGCGCTCCTTCGTGCGCGTCCTCGGTGTCCAGCAGGCTGCGTGCGTCCTCGGTCTGGCGCGTGAACGCCTCGGCGTCATTGAGGCCCTGCGTTTCTCGCAGGACCTGCTTGACCTTCGCCAATGCAAGCGGTGCATTGCCGGCGATGCGCGCGAGCAAGCTCTTGCGCCCCGGCCAATGCGGCGCCCGGATGCGGTCAGCTCACTGACGAGCCCGTACTGCTTGGCATCGACGGCCGAAATCGGCTCGCCGGTGAGCAGCACCTTGAGGGCGACGTGGTAGGGGATTCGCTGCGGCAGGCGGATGACGCCGCCCTCTCCGGCGATGAGTCCCCGTTTCACCTCGGGCAGCCCGAATTTGGCGTCCTCCGCCGCGACGATCAGGTCGCAGGCCAGCGCCATTTCGAAGCCACCGCCAAGCGCCCATCCTTCGACGGCCGCGATCGAGCGGCTTGCGCACCACGGCTTGGGTGAGCCCGCCGAATCCGCGACCGGGAAGGATCGGGGTCTGCCCGTTCGCGAACGCCTTCAGGTCCATGCCCGCGCTGAACGTCCCGCCGGCGCCGGTGAGCACGCCCACCGACAGCGTCGGGTCGGCGTCCAGCAGGTCCAGGGCGGATGCCAGTTGGACGGCGACCTCGCGGCTGACGGCGTTCTTTGTGCCGGGCGGTTGATGGTGATCGTCAGAACGCCGTCGTGACGCTCGGTGAGCACCAGCTCCGTCGTTACTTCAGTTGTGGTCATTTCGCTGTCTCCTGTTCTGGCTGCAACGGGAATCACTTTCTGTTCCCGTAGCTGGTCGATGTCGTCCGACGCTGAATCCCAGCTGTGCGAGGACTTCGTCGTTGTGCTCGCCGTGCTCGGGCGCGCGCCGGGAAGGCACCCTGGCCAGCCCGCGGAGAGTGATCGGGTTGTTGACCGTGTAGTCCAGGTCCGCTGGCACCTTCGATCGGCACGACGATGTCCGGCGGCGCGCAGCTGCGGATCCGCAGCCGCCTCTTCCGGCGTCTGGATGACGCCGTAGGGGATGCGGGCTTCGTCGAGGACCTCTTTCCAATGCGCCAGCGGCTGCGAACTGGAACTCGGCGTCGAGCAGCTCGGCCAGCTCTCGCGGCGTGCTGGCCGATGGCCTGCGGCGTCGCGCGAAGCGCGGATCGGCCAACAGGTCCGACGCGCCCGATGGCGTTGGCCAATAGCCGGCCACGCCGATTGCCTGGCGGCCAGCATGATCCAGCGCCCGTCACCGCTCTGGTACGGATTGGTCAGCGCGTTCACCGGTGCGTTGCGGTCATGCAGTTCGTACGGCTTGCCGCCGGCCAGAGCCGCCGACACCAGCGTTCCGGTCGCCCACACCCCGGTCGGCCAGCAGCGAGGTGCCGACATTGGCGCCCTGTCCTGTGCGTTCGCGGTGGTACAGAGCCGGTCGTGATCGCCGCGTAGATCGCGGTGGCGGTGGTGTAATCGCCGCTGCCCCAAGGTGGAGACGTCGGCGGTGCACCCGCGTCGCGGGTCGAGGCGAGCAGCCCGCTGCGCGACCAGAAGGCGGTCAGGTCGAACCCCGGCAGCCTGGCGTCCGGTCCGGCATCGCCGAACCCGGTGATGTCGGCGTAGATGACGCGCGGGTTCCAGCCCGACACCTCCTCGTAGCCCAGGTGCAGGGCCTCGCGGGTGCCGTGCGGGAAGTTGGTGATCACCACGTCGGCCCATTCGACGAGCCGCTTGAGGATCGCCGTGCCGCCCTCTGACTTCAGGTCGACGGACATGCCGCGCTTGTTGCGGTTGGCCAGGTGCCAGCTGTAGTTTCCCGGCGCGGCCGGGCTCGGCGGCACCGAGCTCAGCAGCCGCTGCGGGTCACCCATGCCCGGTGGCTCGACCTTGATCACGTCGGCGCCGAAGTCCGACAGCATCGTCGCCGCGGCCGGGGCCGCGATGAAGCTCGCTATCTCAACGACCTTCAGGCCGGAAAACACGGATTGCGTTGTCTGTGTTGTCATCTGTCATCACCTCACACGAACGCGCTCAGGCCGGTGACGGACTTCCCGACGATCAGCGTCTGCATCTCGCGGGTGCCCTCATAGGAGTAGATGCGCCTCGGAGTCGGCGACAAAGCGGCCGATGTTGTAGTCGAGGACAATGCCGTTGCCGCCCAGCAGCTCCCGTGCCCAGTGAACGGTCTCGCGCATCCGCACCGTGCAGTAGGCCTTCGCCAGCGCGGACTGCTCGTCGCGATACACCCCTTCGTGCTGCAACTGGGCCAGGCGCACCATCATCCCGGCGCATGCCGTGGCGTTGCCGAGCATCTTCACCAACAGGTCCTGGACCATCTGGAACTTGCCGATCGGGCGACCGAACTGCGTCCGCTCCTTGGCGTACTGCAGCGCGATCTCGTAGGCGGCGAACTGGACTCCCACCGACTGCCACGCCACACCGCTGCGGGTCCGGCGCAGAATCTCCGCGGTGTCCCTGAACGAGTTCGCGTTCTGCAGCCGGTTGGCCTCGGGAACCCGGCATTCGTCGAGCACGATGTCGGCGTTCTGCACGATCCGCAGCGCGATCTTGTTCTCGATCTTCGTCGCGGTGAAACCGGGGGTGCCCTTCTCGACCACGAAGCCCAGCACCCGATTCGTCTCGACGTCGCGAGCCCAGACCACCACCAGGTCGGCGAACGTGGCGTTACCGATCCAGCGCTTCGCCCCGTTGAGCACCCACTCGTCGCCCTCGCGGCGCGCGGTGGTCTCCATGCCGCCCGCAACGTCGGAGCCGCCGTGCGGCTCGGTCAACGCGAACGCGCCGATCTTCTCGAAGCGGCTCATCGCGGGCAGCCACCGCCGCTTCTGCTCCTCGGACCCGCAGGTGAGGATGGTGCCCATCGCCAGTCCGGCGTGCACACCGAAGAACACCGACAGCGACGGGTCGGCATGCGCCATCTCCAGCGCGGTGATGCCGGTGAGCAGATTGCTCGGCGCTGGGCTCCGACGAATCGGGGTCGGCCCAATCCAGCAGACCCAGCTTCGCGAATCCCTTGACGAGCTCGAACGGGAACTCGGCCCGTGCCCAGTAGTCGTCGACGATCGGCGCAGCCTCGGTGCGGAAGAAGTCGCGGATGCGACCGACCTTCTCGCGCTCCGCTTCTGACAGCAGCTCCTCGTAGGCGTAGAAATCGGCCGGCAGCAGCCCGGTTTCCAGATAGGGCTGGCGCGGCGTCGGCAACGTCACTTTGACGGTCATGGTGTCCTCTCTTTCATTGGTTTGGCGAGCCGATTGCCGGTTGGTCGATCGGCCGGGCCATACATCCACCATCAGGGCACCGGCGGATGAGGCGGGTATGCCGCGTTGATCCCGGGTACTGGCAGGGAACAGGCTCAGGCAGTGGCGGCGAAAGCCAACGCGCTGCGAAAGTCATGGCATCCTCTCCTTCAGTGATTTGGCGAAGCGCGCCGCCGCACGGATGTGCAGTCCGTCGGCGGCACCAGCAGAGTCGCGCTGCGGCGGGCGTAATCGCCCCAGGGCACCCACTGGTGCTGCTGCCCTGGTCTCTGCCCTGGCGGCCCGGTGACCGCGGGAGATCTGAGTGTTGGCCTGAAACCAGGGCATACACGGGCGCGATGTGGGCTGTGGGTGAGGCACGCTCGGTGGCGTGATCAACGAACTTCCCGGATCCGGTCCTGACGCAGGTCTACCGCCTCAAGGCGGTAATGGGCCAGCCGCTGGACTTCGGCAATGTCCCGGCTGGCCATCGGCGGGTCGTGCCGCTGGTAGGCGGACGTTCACCGGCCCGGAGCTCAATGGCAACCTGCTGCCAGGCGGCAGCGCCTCGTGGCAGATCGCGTTGCCGGACGGCACGGCCCGCGTCGAGATCCGCTACAGCATTGCGGACTGACCGCGGCGCTCTGCTTTACGTGCGATCAAGCGGTGTTGGCCACTGCAACCGAGAGCCTGGCGAGCGCCTCTGCCATGCAGCGACACACATTGAAACCGCTGCACCGAACTTGGACTGGCTCAACAAGGGTGTCTTCGTCACCGTCGCGCGGCCGCACGGCTGTGAACATGCTGTATGAGACCTACCTCGTAGGGTGAACACCACCGCGCGCCCGCCGGGCAGTTTCCTGTTGCTCAGGCCACCTACGAGGTTCATAATCTTGTGGTGGCACGCCCCACGGCCACGGCGCACGCCCTGCTGGGCCGCAACGCCGAGTGCGCTTCGCTTGACCGGATGCTCGATGACGCCCGGGCGGGCTCGCGGCCGCGTGTTGGTGGTGCGCGGCGAGCCCGGGGTCGGCAAATCGGCGCTGCTGGACTACGTGGCCGAGCAGGCGACGGGGTGTCAGCTTGCCCGAGCCGCGGGCGTGGAGTACGAGGCGGAGTTGACGCTTGCCGGCCTGCAGCAGCTGCTCGGGGCGTCGATGCTGCAGCGCGTCAGAGCACCTTCCCGGCCCACAGCGCGACGCCCTCAGAGTCGCCCTCGGCATGCAGCAAGGGCCTGCGCCGGACCGCTTCCTCGTGGGCCTGGCCACCCTCGGCGTGCTGTGCAGTGACATGGCCGAGGACGGTACGCTCGTCTGCCTGATCGACGATGCGCAGTGGCTGGACCGGGCATCGATTCGCGTGCTCGCATTCATTGGCCGGCGCCTGGCGGCCGAAAGGTTCGCGCTGGTGTTCGCGGTCCGCGAGCCGAGTGCCGTACAGGAACTCGACGGATTGCCCGAGCTTGTCGTCGAAGGTCTGGGCGACCACGACGCGCGCCGCTTGCTGGCGTGGGCCGCGACCGGACGTCTCGACGAGCAGGTGCGCGATCGGATCGTGGCCGAAACGCGAGGCAATCCGCTTGGCCTTGCTGGAATTACCGCGAAGTCTGACACCGGCGGAGATGGCCGGCGGGTTCGGCCTTCCCGATGCACGGACGCTGTCGGGCCGCGTCCAGCAGAGCTTCCTGCGGCGCATCGAATCGCTTCCTCGAGGAGGCGCGCGAGCTGCTGTTCGTCGCGGCTGCCGAACCTGTGGGCGATGTGACCTTGCTGCTGCGCGCGCTGGACACCCTCTGGGATCGCTGCCGACAGCATCGTCCCGGCTGAAAACGCGGGGCTGATCGAATTCGGTCCGCGGGTGCGCTTTCCGCACCCGTTCGTGCGCTCGGCGGCCTACCGAGCCGCTACCCCCGAGGTGCGCCGCCGCGGATCACGCCGCGCTGGCCGAGGCGACCGACCCCGAGAGCGACCCAGATCGCCGGGCCTGGCACCGTGCACACGCTACCCCCGTTCCTGACGAAGCCGTGGCCGTCGAGCTGAGCGCTGCGCGCGTCGCGTGCGCAGGCACGCGCGGGTCCGGAGGCGGCGGCAGCGTTCTTGGAGCGAGCTGTCGAACTGACCCCGAGCATCCAACGGCGCGGTGAGCGCGCAATCGCCGCCGCGCAGGCCAAGTTTGACGCCGGCGCGCCGGCGGCAGCCGAAGGCCTTCTGGCGATTGCGGCCGTCTGCCCGCTCGACGAGCTGGATCGCGCGCGAGTCGATCGGCTGAAGGCCCACATCGCGTTCGCGCGCACCCGCGGCGGTGACACGCCCGTGCTGCTGAGCGCTGCGGCCCAACGCCTGGAAACGCTCGATCCCCAGTTGGCGCGGCAGACCCATCTGGAGGCGCTGTGGGCGGCGGTGCGCAGCGGGCGCTTCGCAAAGGCCCAGGGCGTGGTCGACGCGGCTGGAGGCGGCGATCGCCCCGATGCGGGGACGCTCGTCGCGCGCCATCGACCTGATGCCTCGACGGGCTGACCAGCCGTATGGGGCGCGGCTACACCGCGGCGCTTACCGGTGGTGGCCCGCGCGCTGGATGCCTTTCAGCACGAGGGCTTTCGCCGAGAGAACATCACTCTGGTGCTGGCTTCGCCTGCCAGCTCGCGATGGACCTGTGGAACGACGAGGCCTGCGCGAACATCGCCACTGGACTGAGCGTGGCTCGCGCGTGAGCGCGGGGCGCTGATCGTTTTGCCGTTCGCGCTCAACTACTCCGCGGCCCATCAGCTGTTCGCCGGCAGGTTCGATGCTGCCGAGCAGCTCGTCGACGAAGCAGACCGCATCACCGCGGCGACCGGTAACGTACCGGATCGCGGACTTCTCAGTGCTTGCTCGCGCGTGGCGCGGCGACCGCGACAAGACTCTATCAGCTGCGTGCGGCGATCATCCTGACGCGACGTCGCGTGGCGAAGGGTTTCGCGGTGGAAGCCGCAGAGTGGCAGCGGCAACACTTCACATCGGCAGTGGCGTGAATATGCCGACGCGGTCGCCGCGGCACAGCGCGCCTACGACCCCGATGGGCTCGGATTCAACGTATGGGTGCTTCCTGAGCTCATCGAGGCGGCCGCGCGCAACGGCGATCTCGCCATCGCCGGAACGGCGTTCGATCAGCTGGCCGAACGTTCTTCTCTGAGCAACACCGAATGGGCGCGCGGCATCGAGGCCCGCTCGCGCGCGCTGCTCACCGATGGGCAGGACGCTGAGGACCTCTACCGGGAGGCGATCGAGCAGCTTTGGGCGTTCTCGCGTCGCCGTCCACTCACGCCCGCGCGCAACTCATCTACGGCGAGTGGCTTCGCCGTGAACATCGCCGCGTCGATGCGCGCGGCGCAGCTCAAAGCGGCTTATGCGGCGTTCGACGCGATGGGTGCAAAGGCATTCGCCGAGGGCGCGCAGCGCGAACTGCTGGCCACTGGCGAGACGGTGCGCAAGCGCACCGCCGACACGAAGGATGCACTCACATCGCAAGAAGCGCAGATCGCCCGCCTGGCCTTACGAAGGCCTCACCAACCCCGGAGATCGGCCACCAGCTGTTCCTCAGCCACCGCACCGTCGAGTGGCATCTGCGCAAGGTCTTCACCAAGCTGAGCATCAGTTCCCGCCGGGAACTGACAAAACGCTGCAGCAACTTGAACTCTGAGCCGGCGAAGCTCTGAGATTTCACCGGAGACGGGTCACCGTGCACGACTGAACGTTCCGTCGATCGGACCGGGCATCCGGTTCCTGATTTGTAGTGGTATCCGTTGCAGACTGCCTTACGATCGAGCGGTGGCGGCGAAAGCCAACGCGCTGGGTGATTTCCTGCGTGCGCGGCGGGACCAGGTCCGTCCCGAAGATGTCGGGCTGGTTCCCGGCGGACAGCGCCGCGCGCCTGGTTTGCGTCGCGAGGAGCTGGCAATGCTTGCCGGCATCAGCGCCGAGTACTACCTGCGACTCGAGCGGGGACGCGCCCAAAATCCGTCCCCTCAGATCCTTGATGCGCTCGCGCGGGCGCTACAACTGGACGCGCAAAGCCACGCGGTATCTGCATGACCTGGCCGCCCCGACCAGAGGGGATACGTCCGAGCCGGAAGCGGCGGCCCACGGATTCGGCCGAAGTAATCGATCAGTTTTTGATGCCGGCCATCGTGGTCAACAGGTACCGAGATGTCCTGGCGGCAAATCCGATCGCCCGCGCGCTGTCGCCAGAGTTCACACCAGGACAAAACTCCCTACGCTGGCGCCTATTGGACCCCGCTGCCCGGCAGTTCTACGTTGATTGGGACGAGGCGACCGACAGTCGCGGTAAGTGGGTTACGGGAACTCAGCGGTGCTTGTCCGAAAGATCCTCGCATGCAGGCGTTGATCGCTGAATTGTCTGATGCCAGCCCACGTTTCCGCGAACTTTGGGGCCGCGCTGAGGTGGGTTACCGCTTGGGAATCCACCACATGCATCATCCTCAGGTCGGCGACCTCTATCTCTACCGCCACCGGCTCAACGCACCGTATCCCGGTGGGGACCACGTGCTCATGTATCGCGCCGAGCCCGGAAGCGACTCCGCCAGAGCGTTGGAGGAACTCCGGTCCCCGTCGGCCGCGCCGCTGCGTACGGCACGACACCCTCAGAACCGGCACTTGGTTAACGCCAAGGAGATTCGGATGGCTGGCCTACTCGACGCGGTGCTCGACGCACACGGCGGACTCGACAATTGGCAGCAGTTCCAGCCGAGTCCAAGCGACCATCGTCACCGGAGGAGGGCTGTGGGCCATCAAGGGCCAACCCCAGGATCCACTACCGAGGCGGATGACCGTTGCCTTGGACCACGAGTGGGCGTCGCTTCGACCATTCGGCGCCGACGATCAGAAGACGGCGTTCACCCCTGAACGCGTTGCGATCGAAAAGCTGGACGGCAGAGTGGTTTCCGAGCGGCTTAACCCTCGGGAATCGTTTGACGGGCACGAGTTCGCCACGCCTATGGGACCCGCTGCAACGTGCGTACTTCAACGGTTACGCGCTCTGGACCTACCTCACCACGCCGTTTCTGCTGACGCTGGAAGGCGTCTCGGTGCGCGAGATCGGCTCCGGTCGAGGACAACGGGCAAACCTGGGCAGGCCTGCAGGCGCAGTTTCCACCCGAAATCGCAAGTCACTCTTCGGTTCAAGAGTTCTACTTCGGAGACGATCATCTGCTGCGCCGCCATGACTACCGGGTCGACGTGGCAGGAGGGTTTCCTGCGGTCCAATACATGTCCGGCATCGTCGAAGCCGAGGGCATCAAGATGCCCGCGAAGCGCAGGGCCTACCGCGCCGACGCCCAAGGGCAACGCGATCCGCGATCAGCTGATGGTTGCAATCGACTTCAGCGACGTCAGCTTCGAGTGGACGGCTGTCATCGAGCCATCGGCTCTCTGGGCTGGGCCGGGACGATGTCGCCGAGGCTGAACGTGACCGGCTGTTCGAGTTGCTGCGTAGGTGCATGAGCGCGGGTCGCGGTCGGGGCGCCAGCGGTTGAACTGCGCTGTGTGGCGGAACCGTTCGCCTTCCATGTGGTCGTAGCGGACCTCGACCACCCGCTCGGGTCGCAGCGGCACGAACGAGAGGTCCTTGCCTGCGTTCCAGCGCGAGCCTTCGTTTCGGCGTGGTGTGCGCTCGCCCGCCATGTGGGCGGCCCAGTTCCACGGGTGGTCGTCGAAAGTGGTGACGAGCGGCTGCAATTCGGTGAACAGCTCGCCGCCGTTCGGCCATCGGGAAGGCGCCGATGACGCCGACCGATGCGAGTGTGCCGTCGTCCTTGTAGAGCCCGAGCAGCAGCGAGCCGATCGCGTCGTCACCGGACTTGTGCACGCGGTAGCCGGCGACCACGCAGTCGGCGGTCCGCTCGTGCTTGATCTTGAACATGACGCGTTTGTCCGGCTGATAGGTGATCGTCAGCGGCTTGGCGATCAGCCCGTCGAGGCCGGCGCCCTCGAACTCCTCGAACCACCGCTGCGCGGTCGTCAGATCGGTGGTCGCCGGCGTGACGTGGATCGACGGGCCGGAGTCGGCCAACGCGTCGACGAGGGCGGCGCGGCGCTCGCTGAACGGTCGCCCGGTGTAGTCGTCGTCGCCGAGGGCGAGCAGGTCGAACGCGATGAACGAAGCCGGGTGTCTGCTCGGCGAGCATCCGCACGCGCGAATCGGCCGGGTGGATGCGCTGTTGCAGCGCCTCGAAGTCCAGGCCGTGGTCGGTGGCGATGACGATCTCGCCGTCGATCGACGCAGCGCTCGGGCAGTTCGGCCGTGACCGCCGCGACCAGTTCGGGGAAGTACCGGGTCATCGGCCGCTCGTTGCGGCTGCCCAGCTCGACCTCGTCGAAGTCGCGGAAGCAGATCGACCTGAAGCCGTCCCACTTCGGCTCATAGGAGGCGCCGGGTGGGATCGACGCAACCGATTTGGCCAGCATCGGCGAAACCGGCGGCATGACGGGCAGCTTCATCCGCCCCATTCTCGCGTGCTCCGACGGCCTCCAGGATTCGCCCCAGCGAAGTAATGCCGTACCAGCCCGGTACACCCGCAACGCTGCACGCCGCGTAAACGACTCGGCGCACACGAGGTCGAGGTCCAACCCGGCCTCGGCGGCCCGATCCAACCACCGGCGCGCCGTCTTCATATCCCGTGGCTTCATTCTGTGCTTATACCATCACCGCGAGGTTGTACATGGCGGTGCTGTTGCCTGCGTCGGCGGCACGTTCATACCAGTGACGGGCGGCCTCGAGATCGGGCGGCTGCATCCGTTCCGCGTACAGGTACCCGAGGATGCACATGGCTTCGGGGTTCCCGACGTCGGCGGCACGCTCGTACCAGTGGCAGGCGGCGTCGAGATCCGGCGGCTCCATCAACCACGCGTACAGGTACCCGAGGTCCTGTCATGGCGTGCGCTGTTCCCGGCGTCGGCGGCGCGCTCATACCAGTGGCGGGCAGCGTCCAGATCCGGCGGCTGCATGCGCCGTTCGTATAGCGCTCCGAGTTCGAACATGGCGCCTGCTGTGCCCGGTATCGGCGGCGCGCTCGTACCAGCTGGCGGGCCGCGTCCAGATCCGGCGGCTGCATCAATTCCGCATACAGGTGCCCGAGGTTGAACATGGCTTCGTTGTTTCCGGCGTCGGCGCGCGCGTTCATGCCAGTGGCGGGCCGCGTCCAGATCCGGCGGCTGAATCAAATTCGCGTACAGGTACGCGAGGTTGAACATGGCCTCGCTGTGCCTCTGTGTCGGCGGCGCGCTCCCACCAGTGGCGCGCCCCGTCGAGATCGGGCGGCTGCATCAATTCCGCGTGCAGGTGCCCGAGGTTGAACATGGCGTTGCTGTTTCCGGCGTCGGCGGCGCGCTCCCACCAGTGGCGGGCCGCGTCCAGATCCGCTGGTTGCATGAAGTCCGCATACTGGCGTCCGAGGTTGTTCATAGCCATGTCGTTGCCCGGCGTCGGCGGCACGCTCATACCAGTGGCGCGCCGCATCCAGATCCGGCGGTTGCATCAAGTCCTCGTAGAGCACCCCGAGATTGAACATGGCCCTTTGTGCCCGGCGTCGGCGGCACGTTCATACCAGTGGCGCGCTGCAGCCAGATCCGGCGGCTGTGATTCTGCGCAGAACAACCCCAGTTCGACCATGGCACTGCTGTTCCCGGCGTCGGCGCCACGTTCATACCAGTGGCGCGCTGTATCCAGATCCGGCGGCTGCGATGTCGCGCAGAGCACCCCGAGCATGAACATGGCATCGCCTTGCCCGGCGTCGGCGGCACGCTCAAACCAGTGGCGCGCCGCATCCAGATCCGGCGGCTGCGATGTCGCGTAGAGCGCCCCGAGTTCGACCATGGCGTCGCTGTCCCCGGTGTCGGCTTCACGCTCCCACCGACGGCGCTCCGCATCCAGATCCGACGGCGCCTCGGGTGCGCTAGAAGCTGTCCCCGGCGTCATCTGACGCGGGAGTCGGCCTGCAATCGTCTCAGCCGGTTCATGCCGAACCTACCGCGGTCAAGCTAACCGGACCGTTCCAACGCCCGTTCCTCGAACTCCTCGGACCATTGCTGGTGCTGGGTGTTCATGATGTCCTCCGACTCCGTTGTCGCGGGCCCCAGATGCGCCGCGCTCTCCCAGGTAAGAGCGGCCGACCCCCGTCTTTCGGACACTTTCTCGAGGACTTTTTGGGGGAGCGTCGAGGACGGGCGACCGAGCGCCGCCGATGACATTGCCCGGGTTCGACGGTCTACGTGAGTATGGAAAGCGTGGACCTACCCGTGCAGCCACCGATCGGAGCCGATGCTGGCCAAGGCCCAGGCCAAGGTGCCCGACCGAAGCGGGGGTGTGGTCCTACGAGCCGAAGTGGGACGGCTTCCGGGCGCTGGTGTTCCGCGACGGCGACGAGGTCGTGCTGCAGTCGCGCAGCGGCAAGGAGCTCGGCCGGTACTTCCCGGAGCTGCTCGACGCGCTGCGCGACGAGCTGGCGCCGCGCTGCGTGCTCGACGGCGAGGTGGTCGTCCCGCGCGAGATCGGCGGGCGCATCCGGCTGGACTGGGAGTCGCTGAGCCAGCGCATCCACCCCGCCGCCAGCCGGGTCAAGATGCTCGGCCGAGCAGACGCCCGCGCACTTCATCGGTTTCGACGCGCTTGGCCACCGGCGACACGTCGCTGATGCGTGAGCCGTTCCGGGTCCGCAGGCGACGCCCTGTCCGAGGCGGTCAATGAAGAAAGCAGTGGTGCCACGTCACCCGCACCACCGAGGATCCCGGAGCAGGGCGCGCAGTGGCTCGACACGTTCGAGGGTGCAGGGCTGGACGGCGTGATCGCCAAGACGGCTGGACGGCCCGTATCTGCCGGGCAAGCGCGAGATGGTCAAGGTCAAGCATGCCCGCGACGCCGACTGCGTGGCCATCGGCTACCGCATCCACAAGAGCGGCGAGGGCGTCGGGTCGATCCTGCTCGGGCCTGTACCGCGACGACGGCGAACTGCAGATGGTCGGTGGGGCGGCGTCGTTCACCGCCAAGGACCGGCTCAAGCTGCTGGCCGACCTCGAGCCGCTGCGCGAGGGCGACGAAGTCCGTCGACGGCGACGCCGAGCCGGTGGAACTCGGCGGCCGACAAGCGCTGGATCCCGGTGCGGCCGGAGAAGGTCGCGCGAGGTGGCCTACGACCAGATGGAGGGAAACACGGTGCACGGCCAGCGATTTCGGCACGCGGTCAAGTTCGTGCGCTGGCGGCCCGACCGCGATCCGAAGAGCTGCACCTTCGACCAGCTCGACGTGCCGCTGAACTACGACCTCTACGACGTGCTGGAGTCCTGAAATGGCCACGCCCGCAGAAGAACTCGATGTCGACGGCGTCAAGGTCCGGCTGACCAATCCGGACAAGGTGTACTTCCCGGAAGCTGGGCAAGGACGGCACGAAGCGCAAGCTCGTCGAGTACTACATGGCCGTCGCGTCCGGCCCGATGCTGACCGCGCTGCGGGACCGGCCGACGCATCTGCAGCGCTTCCCCGACGGCATCGACGGCGAGGAGATCTATCAGAAGCGGGTGCCGCAGAAGCATCCCGGACTATCTGGAGACGTGCGTGGTGACGCTTCCCGTCCGGGCCGGACCGCGGACGCGCTCAAGGTGACTCACCCGTCGGCGATCGTGTGGGCGGCGCAGATGGGCACCATCACGCTTGCATCCGTGGCAGGTGCGCTGCCCGGACACCGAGCATCCCGACGAGCTGCGTATCGACCTCGATCCGCAGCCGGGCACCGGCTTCAAGGAGGCCAGCGCGATCGCCGTCGACGTGCTCAAGCCGCTGCTCGACGAACTCGGGCTGGTCGGATACCCGAAGACGTCCGGCGGGCGGGGCGTGCACGTCTTCCTGCGCGATCAAGACCGACTGGGATTTCATCGCCGTGCGCCGGGCCGGTATCGCGCTGGCGCGCGAGGTCGAGCGGCGGGCGCCGGATGCGGTCACCACGTCGTGGTGGAAGGAAGAGCGCGGCAAGCGGCTGTTCATCGACTACAACCAGAACGCCCGCGACCGCACGTTCGCGTCGGCGTACTCGGCGCGCAAGCACCCCGATCGCGACGGTGTCGACGCCGGTGACGTGGGACGAGCTGCGCGACGCCGATCCCGATGACTACACCATCGCCACCGTGCCCGAACTCGTTGCCAGGCGCGGTGATCCGATGGGCCGACATCGACTCCGTCGGCGCAGTCGATCGAGCCGCTGCTGGAGATGGTCAAGGCCGACGAGGAACGCGGGCCTCGGCGATCTGCCGTATCCGCCGAACTACCCGAAGATGCCGGGCGAGCCGAAAGGGTTCAGCCCAGCCGGGATACCGACTTGAAGCGGTAATGACAAGCGAAACCGAAACTAGTCGTCGCTCGCAGTCCCGATGTCGTCGCTCGTAGTCCCGATTGTGAGGATCCACACAAGAGTGGTATTAGCCGTACATTCGTTGGCCGTGGCCATGCCCACCTCGGGAGGACGCCCTACCTACCCCATCCGGGACCCGCCAGGGGCATCGCGTTTTGGCGGATAGCCGTAGAGTCTTCTTTCGGCGCGGTGGCGGTCATCGCGCCGCCATGATTTCTACCGACGTTCGATCACCACCGGAGGAGTGGTATGACGAAGCAGCCGAGGTCGGACCGGCGGTCGCACCGCCGCCGGCGATGGGCCGTCGGCGGTGTTGCTCGTCCTGGTTGTGTTCGGCGCAGCGACGGCGCGCCTGTTCATCTGGCCAGATCTCGAGCCGATACCCCGACACGTCGACGCGATCATCGAGCTGGCCGGGGCGGCGAACGACCACCGAGACCGTCTGGGCCTCGAGCTGGCCCGGGAACACCGGGCCGATTTCCTCGTGCAGTCGACGACGAGAGGCGAGGCGGGGACGCACGCCTGCCTCCCGGCGGTTCCCGGGGTGACGATCCTCTGCTTCCACGCCGATCCGAACACGACGCGTGGCGAGGCGCAGTACATCGCCGCGGAGGCAGCCCGGCTGGGCTGGAGGTCGGTGATCCTGGTGACCACACCGGATCAGGCGTGGCGGGCCCGGCTGCGGACAACGCGCTGCTTCCCGGGCGACGTCGTACGTCGCCTCCGCGCCGCTGCCACCCCTCTCGTGGATATGGCAGATCCCACTACCAGTGGGCCGCTACGGTGAAAGCGTTAACCGTCGAACGGTCCTGTTAGGGCGTCTGCTACAACCGCACGCTGCTGGTCCGTTGAGAACGAACTCCGCAATCGCTTCCGGCTACTTCAATCGTCCCATCAGAATCCAAACCCGAATCCGAGGTCGAAGTCGTCCGAGTAATCCGGGCACGAAACATCGACGTAGACGGTCGTGAACGTCTCCGGAGGCTCCGCCGACCGGTTCGGGTTGTGGATGGCGGATACGGAGCACTGCGACAGAGGTTGAGTGATATTTCCATTGACCCAGTTGATCTGGACGTTGTAGCCCTGAGCTTCCAGGTCTTCGATGGTGGCGCTGGCCGACTGGTCGCCGGCTGACGGCCAAAACCGGATCGGCGACGGCGATCGGCGCGAGCGCGAACAACGCGGTAGCTCCGGTTGCCAGCAACACGGCCGCGACGCTCCGCCGCATGGACATTCCTCAACGATCCCCCCGAATCCACCGTCGGATTGGATTACCACCAAAATCGGCGTGCGTGCTTACGCGCGCCGAGTCATTCGTGGTGCAGTCTGAGCAGATGGAGGGTCGATGAACGCCCGTCGCTTGATTGCTTCACTGGCCATCTTCGCGGTGGTCGTCGGCGGGATCGGCATAACCATCGCAGTGCTCATTGGGAACAAACCGCCCCCACCGACCGCTTCGCCGCGCGCCGCAAATGCCCATTCCGGCAGAGTTCCAGATCGGTGTGGTCGTGACGGATCGGAATTGCACCGGGCCGACCAGATGTGTTTACAAGTACCAGGATCGAGCCGAAATACATTGGCATGCACCCATTGCCGGAGAAAGAGATCAAGGTGGTGTACCAGGTGACCGGTGGGCATCAGCCACAAGTCGGCGACTTCACCGTCCAGGGCGGCACGAGGCTCGCGGTGTTGCAGGACGTCGCCCTCGACGGTCCACCGGGTGCCCGTCTGCAGGCATCGGTCACGCAGATCGTCGGCTGAATAACGCAGCTGGATAGGGTTCGGGTCATGCACGTGTGGCTTGTTCTGATCCCTGGTCTATCGCCGCCGCTATACTGCTGGCGGTCGGAACCATCTGGTTCGCGAATCGCGTTGGCTGAATATCGCGAATCGCACCTGTATGCGTGCGCGCGGCCGCATTGTTAGCCGTATGACGACGTCGTCGCTTCTTCGCGCTGAAGAGGGCCTGCCGCGGGGCGTGCAGGGGCCGCCGATCCTCGATTTGCAAACGTCATCCGCGTCTTCGCCGGGTCTGTTTCCTGGTCGCCGGTTCGGCGGCGGCGCGCTCGTCGGTCTACATCGACGGCAAACCGGTCGTCGACGTCTGACGGGCTGGTCCGACCGCGTCCGGTGAGCTGCCATGGGCCGCGAATACCGGTGCGATGGTGTTCTCCGCGACGAAAGGGATGGCGGCAACGGTCGTCCATCGGCTCGTCGACCGCGGGCTGCTGTCCTACGACGACCCCGGTCGCCGACGTACTGGCCGGAGTTCAGCGCCAACGGCAAGATCGGACATCACCGTCCGCGATGTACTGCGGCACCGATCCGGTCTGTCGCACTTGAAGGGTGTGAGGAAGGAGGACTTGCTGGATCACCAGCTGATGGAGGAGCGGTTGGCCGCCGCGCCGGTCGACCACTCTGCGGGGACTGGCCGGCGTATCACGCGCTGACCTACGGGTGGATCGCTGTCGGGACTGTGCCGAGCGGTGACGGGTATGGGCATGCGCGAACTGATCCGCGACGAGGTGGCCCGTCCGCTCAACACCGACGGTCTGCACCTCGGCCGCCCGCCGGCCGGTTCGCCGACCAAGGTGGCGCAGATCCTCGTACCACAGAGTGCACGGCCCAATCCGGTGTTCAACTTCGTCGCACCCAAGGTGGCCGGTCTGCCGTTTTCCGGCGCTCTCGGCGCGATGTACTTCCCCGGTATCAAATCCCTTGTGCAGGGCGACATCCTGTTCCTCGATGGCGAGGTACCGGCCGCCAACGGTGTCGTGCACCGGCCGCGGTCTTGGCCAAGATGTACGCCGGCCATCGCCAACGGCGGTGTCATCGACGGCGACGAGTTCCTGTCGACCGGAGCTGGCGCAGACGGCCTGACCGGAAAGCCGAAGGCTGTGGCCGGACCTGAACCTCGTCGTGCCGATGCCGTTCCATCTCGGCTACCACGAATCACCGATCCCCGGCTTGCTGAAGGGTTTTGGCCATGTCGGTCTCGGCGGAACACTCGGCTGGGCCGATCCGTCAACCGGCAGTGCCTTCGGCGTTCGTGCACAACCGGCTGCTGACGCCGATGGTGCTCGACATGGCCTCGTTCGCGGGCCTGGCGCGGCCGCTGCGCAATGCCATCACCGCCGCGCGGCATGCAACGGCGCTATCGACGGTGCCGCGGTACGGCGCGCACCTACCGGGCGCCCGCTGAGCAAGACGGCGCACCGAAGAAACGAGTAGCGGGGCGACGCTAGACGAGAACCCGGTTCCGTCTAGCGCTATAGTGATTCACGGAACCGAAAGAACCGAGATATCAAGCTCTTTTGGCCGTCGGGGCGCCAACGGTATCCGTCAGGTTGAGCCTGAGCTTTCGGCCCCAGCACCACGACAATATTTTGCCGAGGAGTTTGCATGCTAAGTGTGAAAGCAACCGCAGCCGGATCGATAATCGCTGGTGGCCTGGCTCTGGCCGCCGTTGAATGGCTCCTGTAGCGAACGCCGCCCCGTCCACTCCCGTTATCGCTGGGCCGCAGTGGCTAGCGAACAATGGTCCCGACATGGACACGGCCACGGCCACGGACACGACGATTGGGTGGACGGCCCCAGAGGCTGGGACCCGATCGACGCGTGCGTCAGTGCCCAGGGGCCGTTCGGTTATGTGCGCAAGGCAGCGTCTGCATCTAGCCGCAGCGCGCTAACTCAGCGGCACAACGCCGCGTGCCGACGGCAGCACCAGATCGTTGTACGTCGCGATGCCCGGCGGCGGCGGCGACGACGGCCGGGATCGCGTGGATCGGCGGCATCGCGGTCATGATGTGGCCGAGCCCCATGAAGTCGGCCATCGTCTTGGCCTTCTCGATGAAGTCGGGCGGCGGCAGGAAGCCGACGTTGCATCGTCACCGTCGGCAGTCCGTCGATCGTGATCTTCCAGCGGTCCCTTCGATCTTCCAGTCGGGCTCGAGCGTCTGGCCCTTGCGCCACCGCACGTTGAGGTCGACGACCGTCCTGCCGCCGACGCGTCCCTGCCAGCTGGCGAAGACGCCGGCCACACAGCCGGCCTTGATGGTCCACGACGCCGAGGTCGAGGTCCTCGGTGGTCTGCGCGTACTCGGCCTCACAGACCACCTCGTCGAGCTCGACGCCCAGCGCGTCGGCGACCAGGCGCACCGCCTCGGCGAACACCGCCGTGCCCTGCGCGGCCATCGGCTGCAGATTGGGGTCGTCGATCGGCGTGCCGAAGCCCGCCGGTCGTCTCGGTCGTCGGGTGAGTCGTAGAAGGTGGTGTCCGACGCCTCGGCGATGGTGACCTTGTCCACCCGGTCGCAGCCGGTGGCCGCGACGATGGCCAGCAGCTCGGCGAAGCCCGGGCTGACCCCGGAACCGAACATCGTCGAGCCGCCCTGCTTGCACGCCTCTTCGATCCGGTCGCGGCCGGCGCCCAGGTTGTGCCCGGTGATGAACGACGCGGAGGACACGACGTTCACACCCGCCGACAGGATTCGCACCAGCTCGTCGACGTCGATCCACATCGGGTTGTAGACGACGCACGTCGGGTTTCAGCGCCAGCAGCGCGTCGACGTCGTTGGTGGCGGCGACGCCGAGCGGTTCGATTCCGCACGAGCTCGCCGACGTCGCCGCCGGCCTTGTCCTTCGACCAGGCGTAGCACCCGACGAGTTCGTAGTTCGGGTTCTGCGCGATCGCCGCAACCGAGCTCTTTCCGACATTTCCCGTCGTCCACTGGACGACCCGATAAGGGGTGGTGTTGTGCACTCGCTCAGCATAGGTCTGCCGGCTTACGGCCCAGCTGCGGAGTCAGCGTCGCCTTGCCGGTGCGCTGTTGGCCGGCTCGGTCGATCCAGGTCAGGTCGACGACATCGCCGGGGTAGTGCCGGTCCAGCACATAGGTCAGCGCGGTTGCCGAATCCAACGGTGCGCCGTCGATGCTGGTGATGACGTCGCCGTCGACGAGGCCGGCCTGCTCGGCGGGCCCGCCGCGCATACGCTCGCGGATGATGACGCCCGGCAGCGACCTGCGCGTTGCTCGCCGCCGGCCACCTGACACCGAGCACCGTCGGCGGACCGATGTGCACTGTGTCCGACGGCGCGCCGGCCCGGATCTGGCCAGCGATCGCCATCGCCGTCGTTGATCGGTATCGCGAAACCCTTGCCGCCGGGGGCGAACCGATAGTTCACCGTCGCCGCGGTGGTCACACCGATCACCTGTCCGGCGCCGTTCACCAGCGGGCCGCCGGAGTCGCCGGCCCGGACGTTGGCGGCGACCTCGATCAGCCCGTTCAGCTGCTCGGAGCTGCCCGTCAGCGCGTCCTTCGGCGTTAACCGTCCGGCCGAGCTGCGGTAACGGCGCCGACTTCGTGGGTCGGTGGGCTGCCCGGGCCGCCGGCGTTACCGAGCGCCGACCGCGGCGTCCCCGACCGCAACCTGCGCCGAGTCGCCGAGCGCGCGCGGTCGGTAGCCCGCCGCGCGCCGCGCAGCTGCACCAGGGCGATGTCGTGCTTGCGGTCGTAGCCGACCAGGTCAACCGGATAGTCGTGACCGGTGCCGACGCTATGCGCGGTGATCGCGTCGGCGCCCTGCACGACGTGGAAGTTGGTCAGCACCTCGCCGCCGGGACTCGATGACGATGCCGGTGCCCGTTCCGATCGCGTTCTGGTAGTCGATCTCGGTGTCGATCTGGACGACGGCCGGATCCACCGGCGTAGACTGCCGGCCTCGACCGGAGCGGCCGCGGAGATCGCCGGGCGGATCGGCGCCGCCAGTGCCATCACGGTGGCAAGCGCGATCAGCAGGCGGTGGATACGCAAGCGGCCCATGTGCTTACTACGGCTGGGAGAGGGAACTCATTACATCGTGGCAATGAGTTGCTCCCATGTCGATGCGAGGCTAGTCCTCGACGGCGACACCGCCGCGTAACCGCCTGCGCCGACGCACGGTGATCTTCCCGATAGCCGCCGGATTTCGCAGCCCACCGTTGGTGTGTTCAGCCCCGTCGACTCCTCGGAGGTGTCCTCCGCGGGTTTGGTCTCCTCGTCGGAGGTGTTCTCATCGGCGGGAGCGTCGTCCTCGGTTTTTTCGGCTCGTGACCTCGGCAGGCTCCCTGTTCGAGCTGGCACTTCGGACTCCGTGGGTTCCTCCGCCTCGACGGCTCTGTCGCCTCGTCGGAGGTCGGTCTCGTCCCCGCCGGTCGCCGATTCCTCGATGTCCTCGGCTTCGACTCGGCGTCCTCCGCGGCGGCCTTGCGCCGACGGCGTCGACCCTGTCTCCGACTTGGGCTTCAGCGGTTTCGGCGGAGGCGGCGGCAGTTCGGCCACGAACGCCAGGTAGAACGCGAACATGCCGAGCAGGGCGACCGCGGCGGCGGCGCCGTAGATGCCGAACAGCCACTGACCCGGCGCTGTCCAGGCTGAGCCAGATCTCGCTGATCGCGGTGCCGATGATCAGCGCGCCCGGCAAGCACATGCAGCGCGATCGACGATGTCCGCAGCGTCAGCGCCAGCTGCGGCGTACCGAACTCCGGCCGGCGGGTGCGCAGCAGCGTGAACACCACCGGCAGCGCCGCAAGCCCGATCAGGGCGCCGGTGACGATGCGCAGCACGGTGCCCGGCGTGTGGAGGTGTCGCCCGATCAGCTCGGGCCAGCGGGGCAACACGAAGAAGAAGTAGAGGACGCCGGCGGCGATCGAGAACGACGCGTGCCAGACCACCGCAACGGTGCGGCCCATACCCCTCCTCGATTCTTTTGGACCAGGATGCGACCAGGCTGTCTGCTCAGCTGGTCGCACCCCGGACCGAGTGCGGAGGATGCGGGATTTGAACCCGCGAGGGCTGTTAACCCAACCCGCGTTCCAGGCGAGCGCCATAGGCCACTAGGCGAATCCTCCGCGGGCCATGGTAGCCGACCTGCCTGATGCGCCCGTCGAGTCGCTCGTCGGCAGCGCACGGTATTACACTCGCCGTGGACCCCGCGCGGCGTCTATCCTGTGAACTCCCCCAGGGCCGGAAGGCAGCAAGGGTCAATGGGCTCTGGCGGGTGCGCGGGGTCCCCTTTCTCCGGAGTCCGACGTTGGTGAAAGGCGCATGGTGTCGTTTCAGTCGCTCGGCCGTGACGAACTGCACGCACAGCACGAGCTGCAGAAGCGCAACTACGCCGACCTGCAGGCCAAGGCAGCTCAACCTCGACCTGACCCGCGGCAAGCCGTCGCCGGCGCAGCTCGACCTGTCCAACGAGCTGCTGAGCCTTCCGGGGATGACGACGACTTCCGCGACGGGGAAGGCACCGACACCCGCAACTACGGCGGCCTGCACGGCCTGCCCGAGCTGCGGGCCATCTTCGGCGAGCTGCTCGGCATCCCGGTGCCCAACCTGATCGCGGGCAACAACGCCAGCCTCGAGCTGATGCACGACGTGGTCGTGTACTCGATGCTGCACGGCGGCGTGGATTCGCCGCGGCCGTGGATCGGCGAGCCGGCCGTCAAGTTCCTGTGCCCGGTCGCCCGGCTACGACCGGCACTTCGCGATCACCGGAGACGCCTCGGCATCGAGATGATCGCCGTGCCGATGCGCGACGACGGCCCGGACGTCGACCTGATCGAGGAACTCGTCGCCGCCGACCCGGCCATCAAGGGCATGTGGTGCGTGCCGGTGTACTCCAACCCGACCGGCGTCACGTTCTCCTGGGAGGCCGTGCGGCGGCTCGTCCAAATGCACACGGCCGCAACCGATTTCCGGCTGATCTGGGACAACGCCTACGCGGTGCACACGCTGACCCACGACTTCGTGCGGCAGGTCGACGTGCTCGGGCCTGGCCGACGCGGCAGGCAACCCGAACCGGCCGCTGGTGTTCGCGTCGACGTCGAAGATCACCTTCGCCGGCGCGGGCGTCAGCTTCTTCGGCGGCTCGCTGGGCCAACATCGCCTGGTATCTGCAGCACGCGGGCAAGAAGTCGATCGGCCCCGACAAGGTCAACCAGCTGCGGCACCTGCGGTTCTTCGGCGACGCCGACGGAGTGCGCCTGCAGATGCAGCGCCACCAGCAGCTGCTGGCGCCCGAAGTTCGCGCTGGTCCAGGAGATCCTCGAGGACCGGCTCGGCGAGTCGAAGATCGCGTCGTGGACCGACCCCAAGGGCGGCTACTTCGTCAGCCTCGACGTGTGGCCCGGCACCGCGCGACGCACCGTCGCGCTGGCGAAGGACGCGGGCATCGCCGTCACCGAGGCGGGCTGCGGCGTTCCCGTACCGAAAAGACCCGGAGGACAAGAACATCCGGATCGCGCCGACGTTCCCGGCGCTGCCCGACCTGCGCGAGGCCATCGACGGACTGGCCACCTGCGCGCTGCTGGCGGCCACCGAGTCGTTGTTGCGACACGACTAGCCGGGCAACCCTGTTCGGGCGGCAGGATGGTCCCTGCCCCTGTAGAAGGGCTGCGCTACCGCGAGATCGTCACACCGTCTCAGTCGTCGTCGGTAGCCTGCTGAGCGTGGCGCTCTACCCGCAAGTACCGACCGGCAACCTTCGCCGACGTGGTCGGCCAGGAGCACGTCACCGAGCCGCTGTCCACGGCGCTGGCGGCCGGCCGCATCAACCACGCCTATCTGTTCTCCGGGCCGCGGGGCTGCGGCGAAGACGTCGTCGGCGCGCATCCTGGCCCGCTCGCTGAACTGCGAGCAGGGCCCGACGCCCGACGCCGTGCGGCGTGTGCGACTCCTGCGTCGCGCTGGCCCCGAACGGTCCGGGCAACGTCGACGTCATCGAACTCGACGCGGCCAGCCACGGCGGCGTCGACGACACCCGCGAGCTGCGGGACCGCGCGTTCTACGCGCCGGCGCAGTCGCGGTACCGCATCTTCATCGTCGACGAAGCGCACATGGTCACCACGGCGGGCTTCAACGCGCTGCTGAAGATCGTCGAGGAGCCGCCCGAGCACCTGATCTTCGTGTTCGCCACGACCGAGCCGGAGAAGGTGCTGCCGACCATCCGGTCGCGCACGCATCACTACCCGTTCCGGCTGCTGGCGCCGCGGACCATGCGATCGCTGCTGGAACGGCATCTGCGCGCAGGAGGGCGTCGACGGTCGACGACGCCGTGTATCCGCTGGTGATCCGGGCCGGCGGCGGCTCGCCCCGCGACACGCTGTCGGTGCTGGACCAGCTGCTCGGCAGGCGCCGCACGGGAACCGGGTCACGTACCCGCGGGCGTTGGCGCTGCTCGGGCGCGACGGACGTGGCGCTGATCGACGACGCGGTCGACGCGCTGGCCGCCGGCGACGCCGCGGCGCTGTTCGGCGCGGTCGAGGCGGTGATCGACGCAGGCCACGATCCGCGCCGGTTCGCCACCGACCTGCTCGAGCGGCTTCCGCGACCTGATCGTGCTGCAGGCGGTGCCCGACGCGGTCGCGCGCGGCGTGGTCGACGGACCGGACGACGTGCTGGAGCGGATGCGTGACCAGGCCACGCGGATCGGCACCGCGACGCTGACCCGATACGCCGAGGTGGTGCACGCCGGGCTCGGCGAGATGCGTGGCGCCACCGCGCCGCGGCTGCTGCTCGAGGTGGTGTGCGCGCGGCTGCTGCTGCCGTCGGCCAGCGACACCGAATCGGCGCTGCTGCAGCGCGTCGAGCGCATCGAAACCCGGCTGGACATGTCCATCCCGGCGGGTGAGGCCGCAGCGTCGCCGCCCTGCCGCGCCGCCGAAGCAATTCGCCCGCAAGAGCAAGCGCCTGAGCCGCCCGAGCCGCGCCCGCACCCAGGGCCGAGCGCCGAACCGGCGCCCGAGCCGCCGCCTGCGCCCAAAGCCGCGCCCGAGCCCGGCCGCCTTCGCCCGCGCCGGTGCTGCACCGCCGCGGCCGCCGCCAGTCGAGGCCCGGCGCCGATCAGCCATGGCAACTGCCCGATGCGGCCGGCGATGCGCGAGCGATGTGGACCACCGTGCGCGACAAGGTTCGTCGAGCGCAGCCGCACCACCGAGTGTGATGCTGGCGGGCGCGATCGTGCGCGCCGTCGACGGCGACACGCTGGTGCTCAGCCACGAATCGGCGCCGCTGGCGAAAACGGCTTGTGCGAGCAACGCAATTCCGATGTCATCCGGGAAGCGCTCAAGGATGCGCTCGGCGTGGACTGGAAGATTCGTTGCGAAGCGGTCGCCGCGCACCTGCGATGCCCGGACCCGAGAGCTCCCGCAGCGCCGCAGCGTCGACCGCGCATGAGGACGACATGCTGGCCGAGGCCGGCAACGGACAGCCTGAGGCCCCACGGCGAATCGTGAGCCGCGCTCGAGCTACTGCAGAGCGAGCTCGCGCCCGTCGCCGACGACGGCGAACAGTCAGCCTCGGTTCAGGTGAAGCGTCGAGAACGAACTGCGTGCGAACACGGCAGCGCGTCTGTCGGCAGTCGGCGCTGATGGTCAGTGGTCCGTGCTGACGGCGGCCTGCGGGGGAACCCCGCACCAGCGCCAGACCCCCAGCGCGTCCGCGACCCGTCGTGCGCTGCACCGATGAAGATCACCGATCCGTATTCGCCGACAGATCGACCCGGCGGCCGTTTTCGACCACGATCGACAACCCTTATCTTCCCAATGACTCCGGGAACCCGGCACCATCTATCGAGGCGACCACGCCCGACGGTCTGCAACGCACGACCACCGAGGTCACCCGCGATACTAAGACGATCATGGGCGTCGACGACTGTGGTCGTACCACGACACCGTCAGCCTCGACGGCAAGACAACCGGAAGACACGTTTGACTGGTACGCCCAGGACCGCGACGGCAGTGTCTGGTATCTTCGGCGAAGCCACCAAGGAGATTCAGAGGACGGCACCGCGGACACAGCGGGATCGTTCGAGGGCGGCGTGAACGGCGCCCTGCCCGGCATCATCATGCCGGCGCCATCCGCAAGTCGGCGATCAGTACCGCCAGGAGTACGCGAAGGGTGTCGCCGAGGACACCGGCGAGGTGCTCAGCCTCACCGGCAGCGAAACCACCCCACTCACCGGGCCGCTCAGCGACTTGCTGGTCTGGACGAGCTGGCGGCCCGGTCATTGTCTCGTGCTGCCGCGCGCCGCGATCCCGACGGTTCGGCGCACGAGGTGGCCGACGGTCTGCGGATGGCCAACGGCTCGGTGATCAGCCGCCGACGCACTCGACGCTTTTGGCGCTGAGCTGGGGCAAGTGCATCACCGCCTTCGATCTGGCTTGACGGCTCGTGAGCAACCAGGTCGCGGGCGGCCAGGTCGAGCGCACCGTAGACCAGCACCGCAGCAGGACCGTCGCCAGCGCGGTGACGAGCCACACCACCACCGTCGCGGCGATCGAGGACCCGACGCCGCGGCATGCTCCAGTCCGGTGAGTCGACGCAGTGAGGCCAGGATCAGTGCGGCAAGGGCGCGCAGACCAGCCCGATACTGCCGAGGAAGGCCGATGCGTATCGGCTCGCCATCTTGAGAAAGAACGGCGACAGTGATCGCTTGCGCCACGGTGAAGATCACCACCGCGGCGACGAACCCGAGGCGATACGCGAGACGCCGGGTACGCAGCCAAGCCGCGACGAGCAAGACTATCTGCCGAGGACCGAGGAAAACTGCGGCGCGCAGGAAACGGATCACTGGCAGACTCTAGGGCAGTCCACCACGGCCGCAGCGGCAGACCGCCGTCGCCGCCGTGCGAGTCGAGCTTGACCGCCAGGACCTGGTGCAGCTGAACGACATTCGTCTCGAAGCCCAGCCGCGACCCGGCCATGTAGAGGCCCCACACCTTGGCGGTGGGCAGCCCGACCTCCTCGACCGCTTCGTCCCAGTGGTCGACGAGGTTGCGGCACCAGTCGCGCAGCGTCAGCGCGTAGTGGTGGCGCAAGGTTCTCCTCGTGCACGACCTCCGAGGCCGACGTCCTGCGCCTCGGTGATGATGCGGCCGGAGCCGGTCAGCTCGCCGTCGGGGAAGACGTAGCGGTCGATGAATCCACCCGCCGACGGCCCGGTCCGGTTGTCGGGCGGGTGATGCAGTGGTTGAGCAGCAGCGCGCCGGTGCGCATCTTCGACTTCAGGAACCGGAAGTACGACGGGTAGTTGTGCGACGCCGATGTGCTCGGTCAGCCCGATCGAGGACACCGCGTCGAAGCCGGACTCGAGGCACGTCGCGGTAGTCGCCGTGGCGGACCTCGGCCAGGTCGGCCAGGCCCTGCTCGGCGATCGCGTTCTGCGCCCACGCCGCCTGCTCCTTCGACAGCGTGACGCCGATGGCCTTCACGCCGTGCCGGGCGGCGTAGCGGACCATGCCGCCCCAGCCGCAGCCGACGTCGAGCAGCCGGTCGCCCGGCTTCAGGCGCAGCTTCTCGAACACCAGCCGGTACTTGTTCTCCTGCGCCTCCTCCAGCGTCGCGTCCGGGTGCGGGTAGCAGGCGCAGGTGTAGGTCATCGACGGGCCGAGCACCCACTCGTAGAACGTGTTGGACACGTCGTAGTGGTGGTGGATGGCCTCGGCGTCACGGGTTCTGGCTGTGCCGCAGGCCTTCTGCGATGCGGCGCCAGCGGCGGCAGCGCCTCCTGCGGCGGCGGTGCGATCGGCTTGAGGTGCTCGAACCCGATCGACCGGACGATGTTGGCCAGCACGCGCGCGGGCGGGCGCTTGAAGTCCATCTTGCTCGGCCAGCGCCCTGAGCAGCTCGTAGGGATCGCCTGGATGCACACCGTGCGGCTCGAGGTCGCCGGAGACGTAGGCGCGGGCCAGCCCCAGATCTCCGGGTGCGGTGGCCAGATAGGTGGTGCCGCGCGGCGTCAGCAGGTCCAGGCCGAGCTCGGCGTCGTCGGGTCCGGCCGTACTGCCGTCGTACGCCGTGAACTTCAGCGGCAGTTGGCCCGCCGGCGAAGATCTCGAGGATCTCGGCCAGTGTGAGCTTCCTGGCCGGCGCCGCCTGTGCTGTGTCTCTCTCCTGAATGTGGTCATCGTCGTTGCACCGCCTTCGCATACAGGTCCAGCAGACGTGAGTCCGGGATCGTAGGTCTTCTTCACCGTCTTGTAGGTTTCACCGCCGTAGAGCTCGTCGAACTCGTCGGGGAGTAATACGCGTCGGAGTACAGCGACTTGTGCCCGTCCAGCTCGCTGACCTTGCGCTCGATCAGCTTGTTGGTGTGACCTTCCTCGGATGGCCAGTCGGACCGACCGGCACCGACGACCAGAAGCCGACGTTGACGTAGGTGTGGTGCGGGCGGATCGGGTAGAGCGGCCAGTCGCCGTCGTCGCGCAGCCGCAGCGGGCACAGCCAGATCGGCTCGATCGGGCACGTTGTCCAGGAACCAGCCGAGGAACTCGGCGCAGCGTTCGATCGGCACCTCGACGTCCTGCACGACGCGCTCGCGGGGCGGGCGGCCGTTGCGCTTCTCGATGCGGTCGGCGATGTTGAACCGCTGGTCGTAGCCGATCAGCTTCCAGTAGAAGCTGCTGCGCCGGTAGCGCCGCGGCCAGAGCCGGCGGATCCGCGGGTCCTGCGCGCCGAACGCCCGCGAGCACCAGAACCAGTCGGTGTCCCACCGCCACAGGTAGTCGTGAATGGTGAGCCGGTCGTGCTTCTCGCCGTCGTCGTGCTGAATGGAGCGGTAGTAGATCTGCTGGCCGGTGTAGTCGCTGACCGGCCCGGGGTCGACGGTCTGAACGCCGACGCACAGGTAGCTCTCGTCGGCGCTGAACACCACGCCGTCGAGGTAGTCGATGGGCGCGCCGTCGTGGCCGCCGGTCTCGATGATGCGGTCCATCGTCGCGACCAGGTCGTGCAGCGAGTGGAACCGCAGGTGCCTGCAGCGCGACGAACGGTTTGACGGGTTCCAGCTCGATCTTGAGCCGAACCGAATAGCCCAGTGTCCCATAGGAATTCGGGAACGCGCGGAAGAGATCGGCGTGCTGGTCGGGCGACGCGGTTACCACGTCGCCGGTGCCGGTCAGGATGTCCATCTCCAGCACCGACTCGTGCGGCAGGCCGTTGCGGAACGACGTCGACTCGATGCCGAGCCCGGTGACCGCCCCGCCGAGCGTGATGGTCTTCAGCTGCGGCACCACCAGCGGCGACAGCCCGTACGGGCAGCGTGGCCGCGACGAGGTCCTCGTAGGTGCACATGCCGGCCACATCGGCGGTGCGGGCGTCGGGGTCGACCGCGATGACGCCCGTCAGCCCCGAGGTGTCCAGGCCCTTGGCTGTTGTTCTTGGCGCGCGCCCGGAACAGGTTCGACGTGGGTTTGGCGAGCCGGACCGTGGCGTTCGGCGGGATGGCCCGATAGCTCGCGAGAAGCCGCTGCACGCCCGCGGCGTGAGCAGCACGTGCGTCGGTCGCCTCAACAGACACAGATATACGCTAGTCCGCGGCCGCAGCCGATGCGACCGCACAACACCCGCCATGTTTCTAGGAGGTTATCTACATGGGACAGGTCAGCGCGTCCAGCACCGTCTTGATCGACGCCGCACCGGAGAACGTGTTGGCGGCGGTGGCGGATTACCAGACCGTGCGCCCGAAGATCCTGTCCGCGCACTACAGCGGTTACCAGGTGCTCGAGGGCGGGCAGGGTGCAGGGCACCGTCGCCACGCTGGAAGCTGCAGGCCACCAAGTCGCGCGGTGCGCGACGTCAAGGCCAGCGTCGACGTGGCAGGGCACACCGTCATCGAGAAGGACGCGAACTCGTCGATGATCACCAACTGGACCGTCGCGCCCGCCGGGCCCGGATCGTCGGTCACCGTCAAGACGTCGTGGCAGGGCGCAGGCGGCATCGGGGGCTTCTTCGAGAAGACGTTCGCGCCGCTCGGGCTGCGCAAGATCCAGGCCGAGGTGCTGGACGAATCTCAAGAAGCGAGGTCGAGAGCGGCTAGCTGGTCCGCGGCTGCTGGGTGCCCAGGAAGCCGGCGATACCGCGGACGACGGCGTCGGCGTACTTCTGCCTGCCCTCGGGCGTCTTCATCAGCCCCGAGTCGACGGGGTTCTTCATGTTGCCCAGCTCGACGAGGATCGACGGGAACTGAGCGAGGTTCAGCCCGGCGATGTCGGAGCGCGGGTCGAGGCCGTTCGAGCCGGTGTAGGTGGACGGCACGAGACCCGACGCCGGCGAGCTGATCGCGCATGACCTGCGCGAACTGGACGGACAGGCCCGGCCTGCGCCTGGTTGAGCGGCGGCGACGAGTAGAGGACGTGGAAGCCGCGCCCGGTCGGCGGGCCGCCGTCGCCGTGGATGCTGACGATGGCGTTGGGGCGCAGGGCGTTGGCCATCGCTCGCGCGCTCGTCGACGCAGGGGCCAAGGCCGGTGTCGTCGCCGCGGGACATCGCGGTCCGCACACCCGAGCGCGGTCAGCGCCTGGCGGATGCGCAGCGTGGTGTCCCAGGTGAAGGTGTGCTCGGGATAGCCGTCGTCGGTCGAGGTGCCGCTGGCCTGGCAGTCCTTGGTGCCGCCGCGGCCGGTGGGCACCTGCCTGCTGATCGAGGCGTCGTTGGCGCCGTTGTGGCCGGGGTCGAGGAACACGATCATGCCGGCGATGTTGGCGGGCGCGGCGGACGGCGGGGCTGACGAGCGTCGACGCGGCGATGAGCAGACCGGCGGCGATCGCGACGCGCCGACACGCAGGCTGGCAGGCACGGGCGCCACGCGTAGCCCGCCTGGCGACTAGGCTTGAAAGCCCAAACCGCCGCTTGTGGATGAGCGCAACCAAGTCGAGACCAATACGCAAGGGGACTGTCATGCAACCCGGAGGCACAGCCCGACATGTCGGCACTCCTCGCGCAGGCGCAGCAGGTGCAGCAGCAGCTGATGGAGGCGCAGGAAGCGCTGGCCAACTCCGAGGTGCACGGCCAGGCCGGCGGCGGGCTGGTTCAGGTCACCATGAAGGGCAGCGGCGAGGTGGTGGCGGTGTCGATCGACCCGAAGGTCGTCGACCCCGTCCGATGTCGAGACGCTGCAGGACCTCATCGTCGGCGCCATCGCCGACGCCTCAAGCAGGTCACCATCCTGGCGCACGACCGGCTCGGGCCGCTGGCCGGTGGGATGGGCGGCCTGGGCCTACCGGGGCTCTGACTTGTTCGAGGGGCCCGTCCAGGATCTGATCGACGAGCTGGGCAAGCTGCCCGGTATCGGTCCGAAGAGCGCGCAGCGGATCGCGTTTCACCTGCTGTCGGTCGAGCCGCCCGACATCGACCGGCTGACCGCGGTGTTGGGCAAGGTGCGCGACGGCGTGAAGTTCTGTGCGGTGTGCGGCAACGTCTCCGACGAGGACCGCTGCCGGATCTGTTCCGACCCGCGCCGCGACGCGTCGCTGGTGTGCGTCGTCGAGGAGCCGAAGGACGTGCAGGCCGTCGAGCGCACCCGCGAATTCCGCGGCCGCTACCACGTACTGGGTGGGGCGCTGGATCCGCTGTCCGGTGTCGGGCCCTGAGCAACTGCGAATTCGTGAGCTGCTCAACAGGATTGGCGAACGCGTCGACGGCGTGGACGTCACCGAGGTGATCATCGCGACCGATCCGAACACCGAGGGCGAGGCGACCGCGACGTATCTGGTGCGGATGCTGCGCGACATCCCCGGCCTCACCGTGACGCGTATCGCGTCCGGGTCTGCCGATGGGCGGCGACCTGGAGTTCGCCGACGAGCTGACCCTTGGCCGGGCGCTCGCGGGCCGCCGCGCAATGGCCTGATCTCACTTTCGCCCAAACGAACAATCGGGCGCAAAAGTGCGAGTAGATCTGCGCCATTTCGTCGATCTCGGCGAGCGTGTCGGACCCATGGACCACGATGCCGCCATGGTGGAAGTATTTCTTGGCCGGGAGGCGATGGGTGACGGGCTGCCCCGTCACGAGCTCGACGTTGGTATCGGCCGATGTTCCGCGGTGTCTACGTGCCCGAAACGGGCAGCGCCGAACTTTGCGTGACCGGACGGTCGGAGCTTGGCTGACATCCGGATCGGGCCGGGCGTGATCGCCGGTGTGGCCGCCTCGGCGCTCGCACGGAGCGGCGTGGGTCGACGACACCGAACCGATCGAAATCTTGTTGACGAACGAGCGGCGCCAGCCGGGCTGGTGTCGTCGGATGGACCGCGTGGCCGACGACGATGATCACGGCTGTGACGCGACCTTCCGGTGACGACGTTGGCGCGGACGGCCTTTGATCTGGGGCGCTATCAGAAGCGCTCAGCTGCCATTGCCCGGTTGGACGCGTTGATGCGCGCCGCGCCGTTTTCCGCCGATGAGGTCTTGATGCTCGATGCAGCGCTACGGACCGGTCCGTGGAGTGCGTCAGCTGCGCGAACTGCTTCCACTGGTCGATCCAGGTGCTGCATCCCCAAAGGAGAGCTCGCTGCGACTGCTGTTGATCGACAATGGGTTTCCGGTTCCTGAGACGCAGATTCCCAGTTCTCGACGAGGCGCGGTGCCGTTTGCATTTCTCGATATGGGGTGGCGCCACATGCAGCTGGCGGTCGAGTACGACGGCGACCAGCATCGCACCGACCGGCCGCAGTACGTCAAGGACACGAGGCGGGCACCGAAGATCGCGAAGCGCGGGTGGGACGTTATCCGAGTCATCGCGGAGGACCGAGAATCCGAGATCCTCGGGAGGGTGTACGAGGCATGGCTTCGCCGCAGGTGGCGCCGAGATCGACAAAATGGCGCATTTCACTCGCACTTCGCGCCCGTACGTTCGTTTGGGCGAAACTAGTCGCGGCCTAGACGCGGCGGGGTGCGGCGAGGCGTTCGCGGCGCAGCTGTGCCACCTCGTCGATCTCCAGCGGCGCCAGTTCGCCGACGACGCGCGATCAAGCAGGTGATCGCGCGAGCTCCGGATTGCGGCCAGGCACGGGCCATGCAGGTACGTGGCGACCACGCCGCCCTGCACCGCGCCGTCGATGCCGTCGCCCGCGCGGTTGCCGGCGCCACTGGATCACCTTGTCGCGAGCGGGCTGCGCCGCCGCACCGAGAACCGTTCCGCCACGGTGGTTTTCGAAGCCCGGTCAGTCTCTCGGGCAACCCGGTCAGCCAGCGGTTCGACACCACCTCGCCGATGGTCCGCTTCGGGCTGCGGCGACGTGGTGACGTCCAGCAGCCCGACCCCGTCGACGCGCTCACCCGACGACGTCTCGTACCAATGCCCGAGCACCTGGATCGCCGCGCAGATCGCCAGCACCGGCGCGCCGCGCGCCGCCGCCTGCTGCAAGCCGGAGTAACGGATGAGGTGCTTGGTCGCCAGGCGTTGCGCGTAATCCTCGGCGCCGCCGAGCGTGTAGAGGTCGAGCTCCGACGGCACCGGGTCCGACAGCGTGATCTCGACGATCTCGGCGTCAAATCCCCGCAGCCGCAAGCCGTTGCCGCAGCACCACGGCATTGCCGCCGTCGCCGTATGTGCCCATCACGTCGGGCAGCACCAGCCCGATCCGCACCGTCGAGTCAGACATTCGCCCGCCCAACGTCCGGTTCAGTTGCAGGGAACGCGGTGTAGTTGGCGACGACCTCGACGTGTCCCGGCGGGCAGGACGTGATGGCCTCAACGGCGTTGTGCACCAGCGTGTGTTCGACGCCCGCATAGCCCAGCCGCACGGCCAGGTCGGTTCCGCGCTCGCCCGCCGGCCACCACGGGATGATCGACGAAATGCTCGAAGTTGACGTCCCACAGCCACGACAGGTCCTCGCCGTCGGGCACCTGACCGTTGACCGAGATCACCACCGAGCCGGCGTCGGTGTCCACCATCGACAGCGCCTCCTGCCAGCCGGCCGGATTCTTGGCCAGCAGCATCCGAACGGTATGTGCGCCGAGCTGGCACCGTGCTGTACCGGCCCGCGACCTCGTCGACCCCCGACACCGCGGCCACCGCGGCGGCCGGGTCGGCGCCGAGCGTCACCGCCGCCGCCACGGCCTGCGTGGCGTTGCCCCGGTTCACCGTCCCTGGCAGCGCCAGCGTCATCGGCAACGAAAGCCCTTCTGGCCCATAGATATTCGCGTCGTCGAACCACCACTGCGGGCTGGGCCGCTTGAAGTCGGTTCCCGTCGAGTACCAGTGGCTGCCGTCGCGCACGATGATCTCGCCGGACTGCGTGGACAGCTCACCGAGTCGTTCGCCCAGCCGCCGCCTGCGGCCACCCACACCACGTGCGGGCTGTCGTAGGCCGCCGACGTCATCAGCACGTCATCGCAATTGGCGACCACGACGTGTCGACGGATGACGGGCCAGCCCGCCGCGCAGCGTCCGCTCGATGTGGTTGATCTCGCCGACGCGGTCGAGCTGATCGCGCGACAGGTTCAGCAGCACGATCACCGCCGGGTCGACCGGCGTCGGCGACGTGCGGCACGTGCATCTCGTCGACCTCCAGCGCGGCCAGCGACGCGTCGCGAGCGCCCGCCAGCGCCGCCACCAGCCCGGCGTCCATGTTCGCGCCCTCGGCGTTGGTGGCGACGTGGTCCGAGCGTGCGCGCCAGCGCCGCCGCGGTCATCCGGGTGGTGGTCGACTTGCCGTTCGTGCCCGGTGACGACGACCGTGCGACGGCCCTCGCCGAGCTGGCGCAGGATCGATTTGTCCAGCGTCATCGCCACCAGGCCGCCGATCATCGCGCCTGCGCCACGCCCGGTGACCCGCGACGCCCATCGCGCGCCGGCCCCGGCCGCGAGCGCGACACGTCCACGAGTGGTGACCATCCCCGGCAGTCTTAGGTAGGGGCCGACACGCTGGCCGAGCGATCCGGCGCGTGACCAGGGATTTGTCGGAGCAACCGTGCCATCCTCGAAATGTGAGCCAAACCTGGGGCCGGCCGGCAGCCGAACCCGGCGCGGGCTGGGCCGTCGTCGACGTCGAGACCTCCGGCTTCCGCCCCGGGCAGGCCCGCGTCGTCAGCGTCGCCGCCCTCGCCCTCGGCGACGACGGCAACGTCGAGCAAAGCCTCTACACGCTGCTCAACCCCGGCGTCGATCCCGGTCCCACCCACGTGCACGGCCTGACCACCGAAATGCTGGAGGGCCAGCCCTGCTTCGGCGACGTCGTCGGCGAGCTCGATCGAGCTGCTGAGCGGCCGCACGCTCGTCGCCCACAACGTCGGCTTCGACTACTCGTTCCTGGCCGCCGAGGCCGAACTGGTCGGGCGCGGAGCTGCCCGTCGACACGCGTGATGTGCACGGTCGAGCTGACCCGCCGCCTCGAGCTGGGCACCGAGAACCTGCGGCTGGAGACGCTGGCGGCGCACTGGGGCATCACCCAGATGAAGCCGCACGACGCGCTCGACGACGCGATGGTGCTCGCCCAGATCCTCAAGCCGGTGCTGGTCCGGGCCCGGGAGCGCAAGGTCTGGCTGCCGGTGCGGCCGGTGACGCGGCGGCAGTGGCCCAACGGCCAGGTCACCCACGACGAGCTGCGCCCGCTGAAGATGCTGGCATCGCGGCTGCCGTGCCCGTATCTGAACCCCGGACGGTTCGTCGCGGGCCGGCCGCTGGTGCAGGGCATGCGGGTGGCGTTGTCGGCCGAGGTCACCCGCACCCACGAGGAGCTCATCGAGCGGATCGTGCACGCCGGGCTGGCCTACACCGACGCCGTCGACCCGAGACCTCGCTGGTGATCTGCAACGAGGCCGCAGCCCGAGCACGGCAAGGGCTATCAGGCCCATGAGCTCGGCGTTCCGCTGGTCAGCGACGCCGACTTCATGCGATTCCTCGGCACGCGTGGTCGGCGGCACCGGCATCGAGGAGTTCACCGACACCACGCCTCGCCGGCGACCAGTTCGCGCTGTTCTAAGTCGGGCGCGACGTCCCGAGGGACGTACCGGGCGTGAACGTGACCGGAAGCTTGCCCAACCCGGTCATGCTCGGATTGCCGGAGTAGTCGATGGACGCCGCCGACGTCGACCTCGTAGTCCGGAATGCGTTCGAGAACCGCCTTCACCATCACCTCGAACATGACCCGCGCCAGCGGGGCGCCGATGCATCGGTGAGGCCCGAGCCCGAACGCGACGTGGCGATTGGGTGCCCGGTCCAGCACCACTTCGTCGGGCTCGGCTCGAACTCCCGCTCGTCGTGGTTGGCCGCGAACCAGCTGATGAGCACCTGGTCGTTGCGCCGAAGCTGTTGACCACCGAGGACGGTGTCGCGACTCACCGTGCGGCTCAGCGTCTTGTTCACCGAGCAGTACCGGAGAAACTCGTCTGCCGCGGTGCGGTAGAGCTCGGGACGGTCGATGAGCTGCTGTCGCAGATCCGGGTGGGTGCCGAGGTGAAGCAGGCTCAGCGCCGTCAGTGACGTCGTGGTGTCGACGCCGCCGCCGATGAGATTCCAGAGGATGTCGATGAGCTGGTTGTCGTCCAGACGCTTGCCGTCGAATTCGAACTGAACCAGGAAGCTCGTCAGGTCGTCACGCGGGATCGGCCCGTCGGGTCGCCGCGAATTTCAGCAGGCCGTCGATCATCGCGGGGACTTCGGCGATCACCTTGTTGTACTCGTCGCCGCCGGAAGCGTCCATCACCGAATGGAAGAGGTTGGCATAGAGCTGCCAGTTGTCATAGGGCAGACCCATCAACCTCATGGTGAGGATGGCCGGAACGGGGCTCGCGTAGTCGAGCACGAGGTCCATCCGCCGTCGGCGATCCGCTGGTCGAGGAACCAGTGCACCGACTGCTCCATGAACGGCCGCATCTTCTCGACGGCCCCCGATGAGAAGAACGGGGTGAGCGCCCGCCGCAGGCCAGGTGGTAGGGGCCGTCGACTTCGCCGATGCCGAGCGGCGGCTGGCCTTCGGGACGCGGAACACCCATCTCGCCTTGGTAGTTCACGCCGTCGGCGGCGTCCGGTTCGTACTTGTGCGCGAAGGTGTCACCGTCTCGCGCGACCTGCTGCCACTGCGTCGTAACCGGAGACGTACCAGAATCCGCCGTACTTCTCGTTCCACGCGACCGGGACACCGGCGGCGGAGGTCGGCGTTGACCTCTCGCTCGTTGAGGTTGAACTCGTCGGAGTGGTGATCGAATCCGACGATCGCGTCGGCACTGACGTCGGGACGGCCCATTGGGCTATCTTTGCATTTTTAGGGAGCTTAAGTCCCGGGAGGTGGAACCATCGACGACTGGGCAGCAGGAGCGACCATCGGCGGACGGGCGATCCCAGACCTGCCCGATCTCCCGCGGATGCAGCAGCGGAACGTTTCGAGCGCTTGCAGCATCAGCTCGACGCACAGGGCGTCGACGGCCTGGTCCTGCTCGGGTCCAGTTCGGTGGCCTACGCGACCGGGTGCGGCCGCGCCCGCCCAGGATGGTGACCGCGCGGCGCTGTTTCCGCCCGGTGGCGGTTGTGGTCAAGGAGATTCGGCGCCTCACCTCTACACCTCTACGTCGACGGCGCGCCCGCCGACCTTCCCGACGATCATCTGCACGGGCCGCTGTTCCCGGATCTCGACGACGGCATCGAGACTTTCGCCGCGGGCGCTCGCCGACCACTTCCCGTCCGGCGCCCGCATCGGCGTCGACGACCAGACTCACGCGATGCTGCGCGGCCTGCCGCGGTTCGACTGGGTCGACGCGTCCGATGTGGTCGGCGCCGCGAAGCTCACGCAAGACACCGGACGAAATCGCGTGCATCCGCAACGCGCAGCGGCTCAACGAACTCGCGATGACCGACGCGCTGGCGATTCTGCGGCCCGGAGTCCGCCAGATAGACCTGAGCGCGGCGTTCCTCCGCCGAGTCTTCGAACTGGGCGCTTCCGCGAACAGGCATCGATCCGATCTGGCAGGTGATGGCGCCGACCCGCGAGCTCGGCCCGTGGACCCTGCACGGAGACCTGGCCTATCCGACCGTCACCACCGACCGGTTCCTCCGCGGAAGGCGACGTCATCTGGGTCGACTGCGGGCATCACCTGGGAGGGTTACGCCTCCGACTACGGCCGGACCTGGATCACCGGCGTCGGACCCGGTCCCGAATGCGCAAGCAGCAGGCGCACTTCCGCCGCTGGCGGGCGGTGGTCGACGCCGCGCTCGACGATTCTCAAGCCGGGCGTGTCCGCGCTGCAACTCGGAAGCGCGGCCATCGATGCCAACGACGGCGTCCGGCCCTGGATCGAGCACTTCTATCTGGCCCACGGTGTCGGCACCGAGAGCGCCGAAATGCCGCTCATCGGAACGGACTTGGGTGAGCAGTTCGACGAGCGGCTCGATCATCGCAGCCGGGGATGGTGCTCGTCTTCGAGCCGGTCATCTGGGAGGACGGCTTCGCTGGCTATCGATCGGAAGACATTGTGGCCGTGACGGATACGGGCTGGGTCAAGCTCAGCGGCTCAACCTACGAACCGTACGGAGTCGAGCGCATGAGTCCCGTCGCCCGCGACCGCGGTGTGCTCGTCGGCATGATGGGCCTCGAGGACGACGCGCGCGTCGACTTCGCCCGCCTGCGTGCGCGAACGGCGCGCGAAGGTCCTCTCCGGCATGGAAAGCCACGATCTCGACGCGCTGATGCTCGGTGGCGTCGGCAACGTGCGGTACGTGTCGGGTGCGCGTCAGCTGGGTCGATCCGGTGTGCTTCCGTTCGCACCGGTCGCGGTGGTGGTGCAGGAAACCGGACGCGTGCATCTGCTTTCGACGTGGGACGAGGGGTGCCGCCGGAGATCGGCCGCGACGACCTGTACCGGCATGAGCTGGAATCCGGCCAACCTGGCGGCCGACCTGGCGAAGATCCCCGGCTTGCGCGAGGCGCGGCGGGTCGGCACCGACGGCCTGACACCGATGTTCGCCGGGTTGATCCGCCAGCTCGTCACCACGGCCGAACTGGTCGACGCCGCGCCCGTGATGGCGAGCGCTCGACGGACCAAGACGCCCGACGAGATCACCTGCCTGGACGTGGCGTCGGCGATCGCGGAGGCGGCGCTGAGCGCGCTGGAAGACGCGTTGGCGCCGGGCATCACCGAGCGTGAACTGCTCGGCGTCTACGACGAGCGGATAGCCGAGCCTCGGCGCGCCGATGCCGCCGTCGGAAAGCGTGTGCTTCGCCACGCCCACGCGCGGCCCGGTCAGGTTCCGGCATCTGGCATCCGACCGGCCCGTCGGAGACGGCGAATTGGTGGTGCTCGCGCTCCGAGCGCGCTGTACGCCGGATACGAGGCCGGCCTGGCCCGCACCCGGGTGGCGGGCAATGCGCGGTCCGCGGGGACGGCGGATCTGGCGACGCGATGCGCCCGCGGTATGGACGCGCTGGTAGCGGCGTGCCGTCCAGCAACACCGGCGCAGATCTCGACCGCGCGTGGGAGAGCGACGGGAACCCAGATCACCGGTCCCGCTGGCGCATGGGATCGGACTCGGTGCCGAGCCACCGGTGATCGGCTTGGGTCGCGGACGCGATGCCGCGCTCGACGAGAGT
>ERZ1370068.10189-contig-8907_pt1 | contig 41767 bp, 51 predicted proteins | sample MGYA00561227_ERZ1370068 | MGnify/ENA primary metagenome ERZ1370068 (study PRJEB38410, sample SAMEA6850437) | metagenome | study: Metagenomic assessment of the ecological functions of the soil: analysis of the soil microbiota associated with the... | reverse complement strand
TCACGAACACCGCGGCCAGCACCAGCGAGTCGACGAGGGCGAACAGATACGGCGCCAGCGCCGGCGCGAGATCCCGCGTATACAGCCAGAACTGGACGACGCCGGTCACGGCGAACAGCAGCGCCGTCCCGAGCACCCACGCGTGGGCCAGGCCCCGATCGGGATTCGTCAGCGCGACCCAGACGACGATCACCAGCACGGCGACCGAGCGAGCGCCGGCCGCCAGCATGAGCCCGCGCCGCTCCTGGCGGGCGAAGGCCGCGTCGAGCCGGGCCCGGGCGCCGGAGTCGGCCGGCGTCACCGCTTCCGGGCGGGTGGGCGCGCACGGCCGCCTCGTTCACCTCCGTGCCCCAGCCCGGGCGCGGAGGGCAGGATCAGGTGGCCGTCCTTGATCTCGGGCGTGATTGGTGACCAGCTCGTCGTACCACGGCACGACGTCGGGATCGATCTCCATGATGCGGAGGTTGGGGACCACCGCGCAGAAGTGCGCGTTCATCAGCGTGGCCAGGTGGCCGTAGAAGTTGTGCGGGCGCCACGTTGACCTCGTAGGCATCGGCCATGGCCGCGATCTTCGCCGACTCGGCCACGCCGTTCCACGGCGTGTCGATGATGGCCACGTCCACCGACTGGTGCTCGAAGAACGGCCGGTAGTCGCGGCGGCCGAACAGGCACTCGCAGGAGGCCACGGGAATCGTCGTGCGCGAGCGGATGTAGTGCAGGGCCTTCGGGCATCGCGGGTGTCGATCTCGATCCAGAAGATGTCGAAGGGCTCGATGGCCCGCGCGACCTTGAGGAAGCCCTTCCGTCTTGAAGTTGAAGTTCGAGGTCGACCAGGATGTCGACGTCGGGCCCGGTGCCCTCGCGAAAGGCGGCGAGCTGCTTCGCGGATGGCCTTGAGCACGTGCCGGTCGGCGTTCAGCTCGGGATAGCCGGGGCCGCGGCGGGCGAAGCCCGGCGAGTGCAGGTAGGGCTCGGCGCCCAGCACGAACACGTTGGTCTTGAGCGCGGTGAAGCCCGCGGCTCACGACCTCGCGTGCCCAGCGTTCACGAGTCGTGCAGGCGTGCGCAGCGGCGGGATCTGCATCTCCTTCGACCACTGCAGCCGGTAGGTCCCGCAGTGCGACCAGTAGAGACGGATGCGGTCGCGCACGGGGCCGCCGAGCAGCTCGTACACCGGCACGCCGAGCGCCTTGGCCTTGACGTCGAGCAGCGCGTTCTCGATGGCGCCGATCGCCTGCTGGATCACGCCGCCGGCGGCCTGCCGCCGCACCGCGTAGAGCTGGGTGACGATCGCCTCCCAGGCGCGCGGGTCGCGTGCCGATCGACCTGCGGCGCCAGCCCGTCGATCACCGCCGAGACGCCCGAGGCCGCCGAACGACTCGTTGTACTCGCTCCAGCCCACCAGGCCCGTCGTCGGTGGTGATCTTCGAGGAAGTCGAAGTTGCCGCTGACCGGCATCGGCGTGCAGATGCTCCGATCGCTGGCGATCTTCATCGACTCGGCCCTCGGGTCGGGCGCTGCGCCGGCGGGCCTGAGACCGAGCACGCCGAGAATCCAGGTGTAGTCGAAGGCCAGCTCGCGCAGCGCGATCGTACCGTCCGGACGAGCCACCGTGACCGGCCGCCATGTTGATCTTGAAGAGCGGCGGCATCGCCGCGCGTCTGCAGCGCCCGAGCCTGGCGATCCACTTGGCCGGCTCCCAGTACATGACCTGGCTGTCGTTGAGCGACGTGCGGACCAGGATCGCGGGATACGGCCGCGGCCCGAGGTTCGTGTACGGGCAGTAGCGTCTTCATGTACTCGTAGTGCTCGCGGATCTTCGGGTTGCCCCACTCCTCGAACTCGCCGACCGTCAGCGGCAGCGACTCGTCGAGCATGGTGTTGATGACGTCCACGAACGGCACGCGCAGCACCGCGGCGAGGACAGAGTCGGGCCGCATGTTCGAGCACGGCGCCCATCAGCAGGCCGCCGGCGCTGCCGCCCTCGATCACCAGGCGGTCGCGGCGCGTGTACCCGCTCGGCGACCAGCGCGTCGGCGGCGGCGATGAAGTCGGTGAACGTGTTGCGCTTGTGTCAGCATCCGGCCGTCGTCGTGCCAGCGCTTGCCGAGCTCGCCGCCGCCCGCGGATGTGCGCGATGGCGACGCGTCACGCCGCGCTCGAGCAGGCTGAGCCGGCTGGACGAGAAAAGTGACCGGGTACGCGGATGCCGTAGGCGCCGTAGCCGGTCCAGGAAGAGCGGGCTCGAGCCGTCGCGCGCGGCGTCGCGCGCCGGCGAGACGAGCGAGATCGGGATCCGGGCGCCGTCGGCGGCCGTCGCGTGGATGCGCTCCGACGCGGTAGCGGGTCGGGTCGTAGCCGCCGAGCACCTCGCGTCTGCTTGCAGCAGCACGCGAGCCGCGCGTCACCGCGACGTCGTAGTCGTACACCGACGGCGGCGTGATGAGCGACTGGTAGCGCAAGCCGGATAGGCCCGGCGTCGCGAACTCGGCGTTGCGCGTCGGCTGACAGCTCGTAGGTGGGCTCGAGGAAACTCGACGTGGTGGACGCGTCGGTCGGTCAGCTCGGTGATGCGCGCAGCCGGATCAGGCCCTCGGCCCGCTCGTGGACGACGTAGTGGCCGGCGAAGACGTCCACGTCCTCGAGCATCACGTCGTCGCGATGGGCGATCAGCTCCTGCCAGCGCTCCGGGCCGCGGATCGTCCACCGGCGCCGTCACCGAGGCGGAAGTTCCGCCGGCCGCCGCCGTTGGTCCGGATGTAGAAGACGCCGCCGCCCGGGCCGGCGCCGTGGTCCACCGAGTACTCGTGGTCCTTCTCCGCGCGTCAGCAGCAGGCGCCACGGCGCCGGCGGGCTCGCTCGCCGGCAGGTACCGCGTGTTCCGGTCGCGGTGAAGCTGCCGCTGAGCCGGCGAACAAGAGGCGCCGGCTGCGCGAGCGCCACACGCCGAGGCGGAACAGCTCGTCCGCCTCCTCGTAGAGCAGCGCGTCCTCGGCGACCGGCGCGCCCAGCCGGTGGCGCAGCAGACGATAGGGCCGCTTGGCCGCGTCCTCGAGCACGTAGAAGAATCGTGGCCGAGTCGGCCGCCCACGCCACCGACGACACCTTCTCGATCCGCTCCGCCTGCAGCTCGCCCGAGACGAGATCCTTCACGAACAGCGTGTATTCGCGAAAGCCCGTGTAGTCGACGCTGTAGGCCAGCCACGCGCCCGTCGTCGCTCACCGCCATAACTTCCAAGCGCCAGAGAACGCGTGCCCCTCGGCCAGCGCATTCAGGTCGAGCGTGACCTCCTCCGCCGCCCTGCCGCCTCCGCTTGCGACAATGAATCGAATACTGCTTCCCCGTCTCCGTCCGCGAGTAATAGAGCCAGCCGCCGTACGTGCACGGAACGCTCTGATCGTCCTCCTTGATCCGCGCCAGCATCTCGCCGTAGAGCGACTCCTGGAACGCGACGGTCGGCTTCATGACGGCGTCCGCGTAGGCGTTCTCCGCCTCGAGATAGGCAGTCACCTCCGATCGTCCTTAGCCCGCAACCACGCATAGTCATCCTGGGATGCGGTCGCCGTGAAGCTCGGTCGACGGTAGGGACCTTCTTCGCGATCGGCGGCTCGGCCACTCAGTGACCCCGTGGCGTGCGGTGCTGCCGTCCGCCGGGCCGCAGGCCCGCCGGCGCTGCCATCACGGCGAGCCGTCGTCGCCGTTGCGAGCGCAGGGCTCGGCGAGCGAGCGCAACGATTCAACTGGCTGCGCCCCAGCCCCCTTAGGGGATGGGGGCCGAGCGAGCCGAGCCCGAAGCGAGCTACGGCGACAGGCGAGCCGTGCTGGCGCGCTGGCGGCCTGCGCCGCGGCGGACGACGGGCACCGCACGCCACGAGCTCCACTAGAGGCGTTCCTGCGCTGCTCGACCCGCTTCCAGTAGGTGTCCTTGTTCAGGATCTTGTCCCCGCGGAACTCGTAGAGATCGCATCCGCGGTAGTTCAGCTGCTCGCCGTCGTCGCCCGCGCCCGGTGACCATCCACACGGTCACCGCGCGCGATCGCCGGCAATGATCTGGTCGACGTGATCCCAGCGCATGTCGCGGATGACCTTGAAGCGATCGGCGAGCACCTTCGCGCACCGCGGCCTTGCCGTGGACGCGCGCGTCCGTCCGGCTCCGGGCCGCGCGCCATCAGGGAACGTGCAGTCATCGGCGAAGAACTCCATGATGCGGTCCACGTCGCGGCTGTTGAACGCGGCGTTGATGGCGGACAGCAGTGCGGGCGTGGGGCCGGCCGCGGTGGCGGTCGTCGTCATGGGTCACCAGCTTTCGTGATGCGTGAGCTCGTCCAGGAGTGCGGCGGCGGCCACACCGCGCGGTGGCGCCGTGCGCGCGGGATCGATGATAACCGAAGGCGATGAGCCGGTTCAGCTGGATCGCGGCGGGCACGCCGAGCAGCGCGCCCAGCTCGGCCTCGGGCACGCGGGCCGGGCACGAGCCGATGCCGTCACGCCACGCCACGACCATCATGTTCTGGGCACAGCGGCCGGCGTCATACTCGTGCCGCATCGTCTGAGCGATGACGACGACCGCCGCGGCGCTCTGCCACCCAGCCGCGCCTGCTTACCGAGCGCGGCCACTCGCGGCGAGCCGAGCCGGGTCACGGATGACGATGAAGCGGTTGGGCTCGCTGTTCTTCGAGCTGCCCGTCATCCGGCCGGCCTGGAGAATCGCGCCGAAGGGCGTCCTCGGGAATGCGGCTTGGGCAGGAAGGGCCCGCTGGTCCGCTTGTCCACCACGGCCCGGTAGGCGTCCATGGGGGAATTCTACGCGACCTGTCAGCAGCCGAGGCGGCGTCGCCAGGTCCACGAAGCTGTCGGCCACGACGTCCCACGCCTGGGCCGGCTTGACGTCCCCGCGTCTGATTGGGCCCGTGCTCCTTGGGGCGCGAGGCATCGAAGGCGGTCACGCAGGCCGGCCCGAGGCCTTGGCCGCAGGTCGCCGTTGTGGGCCGCCACCATCAGGCACTGCTCGGGACGCAGACCCAGCAGGTCGGCCGTGGTCGCAGGTACGCCTCGCGCTGCGGCTTGTAGTGGCGCGCCACCCGGCGCCGAGCACCGCATCCCACGGCAGGCCGGCCCGGCGCGGCCATGTTGACGATCAGGGCGACGTTGCCGTTGGACAGCGTGGCCGAGAATGTACCGGCGCTGAGCCGCGTGAGGCCGGCCACGACGTCCGGCCACGGGTCGAGGCGATGCCACGCGCGGTTGAGATCGATCGATCTGCGCCTCGCTCAGGCCGGTGATGGCGAAGTCCTTCGAGCAGGCGGTCGAGAGCCATCCGGTGCAGGTCGTCGAGCGTCGTCCACGGCAGCTGCGCCGGTGCGGACCGCGGTCCATCATGGGCTGGTAGAGCCCGCGCCAGGCGTCGGCGAACTTGCCCCCAGTCGACGCGAGAGCTTGTGCGCCCGGCCCACCGCCTCACCCTCGCGGATGATGCTGCTACGCCAGTCCACCACGGTACCGAACACGTCGAACGTCAGCGCCTTGATCTGAGGTCGGTTCGAAGGCCATGATCCGGCGTTGGTACCGACCCCGGCGACGGCGGTGTCAAGCCGCCGGCCGACGTGCCGCCGAGCGACGTGCACTGGCGGCCAGGAGTGAGGCATCATCGCGGTCATGACCCGTCTGCGCACGATGTGCCCGATGAACTGCCACCCGACGCTCTGCGGCATGCTGGTCGAGGTCGAGGACGGCCGCGCTCGTCGTCCGTGCAGGGCGACCCCGACAACCCCGACAGCCAGCGGCTTCCTCTGCATCACGCGGCCAGGCCTCGCGCGAGATCATCGGCAACCCCGCGCGCCTGCTCCATCCTGCTGGTGCGCGCGCGGCGCGGCGGCCGACGCGTGGCGTCGCGCCACGTGGGACGAGGCGCTCGACCTGATCGCCGACGCGGATGCGCGCGGCCGGGCGGCGAGGCGGTCGGGCTCGTGACCGGGCCATGGACTCTGTCGCCGACCAACTACGGCACGCGGACTCTCCGGCCACCTCGCTGCGCCGCTTCGCCAACCTCTGGGGCGCGCAGTCGTGGAGTCGGCACGATGATCTGCTGGGGTCTGGGCGCGTTCGGCCTCGGCCTCACCGGTCATCCTCGAGACGAACACCAAGGAGGACATGAGCGCGCACGCGCAGCCTCATCCTCCCGTGGGGCGCCAACCTCGCCTCGCAGCCCAACACCGCGCGCCACGTGGCGGCGGCCCGCCGGCGCGGCGCCCACGTGGTCACCATCGACGTACGCGAGACGGAGGCCGCCGCGCAGTCCGACGAGACGCTGATCGTGCGGCCGGGCAGCGACGCCGCGCTGGCCCTGGCGATGATGCACGTGATCGTCACCGAGGGGCTCGTGGGACCGCGCGTTCGTCGACGCGCCACACGGTCGGCTTCGATGAGCTGGCCGCGCACGTGACGGCGACTACACGCCCGCGTGGGCCGCCGAGGTCACCGGCGTGCCGGCCGAGCGGATCGTCGCGCTCGCCCGCCGCTACGCGACGACGCGCGCCCGCGATGATCGTGCTGGGCGGCAGCAGCATGCACAAGGGCGACGGCACCTGGACGGGCGCGCGCGCGATCGGCTGCCTGCCCGCGCTCACCGGCAACGTCGGGCATCCCCGGCGGCGGCTTCGGCCCGCGCCACGGCAGCGCCACGCACGGCCAGGCGCTCAGCAACATCGGCGCCGAGGAGCGGCGGCCGACCACCGGCGACTGGATCCCCAACCAGATGCCCAGCATCACCGAGGCGATGCTCGACGGCCGGCTGCGCGTGATGCTGCTGCTCGGCACCAACATGCTGTCGTCGCTACGCCGACGCCGGCCGGGTGGCGGAGGGACTCGCGCCGGCATGGACCTCGTCGTGGTCCTACGATCTCTTCCTGCAGCGACACCGCGCGGCGCTGCGCCGACGTGCGTGCTGCCGGCGACCGCGTGGCTGGAGGAGCTCGGCTGCAAGAGCACCAACACGCACCTCTACCTGATGCCGAAGGTCCTCGAGGCGCCGGCCGAGGCGCGGCCGATCGTGTGGGTCCTGCGCGAGCTGGCGCAGCGGCTCGGCCTCGCCGGACTTCTATCCCGTGGTCGAGCGACAGCGGGCCGCTCGACGCGATCCTCGATCATCCGGCGACCGGCCACGCCACCGTCGGCCGCGCTGGCCGCCGAGGGCGGGATGCGCGCGCTGAACGTCTCGGCACGTCGCGCATCCCGACCTGAAGTTCCCGACACCCTCGGGGAAGATCGAGCTCGTACTCCGAGCCGCGCGGCGGCGCTCGGGCTGCCCGCTGCCGGTGCGCGGTCGAGCCGCCGGCGCGCGCGACGCTATCCGCTCACGCTGCGCCAGGGGCGCACGCTCACGCACTTCCACGGGTTCTACGACCACGGCCAGCGCGCTGCCGACGCTTGGCCAAGGCCGATCCCGAGCCCGCGCTGTGGATCTCGCCCGCCGACGCCGCCGCGCGCGGCGTGACCGACGGCGCCGCCATCCGCATCCACGAACGAGCGCGGCGTGCTCGCGGCGCGGCGCCGCGGTGACCGAGCGCATCCCGTCCGGCACGGTGTGGATGCGCGACGGCTGGCTCGGCCTCAACGAGCTCACGAGCCGGCGCGTCCGTCGATCCCCGACACCGCCGTCGCACGCCTTCCGCGCTCGTTCTCGCGGCGGTCAGGCGGCGTTCGACGCGCGGGTGGAGGTCGACCGGGTCTGAGCGTGGAGATCGAAGCTGTCGCGGTGCACGCTCAGGGCCTGGCGGCGTGGCGACGAAGCCTCGCTGCTCCGCTACGCCGACAACCGCAACGTCTGGCGCAATCTCCGCGACCGTTTCCCCACCCGTACACCGCCGCGGACGCCGAGACGTGGATCGGCACCGCGAGCGTGGAGTCGCCGGTGGCAAACTGCGCGATCGTGGTCAGCGACGAGGCCATCGGCGGGATCGGCCTGACGCTCGGGACCGACGTCTTTCGCCGCTCGGCGGAGATCGGCTACTGGCTCGGCGAGCCCTTCTGGGGCCGCGGCATCGCGACCGAGGCCCTGCGCGCGGTCACCGAGTACGCGTTCCGGCATTTCGACATCTGCCGGCTGGAGGCCGGTGTCTTCGACTGGAACCCCGCCTCCGCGCGCGTGCTCGAAAAGGTCGGCTACGTCCGCGAGGGGCGGGCCCGGCTCGGCGTGACCAAGGACGGACGCACGGGCGATCGCGTGCTGCACGGTCTCGTACGGCCCTGACGTGCCGGAGCTCCCCGACGTCACCGTCTATCTCGAAGCGCTCGAGCGCCGGATCCTGGGCGCCCGCCTGAGCGCGCGTCCGCCTGCTCACGCCGTTCCGTGCTTCGCTCGGTCGATCCGCCGCTGAGCGCCACGACGGGCAAGGCCGTCGTCGGCTTCCGGCGTATCGGCAAGCGCATCGTGATTGCGCTCGCAGGACGATCTCTTCCTGGTGATCCACCTCGATGATCGCCGGGCGGCTGCACTGGCGTCCGGCCGGCGCGCGATCCGCCGGGCGAGATCGGCCTGGCCGCGTTCGACTTCTCGACCGGCACGCTGACCCTGACCGAGGCCGGCACCAAGCGGCGGGCCTCGCTGGAGGTCGTGCGCGGCGAGTCAGCGTTGCGCGAGCACGACCCGGGCGGGATCGAGCGTGCTCACACGCCCCGTTCGACGCGTTCCACGCCGCGCTGACCGCCGAGAACCACACGCTCAAGCGCGTGCTGACCGACCCGCGCCTCTTCAGCGGCATCGGCAACGCGTACTCCGACGAGATCCTGCACCGCGCGCGGCTGTCGCCCGTGAAGCACGAGCCAGTCGCTGGACGCGCGACGAAGTCGCGACGGCTGTGCGAGGCCACGCGCACGGTGCTGACGAGTGGATCGACGCGCCTGCGGCAGGAGGCCGGCGAGGACTTCCCGGAGGGCGTCACCGCGTTTCGTTCGGCCATGGCCGTGCACGGACGCTACGGCCAGCCGTGCCCGGAGTGCGGCGCGCCGGTGCAGCGCATCGTCTACGCCGACAACGAGACCAACTACTGCGCCGCTGCCAGACCGGCGGCCGCCTGCTCGCCGACCGCTCGCTCTCGCGCCTGCTCCACCGCCGACTGGCCGAAGACGGTGGACGAGTGGGAGGCGCGCCGCCGTCCTCTCGCTGAGGGCGACCTCCAGCGCTCCCGGAGGTCGCCGGACCGCGGCTAGTTGACCATGCTCTTGAGAGACGCGTACTGCTTCTGAAGATCGCCGAGCTGGCCGGCGAGCTGCGTCAGGCGGCTCGGCTCTCGACCTGGGGCTCAGCCAGCCCGGTATCTGCACGGCGGTCGTCTTCCGGAATGAGCGCATCGACCTTGGTCTTGTCGGCGGCCGGCAGCTTGGGATCCTGCTTCAAGGCGGTGAGGTCGGCGAGGAGCTTCTTGCCTTGCTCGAGGAGCGCGGCCTTGTCGGGCGTCAGCGAGCTTGCGCTCGGCAGTGAGCCGACGCTCGGGAGCTGGGCGGACACGTTCGCCGGAGTGAACGCGGCCGCTGAGCAGAACCACAGCGAGCACGGTGGACCACAGCGTCTTCATCTCATCCTCCTCGTTCGAGAGCCGCCCTCGTTCGCAAGCCGGGAGGCTGCTTGCCTCGAGTATCCCGTCGAGTGATGAGCGCCGCCATACCACGAAGGTCCCATACCGGCTACTTGGCGGCGCGCCGCCCGCCCTCCTCCTTGAACTCCTCGGGGTGGGCCGTGGCGTACGCGAGCGCTTCCTTCAGCTCACCCCTCGGCTTGCCGCACGAGCTGCAAGGCCTTGGCCCGGTGACCACCAAAGTGGTGGGCGGCCTTCTCCAGCTGCGTCTCGGCGTGCATGAGCGCGCGCTCGGCTCTCGTGGATGTACGGGAACTTGCCTTGCGACATCGGCGGCCGCCGCTGCGCGGGCGGCGGCTGAGGCGGCGGCTGCTGGCCCTGCGTCAGCGTGGCGGTACCGGCACCGAGCACGAGGCCTGTGGTCAGCGCAATGGTGGGAAGCCAGATCCTGTTCATGCGCGTCCTCCCTGGAGTTCGGCGGTCGGGCCGCCGTTGCTTCAGGTTGGACGCACGCGCGGCCGCTTTATTTACGGGCGACGCCTCGCGTCATCGACTCGCCACGCCCAGGCCGCGCAACCTCGCCTCGACCGACCGCCGGAGCGCGGGGTCCAGATCTCCCCGCCGACGGCGAACACCCCGACAGCGGCGAGGGCACGCTCGCCTTTGCGGCGATCGCGCAGGACGAACACCTGAGGCTCATCGGTGAACGCCGTGACCAGTCGTGCGTGGAGCTCCGACATGGCCGCCGGCACGATGACGAAACACCGGGGCTGCGTCTTCATAGAGTCACCATCCCAGAGTCGGACATCGCCGTCCAGCCCTTCGAGATGCCGCCCGCGGGCGTAGGCTACACCAAACGACGTCGAGACGTTCCGGCCATCGCTTGTGCGAAGGCACTATTGAAGGTCGAATAGCGTCGTGTCGGCCTCCGACCTGTCGGATCGCTACCCTCCGCTGCGCGACTACGCCCTGATCGGCGACGGCCGCACGGCCGCGCACGGGATGTCCATGCGCGTGATGCGGAGCGCACTGAGAGGCGAAGACCCCGCGCTAGCGGCTGGTTGGATTTGTGAAACCAACGTTGTCGAGATGAGGGTCGAGCGGCTCTCAGCGCCGGGGAGCACGATCGGCTGGCCGTGAGGCGTCGCCAGGGCGGCCTGCTCCCACGCGTCGCGCCGCGCGTGCAGCTCATCGGCCAGGATGATGCGCTTGTCGGCGACGAGCTTCTCGAGCGTGGCCAGCCAGTAGTGGTAGTAGCGGCGGCCGTCGTCGGCTTCGCCCCGCGCCTTGGCGGCGGCGATCTCCTCCGCGAGCCGCCGCGCCCACTCCGTCCAGGCGAAGTGGCCGCGCTCGTGGAGCATCACGGCCATGGCGAAGGCCTGGGCCTCCCAGGGTGCGCGGAACACCGGTCCCTCGTCGTCACGGGGAATGGCGGGCAGCACGGACAGGTCGGGGTGCTCATCGCCGGCTCCAGATGGTCGTCCCACAGGTCGATGTAGATCGCGTCGCGTGACGTCGCGTCGTCGCCCCACAGCTCGCGCGCCTCGAAGCGCACGCTGTAGCAGTGCTGCGGCTTGCGGCCCAGGCCGTTGCCCGCGCTGTCCGGAAACACCCACACCCCGTGATCCAGCGCGACGACGCCCCGCTTGCTCCGGCGCATAGCGTGGCAGACGCGTGTGACCGAGCGGATTGATGTTGCGGGTGATCACGCGATCGCCCACCCGGTAGCGCGGCGCGATCTCCTCGTCGGCCTTCGACGCCCGGCTCTTCGCGCAGGGCCGGCTCGACGTCTTTGACCTTGAGCATCCGTGCATCGGCCACCGGGCCGCGCCTCGCCGCCACGGCCGAGCAGACGGGCGGCGACCTCGTCGCGCGAGACCAGGCCCTGGTCGTGGAGCAGCTTCTCGAGACCGAACAGCCAGTGCTCGTAGTACGTCGTGGCCAGATACTCGGCGGGCGGCATCTGCTCGCGCGCGAAGCGACTCTGGTCGATGTTCCACTTGCCGAGGAAGCCGGCGGCCAGCGTGATGGCGAAGGCGCGCCGCTCCCACTCGTGGTGAAACACCGGCTCGTGGCGCTCGATCTCGACGGGCCCGAAGCCGTGCATGCCGCCGAGGTCGTGCCCGCCGTTCATCGGCCCGCGCCCGGCCCGGGCACGGTGGCGACGCCGATCATGGCGTCGCGCGTCACCAGCTCGGCCAGCTGCGCTTCGCTCAGGCGCTCGGTACCGGCCGGGCGCTCGGGCAGGACCATGTAGCGGATCTCGGCGGTGCTGTCCCACACGCGCACCTCGGTGTCGGCCGGCACGCGCACGCCGAGCTCGCTCAGCACGCCGCGCGGGTCGATGACGGCGCGCGAGCGGTACGGCGCCGACTTGTACCAGACCGGCGGCAGGCCCAGCACCGCCCACGGATAGCAGGAGCACAGCGTGCAGACGACCATGTTGTGGACGGTCGGCGTGTTCTCGACCACCACCAGCTTCTCGGACTGGCGGCCGACGAAGCCGTGCTCGGCACCACCGCGTTCGTGCCGTCCTCCAGGAGGCGGCGCTTGAACGCCGGATCGACCCACGCGCGCCACGATCTTGGCGCCGTTGCGCGGGCCGACCTTCGTCTCGTAGGTGTCGATCAGCGCGTCGAGCGCGGCCGGCTCCACCAGGCCCTTGTCGACCAGCAGCGATTCGAGCGCGCGCACCCGCAGCTCGACCTCGGACAGCGGCGCGCCGTGCTCGCGGTGCTCCTGCACGTCGTCGTCATCGTCGATGATGGTGGTGCCCGTGCTCATGATCGTGGCTCACGTCGTCTCCTCTTTGAGTGGGGGCCCCGACATGGCCCCCACCTCACGCTGCGCGGCGGACTAGGCTCTCGCGGCGAGTTAACTAGCCCGGTACTTCTTGATCGCGTCCGGGGTCAGCGCGAGGCCGTGGCCGGGGCGCTCGGGGACGCGGAACCAGCCCCTTCGCACTTCGGCAGCTCGACGAAGAGATCGGCCGGCGCCCAGTTCATGTACTCGACCGAGGAACGCGTTGCGGCAAGGCCGCGGCCACGTGCAGCGAGATCTCGTGCACCACGTGCGGCGACACCAGCAGCCCGTGGGCGGCGGCCAGCGCGCCGATCCGCAGCGTCTCGCTGAAGCCGTTGGCGCGGCACACGTCCGGCATCAGGTAGCGCGCGGCCCGCCGCTCGCACAGCTCGCGGAACTCGAAGCGCGTGTAGTGGTTCTCGCCGGTCGCCACCGGAATCTTGATCGAGTGCGCCACCTCGGCGAGACCGGCGTAGTCGTCGGCCAGCACCGGCTCCTCGTACCAGACGAGGTCGAGGTCCTCCAGCATCTGGGCCTGGCGGATGCTGGCCAGGATGTCGAGCTTCTGGTTGACGTCGACCATCATGCGCACGTCGTCGCCCAGCGCCTTGCGCACCGTCTCGAGGCCGCCGGCGGTTCTCGCGGGGATTCGGATCGTGGATCTTCATCTTGTAGTAGCGGCAGCCGTGCCCGGTGTAGAAGCGGGCCTCGTCGATGATGTCTTCCACCCGGTAGTTGGCCCAGCCGCCGCTGCCGTACGCCTCCACCCGATCCGTCGCCGCGCCCCACATGCGGAACAGCGGCTGGCCGGCCACCTTGCCGGCCAGGTCCCAGAGCGCGATGTCCAGCGCGGCCACCGCATAGCCGGCCAGTCCAACGCGCCGGATGCCGCGATCGGCGCGGAACATCTTCTCCCACAGGCGGGCGACCAGCCGCGGGTCCTCGCCGATCAGCAGTGGCTTGAGCCGGGTCTCGAGATAGACCTGGATCGCCTCGGCTCCGCCGCCCCCGAAGGCCAGCGTGTAGCCGAAGCCCTGCACGCCCTGGTCGGTGTCGATGAAGGCGGCCACCATCCGGTGGTCCTTGAACTCCAGCGACATGGGCTTGGGGCAGGGCACGTGGAGCACCACGGTCTCGATGCCGGTGATTTTCATGGGTGCTATCCTACCGCCCATGACGACTTCACGCCCGCCCCTCGAGCAGGAGTACGCCGCCGCCCGCCCCAAGTCGAAGGCCCTCTACGAGCGCGCCCGCGCGGCCATGCCCAACGGCGCCGCCCACGACGGACGCGTCTTCGCGCCGTTCCCGTTCTACGTGGACCACGCGCAGGGCGCGCGCAAGTGGGACGTGGACGGCCACGAGTACATCGATTGCTGGAGCGGCCACGGCGCCCTCATGCTAGGCCACAACCACCCGGCGGTGGTGAAGGCCATCACCGAGCAGGCGGCCAAGGGCCTGCACTACAGCGCGTGCTCGGAGCTGGAGCTGCGCTGGGCCGAGCTGATCCGCTCGATCGTGCCGGGCGCCGAGCGCGTGCGCTTCACGCTGACCGGCACCGAGACGACCTCGCTGGCGGTGCGCGTGGCCCGCGGCCTTCACCGGGCGCGACTACATCATCAAGTTCGAGAGCCACTTCCACGGCGTGCACGACATGTTCGTGGCCGCGGTGAAGGATCCGTTCGAGATCCCGGCCTCGGCCGGCGTGCCGGCCAGCACGCTCTCGACGACCCTGGTCGCCCACTGCAACGACATCGCCCACGTGCGCGAGCTGCTCGACGAGCACCGCGGTGGCGGCGATCATCCTGGAGCCGGCCGGCGGCCGCTCGATGACGGTGCCGACCAATCCCGCGTTTCTCAAGGCGCTGCGCGAGGAGACGAAGAAGCGCGGCGTCATCCTGATCTTCGACGAGGTCGTGACGGGCTTCCGACTCGCCGCCGGCGGCGCGCAGGAATACTTCGGCGTGACGGCCGATCTCACCTGCCTGGCCAAGGCGGTGGCCGGCGGCTTGCCCGGCGCCGCGCTGGTCGGGCGCGCAGATCTCATGGACAGCATCGCCTTCAGCGGCGACGCCAAGCGCGACCGCACCAAGCGCGTGGCCGATCAGGGGACGTACAGCGGCACGCCGCTGGTGGCGGCCGCCGCCGTCGCCCAGCTCGAGATCCTCAAGACCGGCGAGGTCCAGCGCGAGCTGAACCGCAAGGGCGACATCCTGCGCGCCGGCATGAACCAGGCGCTCAAGACGCGCGGCGTGCGCGGCTGCGTGTACGGCGGATCGTCCGTGTTCCGCATCTTCCTCGGGCGCCGACGCCGCCGAGCTGGGGCTCGAGAACTGGACGCTGGACGCCGCGCGCCTGGACCGCGGCATGGGCCCGCTGGCCGGGCCGCTGCATCTGGCCATGCTGATCAACGGCGTGGACTACAGCCGCGCCAACGCCCACGGCTGGATGAACGGCGCGCTCACCGACAAGGACATCGACCTGATCGTCGACGCCTTCGACCGCTCGATCGTCCGCCTGCAGGAGGAGCGACTGCTCGGCTGAGAGAGGTCCCCCGTGGACCAGATTCTCGTCGGCAAGGGCGAGCAGCCCGCCTATCTGCTGGCCAAGTACGGCAACCGCCACGGCCTCGTCGCCGGCGCCACCGGCACCGGCAAGACCGTGTCCGCTCATGGTCGTGGCCGAGGGCTTCTCCCGCCTCGGCGTGCCGGTGTTCATGGCCGACGTGAAGGGCGACGTCGCCGGCCTGGCGATGGCCGGCGCCGGCGGCGAGAAGATCCAGCAGCGCGCAACCCAGCTCGGCCTCGACCGGCTACGCGCCCGAGGCCAGTCCCGTCGTCTTCTGGGATCTCTACGGCCAGGCCGGTCATCCGGTGCGCGCCACCATCAGCGAGGTGGGGCCGAGCCTGCTCGGCCGCATCCTCGAGCTCAACGACACGCAGGCCGGCGTGCTCGAGATCGCCTTCAAGCTGGCCGACGATCGCGGCCTGCTTGCTGCTCGATCTCGACGACCTGCGCGCGCTGCTGGGCTTCGTCGCGGACAATCGCAAGGAGATCTCGACGCAGCTACGGCCTGGTGAGCGCCGTCGTCGCTGGGCGCCATCCAGCGCGGCTTGCTGACCCTCGAGCGCGAGGGCGGCCACGCGCTCTTCGGCGAGCCGGCGCTGGACCTGGCCGATCTGCTCCGCACCGATCTGAGCGGCCGCGGGATCGTCAACATCCTCGCGGCCGACAAGCTCATCCTCAAGCCGCGCCTGTACTCGAGCTTCCTGCTGTGGCTGCTGTCCGAGCTCTACGAGAACCTGCCGGAGGTCGGCGATCTCGACAGCCCAAGCTGGTCTTCCTCTTCGACGAGGCCCACCTGCTCTTCGACGACGCGCCGCCGGCGCTGCGCCAGAGCGTCGAGCAGGTCGTCCGGCTGATCCGCTCCAAGGGCGTGGGCGTGTACTTCTGCTCGCAGTTCCCCGACGACGTGCCGAACGAGATCCTCGGTCAGCTCGGCAATCGCATCCAGCACGCGCTGCGCGCCTACACGCCGCGCGATCAGAAGGCGGTGCGCACGGCGGCCGAGACCTTTGCCTCCAACCCCAAGCTGGACGTGGCCCAGGTGATCTCGCAGCTGGCGGTCGGCGAGGCGCTGGTGTCGATGCTGCAGGACAAGGCGCGTGCCGATGCCGGTGGAGCGCGCGCTGATGTGCCCGCCGCGCTGCCGCATGGGCGCGATCACGACCGAGGAGCGCGCGGCGGTGCGGGCGCGCAGCCCGATCGGCACCAGAGTACGACACGCTGGTGAACCGCGAATCGGCGTACGAGATCCTGAGCAAGCGCACCGCGGGCTCGGCGACGCCGGCTCCGCGCGAGCGCGCCATCCGAGAGCCCAGCCGCGCCCATGCCCCGCGGCGCCAGGCACCGAGTCGGGGTCCGGCCGCGCGCGCGCAGACCACGCCGCCGCAGGAGACGGGCGGGGTGGGCGGAGCGATCGGCGACCTGCTGTGGGGCACCAAGCGACGCCAGGGCATGGTGGAGGCGATGGCCAAGCAGGCCGCGCGCACCGTCGGCAGCGAGGTCGGCCGTCAGATCCTGCGCGGCGTGCTGGGCGGCATCCTCGGCGGCTCCCGTCGGCGCTAGCCCGTTGGTCGTCCTGGCCATCGTCGCGGTGAACGTGGTGGTCAGTCTGGTCGGCTTCAAGGCGCTTCGGGGCGGGGGCGGATGGCGTCCCGAGACGTTCCTGTTCGTCCCCTACCAGGTCGCGCGCGGACAGAACCGGCTGGGCATGCTGCTCGCGCATTTCTCCCACGCCGGCGTCATGCACCTCGTATTCAACATGCTCGCGCTCGACTCCTTCGCCGGCACCGTCCTCAACGCCGTCGGCCCGGCACGCTTTCTCCTGATCTACGTGGTGGCCGGCCTCGGCTCGGATCTGGTCGTCTATGTGCTCCACAAGACCGACCCGTCCTACCGGTGCCTGGGCGCGAGTGGCAGCGTGTTCGGCATCGTGATGGCGGCCGTCGTCATCGACCCCACGACCTCGATCGCGTTCCTCTTCGTGCCGATCCCGATTCCGGGGCCGCTGTTCATGCTGGGCTACGCCATCGTCTCCGTCTTCTTGATCAGGCAGAGGCGGCGCGGAGGTATCAGCCACGAGGGCATCTGGGCGGGGCGCTCTTCGGTCTCGTGGTGACCGGACTCCTGGCGCCGCGCGGCCTCGGACCCCTCGTGCGATGGTTCGGGCAGTGGCTGTGAGCCGGCGCGCGCCGGGGCGGATACGTCGTGAGTGACGAACCCGCGCGCGCCTTTCAGCGCCCGACCTTCGTCGAGCGACTCATCAATCGCGGCATCGGCGCGCTCGTCGGCCTCGGCATCGGCCTGCCCCACATGCGCGTCCTCGAGGTGCGGGGCCGCAAGAGCGGCAAGCTCTATTCGTTGCCGGTCGATCTGCTCTCGGACGGCGGCAAGCTCTCACCTGGTCGCACCCCGTGGCTACACCGAGTGGGTCCGCAACGCGGAGGTCGCCCGAGAAGTCACCCTGCGACGAGGCGGCCGGGCCGAGCGCTACCGGCTGCGCGCGCTCCCCGACGCCGAGAAGCCGCCGATCCTCAAAGCCTATCTCGACGGCTTCCGCCGCGATGTCCAGCGATATTTTCCCGTCCCGGCCGGCTCCCCGCCCGAGGCGCTCGTCCCGCACGCGCCGCGGTATCCGGCCTTCGAGCTCACGCTCGAACGCCGGATCAGCCCTTGAACGGAATGCGCTCCTTCTGCTTCCAGACGCCCCCACCTGCCGTCCCGGTGTAGATCGTGTTCCCGCTTGGGTCGAGGCATCGGCGCCCGCGGTGCTGGCAGCGGCCAACCCGCCGCCCTTGACGGAAGCGGCTTTTCGACCGCGGAGCGGCATCTCGGCGACCCTGATCTTTCGGCGCTTCGCTGAGCGGGCCGGCGTGCGTGACTTCTTTCCCACGGCGCCCTCCTCGGGGCTCCTCGCGGTCTAGACTCTCCGCGAGTTGTCGTCCGGGTAGCGGTACTCCATGTTGCGCGCGGTGTTCCGCGCGACCGCCTCGCCGTGGTACCGCGCCACCACCCGCAGCGCCATGTCGATCCCCGCCGAGATGCCGGCCGAGGTCAGCACGTTGCCGTCCTCGACCACGTGCTGCTTCTCCTCCACCGTCACCGCCGGGAAGGACTCGCGCATCCGCTGCAGCGAGCGCCAGTGCGTGGTGGCGTGGCGGCCGTCGAGCAGGCCGGCCTCGCCGAGCAGCATCGAGCCGGTGCAGACGGACGTCAGCGTCTCGACCTGCTTGGCCCGCTGACCGATCCAGGCGATCAGCCGCGCGTTCTTGGCCTCGGTCCGCGTCCCCCACCCGCCCGGTACAACCAGGATGTCGAGCGGTGGGCAGCTGTCGATCGTGTGGTCGGGCGTGACCTTCATGCCGCCGGTGGTCACGATCGTGCCGGCCTTCTCGGCGACCAGCAGCACCTCGAACGGCGACTGCTCGTCCCGCCGCAGCTCCTCGTTCAGGCGCGTGACCGAGAACACCTCGAACGGCCCGCAGAAGTCCAGGACCTCGACGTCCGGGAACACGAGAATGCCGACCCGCTTGCGATTCATGCCCTTCCTCCGACTTCTTGAGCGATCCCGCCCGCAGCGCGCCGGCCTCGATGCTGCCCCACAGCGTCTCGTAGCCCTGCCGGGCAGCGCGCGGCTGTTCGGCATCGAGAGCCACAGCCGCATGAGGAACCGGTCGCGGCCCGGGGTGGGATCGTCCTCGTAGGTCGTCCGCGCGTGATAGACGACGTGGTTGTTCAAGAGCTGCAGATCGCCCGGGGCGCATGTCCATCGAGTAGCAGAGCTCCTCGCAGACCTCCGCCCACAGGTCCAGCGCCTCGTCCTGGGCCGCCGTCATGCGCGGCACCTCGGGGAATGCGCTGGGCGGCTCTCGACGAACGTGCGCGAGTACTGGCTGGTGAAGCGCCCGTCGCGCACGCGCGAAGAGCGGCATCGCGTAGTACTCTGGCTCGCCGCCGGCCTCGCCCTGCCGCGTGTGGTAGTAGGGCTGGCAGAGCAGCGCGTGCAGGTCAGGGCGCGCGCGCCAGGATGGCGTTGTGCACGGCCACCGCCGAGGCGATCTTGCTGAGCCCGCCGGTGGCCGCCGGCCGGACGCACAGCAGCGTGACGACGTCGACCCGATCGGTGTGGAAGCGCAGCGGGCCGGCCGAGCGCGCCTTGTTGCGGGAGGAGCGCACTTCACCCGGGGTCACCGCCTCGCGCACGGCGCCGTAGAGCCGGTTCTCGTCGCGGACGTCGCCGATCAGCTCGCCCTTGGGATTCTGGTAGCGCGGCGTGCCGGAGTGCAGCCCGAGCCCCCAGTAGATGATGCGCAGCTCGTCCTCGGTGTAGCGCTCGACCGGGATCCGCCGCAGCAGCACCACGCCCGCGGCCGTCCTCCAGCTCACGACGCACCTCGGCCAGCGACGCGGCCAGCCGCGGGATCGGGAAGTCGTCGCTGCGTCATGTCGCGCCAGGCCAGGCCGCGACGCTGCACCGCGCGTAGCGCGGCGTCGACCTCGTCCAGCTCGGGCGTCGTGAGGATCCGGATCCAGTCGCTCGACGCGGCCAGCTCGTCCCCTCGCCACGCCACTCGCCCCAGGATGGGTTGCGCCATCGTCACGCTCATGCGCCCGGCTCCTTCAGCAGCGTCTTGGCCACATCGTCCATGGATGGCGCCGCGGCGGCGTCCTTGTAGACGGCCATTCGACGGTAGATCTCGCCGGCCCCGCGGTGAAAGCCGTCGGGCAGGCCAGCCGCGGCGAACGTCGCCGCGATCTCGTCCATCTCGCCGACCCATCGCCACGCCTTGCGCGCGGTGCCACGCGCCGCGTTCTCCGAGCGCTTGGGGAGATCGGGCTGCGAGCGCTGCCACTCGGCCAGCAGCGCCTCGTCCACGCCCTCGGCGGCGGCCAGCGCGCGCACGTTCATGATCAGCGCCTGGGAGCCCTTGGTCCACGCCGCGTACGCCATCTTGATGGCCGAAGCCGCGGTGAGATCACCGGCGAGCACCACCGCCTCCAGCGGCCCTGGCGCGAAGAGCGCCGCGATCCGGCCAGCGGCCGGACCCGACAGATAGAGGCGCGTGGTACCGGGCTTGTCGGGCGGCGGCCCGATGATGCCGCCGTCCACGTAGGTGGCGCCGGTGGCCTGCACGATGGCGGCCGCCTCGCGGGCGGTGTCCGGCGCGATACGGCGTTGCCGTCCACGTAGAGTCCGCGGAAACCGCGTGGCGGCGACCGCCCGGGCGATGTCGAGCGCACCGTGCGGCGGACAGACCGAGAGCACCACGTCGCTGGTCGCGCAGCCAGGGCGGTCACCGAGCCCGCGTCGTCCAGCTCCGCGGTGGCAGCCCGCGCCCAGGTGATCGGTGCTGCGCCCCTCGGAAGCCCAGAGCACGCGAGCCCCGCCGGCGCGAGCTGCCGCGCCCACCGAGGCCCCATCTCTCCGGGATGCAGCAATCCGATCGTCGTCATGCGCCCCTCCTCGCGAAGCCCGATTTTACCCCCGATCTCGGCGGCCGGTCGGCTTCACAAGCAGGGCATCGAGGTGTTCTCAGCAGGAGGGAGGAAGCGGTGGCGCATGGATAGACACCAGCTTCTGAGGCGGATCGACCGGGCCTGGGACGGGCTGACGGAGTCGTACGCCGGCCTGTCGGCCTCGCAGCTGACGGAGCCCGGCGTCACGGAGGCGTGGTCGGTGCGCGACATCCTCGCGCACGTGACCACGTGGGAAGAGGAGGCGCTGACCTACCTTCCGCTGATTCTCGAGGGCGGCACACCGCCGCGCTACTCGGTGACCTACGGTGGCATCGACGCGTTCAATGCGCGCATGACGGCGGCGAAGGCGAGCTATTCGCTCGACGAGGTGCTCGGGCAGCTCGACAGCACGCACCGCCGGCTCATCACCCTGGTGGAGCGCGCTCCCGAGGCCGAGCTCGATTCGCGAGACGCGCTTCCGCCGTCGCCTCCGGCTCGACACCTACGGCCACTATCCGCACCACGCCGCGCCGATCCGGGCGTGGAGAACGCGGCAGCCGCTCAGCGATCTGGCAGCGCGCTGAGCTCGGCGAGGAGCGCGGCCCGCGTGGCGGCCGGGATCGCCGCCACCGCGAACGCGTTGGCCTGGAAACGAGCGAGGTCGGCGGGCGTGGAAGCCGAGATCGTCCACCAGCGAGGCGAGCTCCTCGCTGAGCGTGCGGCCGAAGACGGTGGGGTCGTCGGTGTTGATCGTGAGCCGCACGCCCCGCTCGTGCAGCCGGCGGATGGGGTGCCGGGCGAGGTCTCGGACCACCTTCAGTCTCACGTTGGACCACGGGCACACGTCGAGCGTCACCGCCTCGGCGGCCAGACGCTCCACCAGCGCGTCGTCCTCGGCCGCCCGCACCCCGTGCTCGATCGGCGTCACACCGAGCAGATCCAGCGCCGTCGCCACCGAGGCCGCCCCCATCAGCTCGCCGGCGTGGGCCTTGGTCTGCAGGCCGCGCCGCCGCGCCTCGGCGAAGGCGTCGACGAACGCGTCGGTGTGCTGCGTGGCCTCGTCGCCGTGCAGGCTGAGCCCGTCCAGGCCGGGCGCGCTCAGCACGGTCTCGACCACCGCGGGGGCGTGCGCTCGTGCTTGTGTGCTGCGAGAGCGCGGCGAACACGCGCGTGATCAGGCCGGGTGGCGCGGCAGCCTCGACAGGCGGCCACCACGTCGGCGATCTCCAGACGCAGGTCCAGCGCCCGCACGATGTCGAACGAGATCTCGGCGTAGCGGACGTTCTGGTCGCGCAGGCCCCGGAAGATCGCCCCGCCGCGGCGCCGTAGGCGCGGCGCATCGACCAGGCAGCTCATGCAGGTCGCTGGATCGCCGCGGAACTGCATGAAGTCGTCGAACCGGAACCCGTCGGCGTACCACGGTGGGCGCTCGGGCAGGCGCTCCGCCGCGTGCGCCCGCGCCATCGCCCACGGGACCGCACCTTCCAGGTGCAGGTGCAGGCTCTGCCTTGGGCAGGGCCCGGACGAACTCGCGCCGTGCGCATCGGGGAGATTATCGCCGACCCGCATTGACCGCGGGGGCCGGATTGACTACCGCTGTCGCCATCCCGCTCGACGAGGAGTCGTCGCATGGCCGATTGGAAGCCACACCACGCAGGACCGTCGTCGAAGGCTACTTCAAGGAGCTCAACAACTGGGGCCGCTGGGGTAACGACGATCAGCGCGGCACCGTCAACCTGATCACGCCGGCCAAGCGCGCCCAGGCCGCCTCGCTCGTGCGCACCGGCCGCACCGTCTCGCTGGCGCGCGACATCGGTCCGCAGCCCGCGATCATGTACAACGTCACGTTCCCGTCCGCCCGCGAGCGGGCGACGTCGTGCTCGATCGCTTCGATCTCGTCTACCACGGCTTCTCGATCACCCACATCGACGCGCTCTGTCACGTGGGCTGGGACGGCGAGCTCTTCCAACGGCCGCTCGTTCAGGGACAGCCTCACCGCCGCCGGCGCCACGTGGTGCCCGATCGATGCGCTACTTCGACGGCCTCACCACGCGCGGCGTGCTGCTCGACGTGGCCGCCGGGCGCAAGGAAGGCTACGTGACCGTCGGCAACCCGGTCACGCCCAAGGAGCTCGACGCGGTGGCCGCGCGCGCCGGCGTGAAGGTCGAGCCGGGCGACGTGGTGGTGGTGCGCAACGGCGACGAGGGGTTCCGCCAGGCGCATCCCGAGTGGGTGCCGCGCGTGTCGCCGCATCCCGGCATGCACATCTCCTGTCTCGAGTGGTTCCGCGAGAAGGACATCGCGGCGATCTCGTGGGACATGATGGACGAGCGCCCCTCGGGCTTTGCGGGCTTCGGCGATGAGCACGCACCTGGCCATCCCGTTCCTGGGGCTGGTGCTGGTGGACAACACGAACCCCGAGCGGCTGGCCAAGGCGTGCGCGGAGGAAGGCCGCTACGAGTTCCTCTTCACCGCCACGCCCATCCGCCTCGTCGGCTCGACCGGCGCGCCCGCGCACCCGCTCGCGATCTTCTGAGCGCCCGGCGCGCGACTACTCTCCGGGCTGTGCGCGATCCTGGTCGGGATCAGGCTGGCCGGCTATTGCCCACGCCCGCTGCTGCCCGCGCTGATCGCCGGTGGATGGTTCGCGCCGGCCAGCGCGGCGTATCTCGGCGCCGCCAATCTCGCCGGCTACACCGCCGGCGCGCTCCTGGCGTCGTCGCTGGCGTCACGCCGGTCCGGTCGCGACCCTCCGGATCATGATGGCGCTGGCGACGGTGGCGTTCTTCGCCTGCGCCGTGCCGCTGTCCTTCGCCTGCGGTTCTCCTCTGGCGCCTGGCGTCCGGCGTGGCCGGCGGAAGCCTCATGGTGCTGGCAGCGCCCACCGTCCTGCCGCACCTGCCGCCCGCGCGCCGTGGCCTGGCCGGCGGCGTGATCTTCACCGGCGTGGGGCTCGGCATCGCGGCGTCGGGCACTCTGGTGCCGCTGTTCCTGCTGCAGTGGGGCCTGACAGGCGTGGTGCGGCCTGGGCGCGCTCGTACTCGTCTTCACCGCCGTCGGGTGGACCGGCTGGCCGCGCGACGCCGGTGGGCCCCGGACGGCCACGCCCGGCGAGGCGCGCGCGCCGCGATTGCGCTCGAGCGTCAGCCTGAAGGCCATCTACCTCGAGTACGCGCTCAACGCGATCGGCCTGGTGCCCCACATGGTCTTTCTCGTCGTGACTTCGTCGCCCGTGGGCTCGGCCGTGGTCTCGACATCGGCGGCCGGTACTGGGTGCTGTTCGGCGTCGGCGCGATCCTGGGGCCGGTGCTGGCGGGTCGCGCGGCCGATCGCATCGGGTTCCGGTCGGCCCTGCGCTGGGCGCTGGCGCTTCAGGTGGCCGCGGTGGGCGGGCTGGCGATCTGGACGAGCACCGGATGGCTGATCGTCTCCAGCGTGCTCATCGGCGCGTTCGTCCCCGGCGTGGTGCCACTCGTGCTCGGTCGGGTGCAGGAGCTGGCGGCGCCGGACGCCCGCACCGCCGCCTGGGGCCGTGCCACGACCGCGTTCGCGATCGGCCTCACCGCCGCCGGGTACGGTTTCTCGTTCGTCTACGCCCGGACGGACGAGCTACGCGATGCTGTTCGCGCTCGGCGGTGCGTTCCTCGCGCTGGCGCTGGCCATCGACCTCGCCGTCAGGCCTCGGGCGGACGCCGGCCCGCCCACGCGGTGCAGCCGCCCAGCGCCGCCGAGGCCCGCAGCACGCTGACATCGGCGAAGCGGCGGCCGACGATCTGCAGCCCGATCGGCGAGTCCGCTGCGCGTGAAGCCGCACGGGACGGTGGCGGCCGGCTGGCCCGTCATGTTGAAGGGGAACGTGAAGGCGCTGCCGGCCTCGCGCCCCACCTTCTCTGCCGGCGATCTCCGTCGCGAAGAACTCGGCCGATGCGCAGCGGCGGGTTGGCCACGGTGGGCGACAGCAGCAGACTCGTACTTCTCGAAGAAGGCCCGCGCGTGCTGGCCCACCAGGCGAGACGGTCGAGCCACGCCTGCATCGTACCGCGTCGGCGTGCCAGCCCTCACCTCCTCGACGATCGCGAGCAGGCCGGGATCGATCTCTGCCCGGCGATCGAGTGCAGGGATCAGACGAGTGGCGATGCCACCGAAGAACGTGTCCCGCCAGCACGTGTGGGCGAGGGCCACGTGGGCCGCACGGTCTCGACGCGACAGCCGACTTCTCGCAGCAGGCGCGCGGTCCGGGCGGTCGCCGCGGCGATCTCGGGATCCACCACCGGCGCGATGCCGAGCGTCGCGCTATAGGCCACCCGCAGGCCTTTGAGGCCGCCGCCGAGCGCCCGCACGTAGCCGCCGCCGTCGGTGGGCAACGAGTACTGGTCGCGCTCGTCGGGGCCGGCCATGACGGAGAGCATGAGCGCCGCGTCGCTTCACCGTGCGCGTCATCGGCCCGGCGTGCGACAGGCTCCACGCCGCGCCGGTGAGAGTGCAGGCCCACGCGGCCGTACGGAGGGCTTGAGGCCGTAGATGCCGCACCACGCGGCGGGCTTGCGGATGGAGCCGCCACCGTCGGTCCCGATGTGCAGCGGACCGAGCCCGGCGACGCGGCGGCGCCGGCCCCGCCTGACGAGCCGCCCGGCGTCACCTTCGGGTTCCAGGGATTTCGCGTCGGGCCGAAGAGCAGGTTGTCGGTCACGCCCACCCAGCCGAAGGTCGGCGTGTTCGTCTTGCCGAGCATGATCGCACCCGCCGCCTTCAGCCGCGTCGACGGTAGGGCGTCCTCGGTCGGCACGTGGTCGCGGTAGAGCGGCGTGCCGAAGGTGGTGCGCACGCCCTTGGTGGCGACGAGGTCCTTCACCGAGAAGCGGCACGCCGTGAGCGGGCCCAGCGGGGCGCCGGCTCGCCAGCGCCCGCTCGGCGGCCGCGCGCGGCGCGCAGCGCCTCGCGATCGACCAGGCAGTAGGCGTTGAGGGACTGTCAGACGCTCGATGCGATCGAGCACCGCATCGACGACTTCCAGCGGCGAGACCTTCTTCCGGGCGATCGCGGCGGCAAGCTCGACCGCGGACATCCAGCAGAGCGCGTCGTTAGCCATGGCGCGGTATCATCGCGCGACCCGCCGGCGCTCTGCCAAGCTGCGTTGCGGGCCCTGACCAGTCCAGCGCCCGGCGTGCGGCCCGCTCGCTGGCGGCGACCCGCGCGGCCGGTGTCGCGGCGCGGCCCCGGCCGCGCCGGCGGGCCTGGCCGGTGCGCTCGACCAGCTCCGGCATACTCCGGGCCGAACAGCGCCTCCAGCCGGTGGCGGATCTCGCGGGCGAGCGCCGGGCTGCGCCCCCACTGGATACCGCGATCTGCAGCTCGCCGCGCCTCAGCACCGACGGCAGGATGAAGTCGCGGAGGCGGCGGGCCGGTCGACGTGCGTTCACCAGCACGCGCGCCCGGCGCGCGGCCGCTCGCCGACCGCCCGATCAACGCGCCGCGCGGCCAGTCGCGGCCACCGCCACCGGCACCCCGCACGTCCGGCCCGGCGGAAGGCGCGCGCGTGGTGCACGATGCGGCCGGCGGTCACCAGCGTCGCGAAGCTCCGCCGTCAGCGTCGGGCTCACGAGCACCACGCGCGCGCCACAGTCGAGGAGCCCGCGCACCTTGCGCTCCCCGATGGGCCCGCCGCCCACCACCAGACAGCGGCGGTTCCGGAGGTCGAGGGAACGCGGCGAAGTAGTCCGGCACGTCAGAGGCTGGCCAGCGCCGCGGTCCGGGACGCCGCCGCGCGCGGCGCCGAGGCTGCGGAGACCGTCGGGCCCACGAGGAGCAGCGCGGGTGGCGTCACCTGGGCCTGGCGCGCCTGCTCGGCGATGTCGCCGAGCCGCCCGGCGAGCACGCGCTCGTCGGCGAAGCCACGCGCTCGACGATCAGCGCCGGCTCGCGGGCATCGCGGCCGAGCGATTGCGGCGCTCGCGGTGATCGGCCCGCAGCGTGCCCACCGCCATGTAGAAGACGCCAGGGTCCCCCGGCGCGCGCCAGCAGGCTCCCAGTCGAGCGCCGGCAGCGTGCCGTGCTGATCGGCGCCGGTGGCGAACACGAGCATCGACGCGCGACCCCGCTCGGTCAGCGAGATTCCCGCGCGCGCCGCGGCGGCCATCGCCGCGCTCACCCCGGCACGATCTCGAATCCGATACCGGCGGCGCGCACGGCCTCGACTTCCTCGGTCAGACGGGCGAAGACGCCGGGATCGCCCCCTTGAGCCGCACGACCCGACCGCGGCGGCGGCGCGGTCCACCAGCAGCCAGTTGATGTGCGACTGGCCCGGACACTGACGCCCGGGCGCCTTGCCCGCGTCGATGATCTCGGCCTCCGCGCTCGCGTGCTCGAGGAGCTCGCGGCGATCAGGCGATCGTGCACGATCACCGCCGCCTCGCGGAGATGCCGCAGCCCCTTCACGGTGATCAGATCGGCCTCGCCTGGGCCGGCGCCCACGAAGGACACGAATGGCTGGGACCTCACGCCTCGGTCTCCTTTCGTTCTCCGCGCGCGGAGAAAGCGAACGAGCCGGTCGAGCACGGCCGGCAGCTCGTCGCAGGGCAAGTCGTCGAGGATCCGCACGCCGGCGCCGCGGATCGGCGCCCCCGCGACCGCCGACGAAGACGTGGACGCCGTCCACGATCTTGCCGTTCACCTTCACCTTGCAGCCCTGCAGCCCGATGTCCGCCGTGTGGTGATTGCCGCACGAGGCCGGGCACCCCGACCAGCGCACGCGTGATCGGCCGCGCTGGTCTCGAAGCGCCGCCTCGAGCTCGCTGGGCCAGGGCCATGCGCGCGCGTCTTGGTGTCGATCAGCGCGAGGTTGCAGAAGTCCGTGCCCGTGCAGGCGACCAGCCCGCGCTGCACCTCGGAGGGTTGTAGGGCAGCTCGCGCAGCAGCGGCTCCTGCGTGAGGTCACCCAGCCGCGCGTCCGGCACGTGAGGCAGCAGCACGTTCTGCAGCGGCGTGAAGCGCAGCTCGCCGCGGCCGTAGCGCTCGGACAGACGCGCAAGCTCGAGGAGCTGGCTGGCCGGTGACGCGGCCGACCGCGGTCTTGAGCCCGACGTAGTTCAGGCCCGGCTGCTTCTGGCGGAAGATGCCGACGTGATCGTTCGTGGCTGGCGCCGCGCGCGTCGCGTCCGGCCGGCGGCAGCGGCGCGCCAGAGCCGCGCGCTCAGCTCCTCGCGGAACCGCGGCCACGCCGCGCTCCTCGATCAGGAACGCCAGCCGCGCCTGGCTGCGCGACTCGCGCGGGCCGTGATCCCGGAACGCCAGCGCGATGGCGGCGCACACCTCGCGCCGCCTCCTCGGGACGGACGAAGGCGTCGAGGGCCCGGGCCAGCACGGGCCCGCCCGAGCCCTGCTTGCCGCCCACGGCCACGTTGAATCCGGCAATGTCGCCGGCACGAGCGACGCGGGCGTCATCGAGATGTCCTGCGTCTCGCCGCCCGTGCAGTGCTCGAGGCAGCCGGTGATGGTCACGTTGAACTTGCGCGGCAGGTTGGTGAACGCCTTGTTGCCGAGGAAGATCGCGCTGGAACGCCGCGGCGATCGCCGACGGTGTCGAGCAGCTCGTCGCGGCGTGAGGCCGGTGGCCGGGCAGCCGACGATGCCGCGGATGTTGTCCATGCCGGTCTGGAGGCTCGACAGGCCGGCCGCCTCCAGCCGCGCGATGACCTCGGGACCTTCTCGATGGTCACCCAGCGCAGCTGTACTTGCTGGCGCGTGGTGACGTCGGCGATCGGTGCGCCCCGAGGCGCGGCCGGCCTCAGGGTGATCTCGCCGAGCAGGCGGGCCTGAGCCGCCGTCACGATCCCGTTGGGCATGCGGATGCGCATCATGAAGTGGCCGGGCGTGGGCTTGCGGTGGAAGACGCCGACCCACTTCAGCCGCTCCGTGTGTCGTCGTCGGCGATGGTCTTCCAGCCCTCGCGCGCGAAGCGCACGAGATCCTCGGTGACCTCGAGGCCCGTCCTTCTCGGCCTTGAGCGCCTCGATCTTGTTCATCGCGCCACCGGCCTCATCGCGCCATCTCGGGGAGCGGCGGAGACGGACCGCGCAGGCCTTGAGCTCCGGCTGGTGCGACAGCGGGTCGCGCCCGCTCAGCGTGAGGTTGTTGGCGCTCTTGTAGAAGCCCAGGCGCCGCCCCCAGTGGAACGGCAGGAAGCACGTGCCGGCGCGGATCGTGTCGCTCACGCGGCACTGCGCGACGCGCCTTGCCGCGCCGCGAGGTGACCTCCACGAAGTCGCCGTCCTGCAGCCCGATCTCGCGGCGCGTCGCGCGTGTTGACCTCGAGGATGGGCTCCGGGCGTGCGGCGATCAGCGCCGGCGCGCTTGCCGGTGCGGGTCAGGGTGTGCCAGTGGTCGCGCACGCGGCCCGTGGTGAGCACCAGCGGGAAGCGCGGGTCCGGCGGGCTCCGGCGGGCTCGGCGTGCTCGACGGCGACGAAGCGCGCGCGGCCGTCCGACGTCGGGAACGCGGCCGTCGGCGTAGAGCCGCTCAGTGCCCGGGATGAGTCGGCGCCGGCACCGGCCACTGCAGCGGCCCCTCCGCCGCGCAGCCGCGCGTGGCTGACGCCCGCGTAGTCGCACGGCCGTGCCCGCGGTCAGCGCGGCGAACTCGTCGAAGATCGGCCGCGCTGCTGGCGTGATCGAACGCGCCCTTGCAGCCCATCTCGCGCGGCGAGGCGCGCGATGATGACCGCGTCGGGCAGCGCCTCGCCGGGCGGCTCCACCAGCTGAGGCAGGTAGCGTGAGCCGTCGCTCGAGCTGGTCATCACGCCGTCCTTCTCCGGCCACTGCGCGGCGGGCAGCAGGACGTCGGCGAAGCGCGTGGTCTCGGTCGGGTGGTAGGCGTCCTGGACGATCACCAGCTCGGCCTGGCGCAGCGCCTTCTCGACGAGGTCGAGGTCGGGCATCGAGGCGGCCGGGTTGGTGGCAGATGATCCACACCGCGCCGCACGTCACCCGGCGGCCAGCCCCTCGAAGATCTCGAGCGCCGACCGGCCCGGGCCGCGGCGCGATGCGTCCCGGGCGCCACGCCCCAGTGCGCGCTCGACGCGTCCGCGCGCGCTGCCGCGTCGGCCACGGATCGGATAGCCGGGCAGCAGATGGCTCAGGCCGCCGGTCTCGCGTCCGCCCATCGCGTTGGGCTGGCCGGTGAGCGACAGTGGCCCGCTGCCGGGCCGGCCGATCTGCCCGGTGGCCAGGTGCAGGTTCAGGATGGCCGCGTTCTTGTCGGTGCCGATCGGGCTCTGGTTGACGCCCATGCTCCAGAGCGTCAGCGCGGCGCGCGCGCGCGCCGAAGCGCCGCGCCGTCGCGACGATGCTCTCGGTCGACAGGCCGGTGACGCCGCGGCGCGCGCCGGCGGATAGCGCGCGATGACCGCGCGCAGCGCGACCCAGCCCGCTCGTGTGGTCGTCGATGAACGCGCCGATCGAGCAGTCCCTCGCTGCCAGAGCACGTGCAGCATCCCGTTGAGGAGCGCGATGTCCGAGCCGGGCCGCAGCGGCAGGTGGAGATCGGCCAGGTCGGCGGTCTCGCGTCCAGCGCGGGTCGGCGACGATGACGCGCACCGTCGTCCGGCGCCGCCTAGCTTGCGGCGCCGGATGCGCTTGAAGGCGATCGGATGGCAGTCCGCGGTGTTGGTGCCGATCAGCGAAGAAGCAGTCGGCCTGCTCGAGGTCGGTCGTAGGCGCCGGGCGGCCCGTCGGCGCCCAGCGAGCGCGCATAGCCGACGGCGGCCGAGGCCATGCACAGGCGTGAGTTGGTGTCGAAGTTGTTCGGTGCCGCAGGAAGCCCTTGGTGAGCTTCGACGCGAGGTAGTACTCCTCGGTGGAGGAGCTGGCCCGACGCGTAGCAGCGCCACGGCGTCGGGCCCGTGCGCCGCGACGATCTCGCGCAGCCGCTCGGCCGCATGGCGCAGCGCCGTCGCCCACGGCACCCGCTCGCGCTCGCGCGTCGCGGCGCGTGCGCAGCTGGGGATGCAGCAGCCGGTCGGGGTCGCGAAGCGCCGGCGGCAGGTGGACGGCCTTGGCGCAGATGTCGCCGAAGTTGGCGGGGTGGTCCGGATCGCCCTTCACCCGGCTGACGGCGCCGTCCCGCACCTCCACGAGCAGGCCGCAGCCGACGCCGCAGTACGGGCAGAGCGTCGCGCGCGCCAGCCCGCTCGCCTCAGGCGCGGGCATGCGCCTCGGCCTCCAGGAAATCGACCACCGAATCGCGCAGCCAGAAGTAGTCGGGCTGGGCCAGGATGGCCTCGCGACGGCGCGGGCGGGCGAACGGGCACGTCGATGATCTGCCCGATGGTCGCGGCCGGCCCGTTGGTCATGCAGCACGATGCGGTCGGCCAGCAGCAGCGCCTCGTCCACGTCGTGGGTGACCATGATCACGGTCTTGCGCGCGTCCGCTCCCACAGCGGTGATCAGCTCGTCCTGCAGCTCCATCCGGGTGAGCGCGTCGAGCAGCGAGAACGGCTCGTCGAGCAGGAGCAGGCGCGGCTCCAGCGCGAACGCGCGCGCGATCGCCCACGCGCTGCTGCATCCCGGCCGACAGCTCGCGCGGATAGCGGATCGCCCCGCCCGCCGAGGCCCGACCGCCGCCAGATAGCGCTCGCGCGCTCCGCCGCGACCCGCGGCGGACCTGGTCGAGGGCGAGCGCGCACGTTGTCGCGCACCGGACAGCCACGGCAGCAGCGTCGCCGACTGGAAGACGACGCCGCGATCGGTCCCCGGCCCGTCGACCTCGCGCCCGCCGATCACCACGCCGCCGGTCGGTCGGGCGGTCGAGCCCCATGAGGATCGACAGCACGGTGGTCTTGCCGCACCCCGAGTGGCCGAGCAGGCAGACGAACTCGCCTCGGCCGACGTGCAGCGTGAAGTCGCGCGACGATCGTGCCGCGGCCGGCCGGCGTCGGCGTACGTCTTCGGCCGAGCTGGCTGATCTCGACGAATGCCGGCGGCATCGTCATGCGCGGCCTACGGCCGCGCCGCGCAGGAACTCGACGATCGCCTGCCGCGCCTTCTGGTAGCGCGGGCGTCAGGCTCATGTGGCGGCGCTGAGCGCGGGCGCGGCAGGCCGACCTCGATGGCGGCGCCGAGCACGGCGCCGGGGCCGGCGCGTCATCGGATAGATGCGATCGGCGAGCAGGATCGCCTCGTCGACGTCGTTGGTGATGAGGATCACCGTGCGTGCGCCGCTCGCCCCAGATCCGCAGCAGCTCGTCCTGCAGCGTCGCGCGCGTGAGCGCGTCGAGCGCGCTGAACGGCTCGTCCATGAGGAGGACCTTGGGCCGCATGGCGAGGCCGCGCGCCACCGCCACGCGCTGCCGCATGCCGCCCGACAGCTCGCGCGGGCGCTTCGCATCGGCGGGCGTCAGGTTGACGAGCGCGATGAACTCCTCGGTGAGCCGCGCTCGTGCGCTGCGGGCGGCGCAGTCGGATTCACCGCGTCGACGGCGAGGGCCACGTTCTCGTAGCACGGTCATCCACGGCAGCAGCGAGTACTGCTGGAAGACGACGCCGCGCTCGGGCCCGGGCCGGCGCACGGCGTGCGCCATCGAGCACGATCGTCGCCGGCGTCGGGCGCGATGCAGCCCGGCGACGAGCGACATCAGCGTGGTCTTGCCCGAGCCCGAGTAGCCGACGATGGCGACGAACTCGCCCTCGCTCGAGCGCGAGATCGACGCCGCCGAGCACGTCGGTCGTCCCCGCGGCGTGCCGTACGACTTGCTGGACGCCGCGTGGACCTCCGAGGTAGGCCATCAGCCGGTCTTCGAACGCGCGCCTCGACCAGCGCCCATCAGCCGGTCGAGCAGGAAGCCGACGACGCCGATGGTGACGACGCTCAGGATGATGTGCGCGTAGACGAGGCTGTTGTACTCCTGCCAGAGGAAGCCGCCGACGCCCGGCGTGCCGGTGAGCATCTCGGCGGCGACGATGACGAGCCAGGCCAGGCCGAGCGACGAGCCGGTAGCCCGGTGAAGACGTAGGCGAGCGTCGGCGGCACGATGATCTGCGTCAGCATCTTCGAGCTGCGAGAGCTTGAGCACGCGGCCGACGTTGAGGTAGTCCTGGCTGATGCGCGCGCACGCCCACCGCCGTGTTGATGACGGTGGGCCACATCGCGCAGAGCGGCGATCGTGAACACGCGCGGCCGGCTCGGACTTCTGGAAGACCACCAGGCCCAGCGGCAGCCAGGCCAGCGGCGAGATCGGCCGCAGGAACTGCACGATCGGGTCGAACGACCGAGTGGAACGCGCGCGACAGCCCGAGCAGGAACCCGATCGGCGTGCTGATCAGCGAGCGCGAGCAGCGTAGCCCTGCGCCACGCGCACGCAGCGAGTAGAAGGCCAGGCGCCCGGATGCCCTGGTTCATCTCGCCGTCCTTGAAGAACGGCTCGCAGGATGTAGCGGCGCGACTCGCTCCACGTCGCGCGCGGCGACGGCAGGTCGCGGGCGACCGTCTGGCTGATCACGGTCCACAGCACCAGCGAGCGACGCCAGCGCCGAGGCCGACGGCAGGCGATCTTCGATGGCTGTCGCCCGTCGTGGTCGCCTCCTACGCCATCGACGTTGACGGCGAAGCTCCTTGGCGTACTTCTCGGGCTCCGCCGGATCGAACGTCACGCCGTCGAACAGCGTCTCCTTCTTCATGTCCTCGCGCGGCGTCTCGATCGCCCATCTCCTTGGCGACCTCGCGGAAGATGTCGGGGCGGTGGACGCGATCGACGATGCCCTTGTAGTCGGGCGCCTCCTTGACCATGCCCCAGCGCCGGAACTGGGTGAGCCACCACGACGCCGTGCGACTTGTGCGGAAGTTCGTCTGCCGGTCGAAGAAGGTCATGTAGAACTTGTCCTTCTCCTTGCGGCCGTCGCCGTAGTCGTAGTCGCCGAGCATGCGGCCGAGGATGATCTCCTTGGCGGCGTTGACGTACTGCGGCTGCCGACACGACCTCGGCCATGCGGCGTCCGGTTCTCGAGCTTGTCGTTCCACTGGCTGGCCTCGAGCACCGCGCGCACGACGGCCTTCGACCGTCTTGGGGTTCTTCGTCGCGAACTCCTCGGTGAAGGCCAGCACCTTCTCCGGATGGTCCTTCCAGATCTGCTGGGTGGTGATCGCGGTGAAGCCGATGCCGTCGGCGATGGCGCGCGCGTTCCACGGCTCGCCGACGCAGAAGCCGTCCATCTTGCCGACCTTCATGTTGGCGACCATCTGGGCCGGCGGGATCGTGATGAGGCGTGACGTCCTGGTCCGGGTTGATGCCGCCCGCAGCCAGCCAGTAGCGCATCCACATCGCGTGCGTGCCCGGCGGATAGCGTCATCGCGAAGGTCATCGGGCGTGCCCTTGGCCTTCGGCCTCGAGCGGCCAGCGGCTTGAGCTGCTGCGGGCGTCTTCACGCCTTGTCGAGCAGCGCCTTGGTCAGCGTGATGGCCTGCCCGTTCCGGTTCAGGTACATGGGAATGATCATCGGCTTCACCGGCGAGCCCTGCAGCCCCATGGTGGCCGCGTAGGGAATGCCGAGGAGCATGTGGGTCGCCTGGTTCTCGCCGAGCGGTGAGGCGGTCGCGGATCACCGCCCACGAGGCCTCCTTTGAGATCGTGGACTCGATGCCGTGCTTCTTGAACAGGCCGAGCTCGTGGGCCATCACGATCGAGGAGCAGTCGGTCAGAACGATGGTGCCCGATGCAGCACCTTCGGGGGTCTCGCGCGGCCGTCGCCCACGCCCCTCCGCGTCCAGCGGCCCGGCAGTCTCGCCGAGGCCGCCGCCGACGTCGCGACGAACCGCCGTCGCCGTGATCCTGCATCCCGGAAGCTCCCCTCCGCCCGAGTAAAACGAAACAGGCGCCGTGCGCAGGCGCGGCCATCGGCGCCTTCCGCACGCCGGTCCGTCATGACCAGCGCGCCGGCGCGAGACCCGGCAGCGCGCATGCCGGCGCCGCGCGTCCGGCGTCGATGCGACGTTCGCGGCAAGCGGGGCGCGGAGTTGAGCTGCGAACCTGACGGCAACATCGACGGCCGCCCGCCGCTGCGTTTCAGTGCACGTGGCGAGGAGGCCTGCCGCTTCGGCAGGCGGAAAACCAGGAGCCCGTCGAGTATCGCCGTATCTAGCTACAACATTAAGGCGCCGCTATGCATGGGGCGCGGAGCGCGGGGGTTTGGGGGCCCTATCACTGTCCCTGGAATCGTTGCACCCCGCTCGCCATTCGCCGCCGCGTTCGCCGGTCAAGTAGTTTCCACCTGTCGGCCAAAGCGTGGCCACAAATGACCGGTCAGTGGTGCGCTAACTCCAGGCGACGAAAGCGACCCCAGTTCGTGGCACGACTACTTGAAACCGACGCATGGTCGCGATGAACGGAACCAACGGTGGTGACCCGATGAAACGCACTGTAGGCGCGATTTCTCGAGCGGTGGACGCCATACGCCGATCCATACCGCAAGCCAAAGCGCCGGTCCCGCTGGAGAGTCTCATCGACGAAACGCCGAGTGGCGACTGTACGTTGACTGTCGCCAGCGTGGGCGCGCCATGTGGGTGGTCTACCGCGCCGACGTTTTACTTTAACGCGACGCCGGGCGTTCTCATGGTCACGCCAGCAGCGCGCGTCGCGCGCGACTGGAACCGCGCTCACCCTGACCCTGGGTCGGTGCGGCACTGAGCAGATCGCGACCGCCGCGCCTGTCCGCTTCACGGGTGGGCAAGGTCTTCGCATGATGGTAAGCGGTGGTTCTGTTGGTTTGGCGCGGCGCGATGTCCTGATTGACCCGCAAAGCGCGGGCTACTCGTCCGGCAGAAATACGAACGGAATACAACTGTACTGAGAGCGCGACCGAGTCGAACGGCTCAGCCCGTGACGCCGAGGCGGCTATTTGGGACGCGCGCCGTGCGGTGCGGCTGAAGGCCGAGCGCGCAGCTACGCTGGGGCGCGGCGAAGGTGTGAGGAAGTGAGCGCCGCGACGCCACCACGCGGATGGTGGATGAACGCGGAGTGGTGGCATCGGGAACGGTTTCGGCCGATGGGCAATAGTTGAACAGCGGCAACCCGGGCGGCAACCGTCCGATACCAAGCGAATGCCACGGTGACATCTTGAAGGGTTGGCCGTCTCTTCTAAAGATTAAAAAGTTACCACGCGGCGGCGACACGCCGTCGCTCCCGCCTCGTACCGCTCGGTTTCGATCTGGTAAAGCCACGATAAAAACAGAGGGGCTCGGCTGTGAAGCCCTCCGACCGGCGGCGTTCAGCCCCTGAGCAGTAACGAAGCACCCGCGTTTCTCCGCACCGCGGCGTGAACCGCAAGCCGAGCACTACCCTGCCCCGGCGCGTCGAGCGCGCGGCGGCTCTTTGCCCGACAAAATCCCAGACAGCGACAGAACCGCTTTCGAGGACTTCCTTTGACGTGACCCGGTTTGTTTCGATTGCCGAAGCCGCCCGATCTCCGGGCGCAGGAGATGCAGATCTTCGCACGCTGCTCAAACGCGGCGAGCCTGCGCGACGCGAAGATTTTCGTGGCTGGCGCCCGATCGACTGCGCCAGCGTCGAGACTTCCGAAGGCGCTCTGTACGCCGATTTCGCTCCTGCCGCAGTAAACCGCGCCCTGCCCCAGCACAACCCGCACGCCGCGCCGGCTTCTGCCGCCAGTCGGGCTGTAACTCGTCCCGTCTGCACAGGAGTTCACAAATCGCGGGCAATTCCGCCCGGCAGTACCCCACCGCGCCCCTGTGATCCGGGGCGCCAGAAAGGCCCTGTATGGCAACGCTGGCCGAGAAAGAGACCGTTCTTTCTGGGTCGACCATTCGACTGAGACCCCGTGCACGTCTGGCAACCACCTCCATGGTCTGGGATGAAGATGGCCCCAGCTCTGTGGGTACCGGCTTCCGCAAAACAGACGACCCGAAGCGACAAGCCCTGACGGCGGTTCTATACCTTCCCGCTCGATGCGTTCAAGTGGCGGTATTCGACGGCCGCTGCCGCGGTGGTCTATGGCAACGTGGCGGCTCTGCAAGCCGCCCGCACGAAGGGCGGCGGTGAGCGCGCCCGGACTGATGACCTTGCCGAGTGGTTGGTCGCCATGACTGATCCAGAAATGGTCCGCCGTCGCCCGTTCGCTCGCTGGCTGCGGGACCACGCCAGAAATCATCGCCGAGACTGAGAACCGCCGCCGACAGGCGGCCCACGCCGGTGCGCTGACCAGCTGAGGCTTTCGAAGTGGCATGTGCTTGGGCGCGTGCTGGCAATGAAGACAGCGCGAAGGGTCGACCGGGGTGCAGCGGTACCGGGGTACCCTTGGGGGCATGTTCACGCTGGAGATCGCCCGGACACGCCGAGCGATGGCAGCCGGCTTGGGGCGCGGTTTGCCGCTATGTGCGCTGAAACGCAGCATTGCGGCGGAGGTGGATTCGATGTCCCGGAGCGGTGTGCCGCGCGTGATCGTTGAGCGCCACGCCAGCTACGCTGCGTTGCCTGCGTCCAGCCCGCGCCGTGATCGGCAACGACGCGGCCCGACGACCTGATGGAGCTGCTTGGCCGGCAGCACCCGCCGGCAAGCGTTGTCGACGCCATGGTCGCCGAGTTTCCAGAATTGTTCAGCCGGTCACGCTGGCGGGGGTGTCGGCATGAGCCGGGGCAGGCGCTGACGACTTCACCATCGAGACCGAACTGCGGCGTCGGCGATCGACGCGGGCGAGTACACCGCGGTCAGCACCACGGTCACGAAGACGCGTCTAAGCGGTGCTCTGAATCGGATTCTGTGATCCTCGACACCGGCGAGATCGCCGAGGATTCTTCCCGCCCCGGCCCGGGGGAAGTTGAGCCGCGCTGTCTTGAAGTTTCGCGGCTGATCCATCTGCCCGAGAGCGACGGCCGCATATCGTCCGCGGCACTGCGCGGTCAACGCTGGCGCGTTGGCGTCCGAACCGTGACACACAACGCGGTTAAGGTGAAGCTCGCGCAACCGTACTCCCAGGTCGACGATTTACGCGAGTGGTTACCGAGCGGGCGCCTTCCAAGCTCCTCGACCCAGGCAGCGAACCGGCAGCGTAGCAGCGTGGAGGGGACGCTCTGACGGGCGCCCTCGACCCACCGACCAGATCCGACCGTCTACCCGACCCACGCCAGGTCGGTAACGTCAGCGTTCACGTCAGCGGCGACGGCAATTGCTGCCGTCCTCTGGTTTTATTATTGTCGTCATCGTCGTCGTCTACGTCTACGTCAGTGACCGCCAGAACGATTACTGGTGTGCAGATACAAAGCACGTCCAAAAGCGCGCCGTCGACTTCTGGCGTCCGATCAGAAAGCCTGCGGCTGTGCACGCCGATCAGCGGTCGCTGAATAGTGAAGCACTCGACGTGCAGGCGCGTGTCCGCACTGAGGCGTCCAGCGGGGATTTCTTGCCTGCATCTCGCACAGCGCCACGATACGTCAGAATTGCGTCGGCGCCCGATCATCCACGGTCGTCAGTATTGCAGAATCCGATCATCGAGTGACTGTCAGCCTGGCGCTTATGGCGTGACCCTTCCGGCTGATGGAGCTATGCCCAGCCTGACCTGCGGGCGTGGCGATGCCCGTCGGCACCCCATAGGCACCCGGAAATCTTAAGGCGTTTTCTCTCGCGCCTAGACCTTCCCGCAGGCATTTTTTAACCCCGCCAAACCCCTACCGCACAAAAATTTAATGGCACTGAACAGGAGCCCATGGATACAAGCGGACTGGGCGGTAATCGGGCCTGAAGATGATCGCGGTCAGCGCGTACTCGCGGGCGACGCCCGGCGAGCGCCGAAGCCAACCAGGCACCAGCGGCGCGTAAGGTCGCGTGTCGCGTAGGTCGCCCCGCCACCAGGCACACCAAAATTGATCGAGGGTGGGGCTCAGCTCCTGACCTGCAAAGCACGGGGAAGCACGCCGAGTCCGCGGGCCGGGCAAGGCGTTCCGAAAGCGCTCCGCTTCGTCGAGCGCCTCACGCACACGAAAGGGAAGTGGGCCGGGCAGCCGTTCACCCCGCGCGAGTGGCAGCCGGATATCCCGTCGTGCCGGCGCGCTGCAGGCGGACAAGCGACGCCAGTACCGTTACGTGCTACGTCGAAATTCCGCGAAAGAACGGGAAGACCGGAGATAGCCGCGGGCACTGGCGCGCGCGTGATGCCCCACGGGTTGCTGGTCGTGCCGCAGATCGCGTTGAAGCCACGCTGGCGGCCGGGCTCACGGCGCTGGAGGTGGCACAGGTCGGCGGTGCGCTAAAGTGGCCCCACCATCGACGTCGACCGGCGCGGCCTGCTGCCACGGCAATGCCTGGCCGGTGCGTGGCACGATGGCTGGGGCGCATCGGGCCTCAGGCGTGATTCGAACACGGGTTCGATTCCCAACGGATCGAACCCGTGTTTGAGTTGCGTCACTGCTTTCGCCAACCGGGATAGCAAGTTAAGCGGTGTCGAGTACCGAGGAAAGCCACGCGACTAGAACGCGCAGCCCGAGATCGCGACTCGTGGATTCCACTCGAGGAAACACGTCCAGTAGCGGGCCGGAGTGAAGGCTGGATTCGAGCGTGTGGCCGGGGTCGTCCTGTCGCGGGATTGATCGTGAACTCGCTCGTGCAGATTCGTGAGCCTCACCAGCACCTGAAGTTGAAATCGAGTGACCCTGGCCGCGGTCATGCCGCAGCGCGTCTAGCGTGGCGGTCCCCGCGGGCGTATAGCGGGCAGAGCGTGAGGGCACGGGACCAGCCCAGGGAGAACGTGCCGCCCCAGAGACGGACTCGCACGCGAGAGGAGATGCCGCGATGCCTCTCTATGAGTACTACTGCGAGACATGTAAGCGTGAGGTGACCATCCCGATGTCGATCAGCGAGCACGACAAGGGAGGCGTTACCTGTCCCCAGTGCCGACGAGGCGCGACGTCCGGCCGCTTCTGGGCACCTTCTTTTCGAAGACGTCGCGCAAGTCCTGATCTCGTCGCCGCGTGACCGGTCCGGCCGAGGGAGTTTCTGCCGCTTCCTCCCTCTTCGTCGGCCTCCGAAGCGAGCGGCGTCAGGGGTCGAACGGACCGGTTGCGCGCGCGGTTGGAGCGGCATCGCGGGTGACCGTCCGCTCAACCTTGGGTGAGGGCATCGGTCCGGGCCGCCATGATGAAGTCGTTGCGATGCGAGGCCGCCGATGGCGTGGTCCACCAGGTCACCGTTGCTCTCCCCCACTCGGTGAGCAACACTGGATGATGTCCCCCGGCCTCGGCGATCTCGCCGACCCGGTTCGTGAAGGCCAGCGCCTCGACGAAGTTCGGGAAGGTGAAGACCTGCTCTAGGCGATCGATCCCGTCGCGGGTGACCAGGCGCCATTCCGGAAGCTCGCCCATCAGTGATGCCATCCCAGGCGCGGTGACTTTCGGGGAGTCGCCCCGGCACGGCACACACTTCTCACGCGCGGATCCGCCGCGTTGCACCTCCCCAGAGGAACGCTAAACGCCCTCTCGCGGCCGCCAAGAGCCGGCCATTCTCGAGCCGCCTCGCTTGAGCCGCAGGAGGTTGTCCGCCTCCTGCGCCACCGCGATCAGCAGATGTCCCATCTTCGGGTGCTCGGGGTGTAGGTCGGGCTGGATGCCGTGGCCCTGGAGCGCCTCGGTAGTGATGGGACCGATCGACACGACCACCGTTCTGCCGCGGGCGCGTCACGACAGCGCGTCGGCGCGCCCCATCTCGGCCGCCACGCGAAACAGGTTGATCCGCCTGGTGGGCGCTGGTGAACAGCGCCACCTCCACTTCGCCCGCCGCCAACCGATCGATGGCGGCCACTCAGTGGTCCCATGTCCTCGGGCAGCGCCCACCCGTACACCGGGACCGCCGTGACGCTGGCGCCGCGCTGCCGAAGCCCGGCCAGCAGCTCTTCGTTGCGCGCGCCGTACTCCTGAACGGCGACGCGCTTTCGCGCGACCGGGAGCTTAGGTGCAGCTCCGCAAGCAGGTCGCGCCAGGTATTCGGCTCGGGCACCGCGAGCGCCGGCGCGAGGCCAACCTCCTTGAGCGCGGCGATCGGTTTGGGCCCGCGGCAGACCAGCGTGAGCCGTCCCAGCGCCTTCACCACCTCGTCCTTCGGCCAGCGCGTCGCGCACGCGGCGATCAACATCCGCGTGCCGACACCGGTCAGCAGAATCAGCGCGTCCCAGCCGCCGGCGAGTAGTGTCTCGCCGAACGCGAGCGCTTCGCGCTGGTCGGTCAGCGGAACCTCGCGCATGGACGGCGCCTGGATCGGCTCGCCGCCGTAGTTGCGGATCAGTTCAGCCATCTCCGCCGACCGGCGGCTCTCGAAGCTGACTACCCGCAGCCCGTTCAACGCGTGAAGCATGGCACCTGTCTAAACCTCCCCAGCCCGACGAGCACCAGGGTGCCATCCTCGACCCGACGAAACGCACAGGGATCCTCGCCCTCTGGATCGGAAGGGAGTCCAGGCCTCACACTTCGATCTCGACGTCGGCGCCAGTGACCCGCACCGGGTAGCTCCTGACCTCTCGTCCCGCCGGCGGCCCCAGGACGGCCCCGCTCTTGATGTCGAACCTCGCCCCGTGCCAGGGGCAGGTCACTTCGGCTCCCTCGACCGTCCCTTCGGACAGCGGCCCTCCTCGATGGGTGCACGTATCGCTCAGCGCGTGGAACGCTTCTCCCACCCGAAAGAGGGCGATCTTCTGGCCTTCCACTTCGACCAGCTTGGCCTGCTGGTCTTCCAACTCATCGGTCGTGGCCACCTTCATGAATTTGGGCATCGCCCCTTCCTCCTCTGGGTCGGTTCAGTCTTCGACCGCTCCTTCCTTCAGCCGCTTCCCCGGGTTCGCCAGCCTCAGTTCTTCGTCGTGCAAGGCTTGACCCCGGGGTTGTCGACGAAGAACTGCTTGTTCAGCGCGATGAAGTGTTTCGACTGCTCCGGCGTCTCGTCCTCGACGAAGATCGCCTTCACCGGGCACACCGGCTCGCAGGCCCCGCAGTCGATACACTCGTCGGGGTGGATGAAGAGCTGGTTCGGCCCCTCGTAGATGCAGTCCACCGGGCAGACCTCGACGCAGGCCTTGTCCTTGACGTCGATGCACGGCTCGACGATCACGTACGTCATGGTGATCTCCCCTCTTCCGCTCCGCCTCTCTCTTCAGGCGTCGATGACTCGGTTCCTTGAGTTTGCGCGCCAACCGCGAGCGCGAGCCCGCCTCAGGGCCGCGGCCTCCAGCTGACGGGATCCGCTCGCCGGTCAGCCGAAGACCGCCTCGATCTCATTCAGCGTCTGGGGCGTCTCCACGCTGGCCTCGAACTGTCGGGAATGACTTGTGCCTCTTTTGTGGCGTCGCCACGGCGCGCTCCAATCCCAGCAATACGTAACTGAAATCAAAGCATAAC
>ERZ1370068.3571-contig-2680_pt1 | contig 41773 bp, 48 predicted proteins | sample MGYA00561227_ERZ1370068 | MGnify/ENA primary metagenome ERZ1370068 (study PRJEB38410, sample SAMEA6850437) | metagenome | study: Metagenomic assessment of the ecological functions of the soil: analysis of the soil microbiota associated with the... | reverse complement strand
GTATGCTTCGTTCAGTTGCGGCTATTGCTCCCGAGAGGCGAGTCCCGCCGTCTGGCGATCGGGCGCACGCCTGCCGCCTCGCACGCTCCGGCGGCAGCCGATCGCGGTGATCTGCGGAACGCCCGCCCCGTGACGATGCGCGGTCGTGCAGATGCTGCCGGGGCCGACCCCGACCTTGACGGCGTCCACGCCGCGATCGATCAGGGCCTTCGCTCCCGCCTCGGTCGCGACGTTGCCGCCGACGATGCTGCATGTCCGGATACTTCTCACGGAGCGTGCCGATCATGCGCAGCACGCCCTCGCTGTGCCCGTGCGCGGTGTCGACGACGAGAAGGTCCACCCGCGGCATCCACGAGAGCGGCCGCCCGGTCCGAGCGTGTCGGAGGCGATGCCCAGGGCCGCACCCACGCGCAGGCGCCCGAGCTCGTCCCTTGCACGCGAACGGGTACTTGATTTGCTTCTGGATGTCCTTGACGGTGATCAGGCCGACCACTCGGAACTGGGCGTCCACGACGGGCAGCTTCTCGATCCGGTGCTTGTGCAGAAGCTCCTTGGCTTGTTCGAGCGTCGTGCCCTTCGGGACCGTGACGAGGTTCTCCGCGGTCATCAGCTCGCGGATCGGCATTTCGCGCTGCGTGCAGAACCGGAGATCCCGGTTGGTGAGGATACCGACGAGCTTCCCCTGCTGGTCCACCACCGGAAGCCCCGAGATCCGATAGTGGCTCATCGCCTCGAGCGCTTCGTGGACCTTCTGATCCGGCCGCATCGTCACCGGGATCCACGATCATGCCGGACTCCGACCGCTTGACCTTGTCGATCTCGCTTGGCCTGCCCGTCGATGGGCAGGTTCTTGTGGATGATCCCGATGCCGCCCTCCTGAGCCAGCGCAACGGCGAGCCGGGACTCGGTCACCGTGTCCATCGCGGACGAGACGAGGGGACGTTGAGGCGTGATCTTCCGAGTCAGGTACGTCTTGGTGTCGACGTGGCTCGGAAGGATCTTCGAATGCGCCGGAACGAGCAGGACGTCGTCGAAAGTCAGGGCCTCGGGGACAGGGAATTCCAGCATCGGACCTCCGCGTTCCCGGGGCATTCTAGCAGGCGGCCGAAAGTCCCGAGGCGATCAGGCGCGCTTCGCTCCGCAGCCGGGGCAAAAGCGCGCGCCGTCGGGCAAGCTTGACGCCGCAGGCCGCGCAAAATGCGCCGGCTCCGGCGGTGGCCGGGCCTCCGGCGCCTGCCGCCATCGCGTCTTTGATCATTCCGCGCCACCGTCATTCCGATGCCCGCGCCGAGGCCCAAGCCCGACGCCGGACGCGGCGCCGCCGTCGCCCGACGGGTTGCGCGCGGCGTCGCCCATCGCCTGCGCGGCCTTGAATCGCATGTACGCGCTCTGGTCGCCGACCGCGGCCATCCCCGTGCGCTCGTCGATGACCTTCTGCACGTCCTCGGGAGGGGTGATCGCCCCGACGAAGAAATCGGTCATCTCGAGCCCGTACTTCGCGAAATCGCCGGCCACGCGGCCCTTCAGCGCCTCCGCCATCTCGTCGTAGTGCTGCGGCAGGTCGAAGATCGTCTTGATCGTCGAGCCCAGCACGTCGTTCGAGACGCGCGACGATGACGTCCTCAGGTAGGACTCGATCGTCGTCGATCGTGTACCGGCCTGGCTGCCGACGATCTGGTTGACGAACAGCTGCGGGTTCGTGACCCGTGCCGCGAAGTTGCCGTTGGCCTAAGGCGGACCATCGAGAGCTCCGCGTCACGAAAGACGACGGGCTCGCGGGTTCCCCACTTCATCGCGTTGAAAACCTTCTTGGCCACGAAATAGACGTCGGCGCGGAACGGCGAGGTTCCGCCGAACGGGAGGCCGATCAGGCGGGAGAGCAGCGGGATGTTGCCGGTCGTGAGGGTGTGCCGTCCCGCCGAAACGTATCGAGCGCCTTTCCGTCCCGGAAGAACACCGCCCACTGATTTTCGAGACGACGAAGCTGCGCGCCGAGCTTGATCTCGCCGCCGGCCGAAAAACGCCACACCATCTCGCGGCCCGAGTCGTCCTTCCATTCGATGACTTCGATCGCCATGGTTCGTCCTTTCGTGCGGCCCTTCACGCCGTGGGCTTTTCGAAGATCTCGCGGCGCCGCGCGATCTTAAGATCGAGCTCGTCGGCCGTCTTGGCAGGAGCCGCGAGCGCGGCGCCATCGGGCGCCGCTCTGCCGCCGGCCCGCGGCGCGTCGGAGAGGAGATCGACATCCGCCACGAGCGAGGCATCGTAGGCGTAGATCTGGTCCAGCTCGGCGTCCCGGATCTTCATGCTGATCGAACACCCGCGGAAAGCCGTAGTCGGCGTATCGAAGCGAGGAGACCGACTTCTGCAGCGTCCGGTCGAGGCGGCCGATGCCATCGAGCAAGCGGAGCTCGCCGGCGTCGGTCGCGGCATTCCTGAGCTCGTTCAGATGCGCCCGGCCATCGTCCAGGCGCTGGCCGCAGGTACTCCCGGATACGGCGGTCGGTCTCGCGCCGGGTCTCCCTCTCGCGGTAGCCGGACGAGGCCGGGAATCTCGCTTGCGAGCTTTTCCAGGAAGTTCTTTTCAGACACCGGCATGCTCATGATGTCCCCTTCTTCGCGGTGTGGTACGCGGGCTCGCTACGCAGCGTTCTCCCCGTGGCATTTCTTGTATTTCTTGCCGGAGCCGCACGGGCAGAGGTCGTTCCGGCCCACCTTCGGCTTCCTTCCGGGCGATCGGGGAGATCCGCCTTTGGCGGTGACGCCCGCGGCCGACTGGGAGGCGGCGCGGAACACCTGCTCTTGCTCCCGGCGCCGCTTTTCTTCCTCGCGCTGCCGGTCGTCGTCGGTCATCGGATCGAGGAGGAACAGGAAGCGGACCGCGTCGTTTTCGATCCGCTCGCGCATCAGCCCGAACATGTCGAACGACTCGCGCTTGTACTCGACCAACGGATCCTTCTGACCGTAAGCCCTGAGGCCGATGCCGTCTTTCAGATGGTCCATCGCGAGCAGGTGGTCCTTCCAGGCGTGGTCGATCACCTGGAGCAGGATGTGCCGCTCGTACTGGCGCATCAGGTCGCCGCCGATCTTGCCTTCCTTCTCGTCGTACCGCTGCTCGAGCCGCGACCAGACGGTCTCGTTGACTCCCTCGACCGTCAGCTCGCGGATCTTGATGCCGTCCCGTTCCGGGTCGTAGCCGAAGAAGTACTGGAGCTGCTGGCGGAACGGCTCGACTTCCCATTCCTTCGCGTCCGGCTTGCTGCCGATGTAGTCGTCCATCAGCACCGCGAAGATCTCGCGGGCCTTGTCGATCATGTACTCCTTCTGGTTCTTCCCTCGAGGAGATCGCGACGCAGGCCGTAGATCTCCTGGCGCTGCTTGTTGTTCACGTCGTCGTATTCGAGGAGGTGCTTCCGGGTCTCGAAATTCCGTTGCTCGACCTGCTTCTGCGCGCGCTCGATCGCGCGCGAGACCATGCCCGATTCGATCGGCACGTTCTCCTCCATGCCGAGCTTCTGCATGGCGCCCTTCAGGCGATCCCCGCCGAAGATGCGCATGAGGTCGTCGTCCAGGAGAGGAAGAATCGCGACGAGCCGGGGTCGCCCTGACGACCCGCGCGGCCGCGCAGCTGGTTGTCGATGCGCCGGGACTCGTGCCGCTCGGTTCCCAGAGATGTGGAGGCCGCCGACCCCGGTCACCTCGTCGTGCTCGAGCCGGCACTGCTCGCGCATCCGGGCCAGGGCTTCGCCAAACGCCGCATCCCACTCGGCCGCCGGCGTCTCCCACGGCTTCAGCCCGCGGAGGTTGAGCTCTTGGCGCGCGAGGAACTCGGGGTTCCCGCCGAGAAGAATGTCCGTGCCGCGCCCCGCCATGTTCGTCGCGATCGTGACCGCTCCGACGCGACCCGCCTGCGCCACGAACTCGGCCTCCATCTCGTGGTACTTCGCGTTCAGCACCGACGTGCTTGATGCCCTTGCGCTTCAGGAGCGTCGAGAGCGTCTCGGACTTCTCGATCGAGACCGTTCCGACGAGCGCCGGCTGGCCTCGCTTCTGGCAGTCGGCGATCTCATCGACGACGCCGTGCCACTTCTCCTCCTCGGTCCGGTAGACGACGTCCTGGTTGTCCTTCCGGATCATGTCGCGGTTCGTCGGGATGACGACGACCTCGAGGGAGTAGATCTTGTCGAACTCGACCGCCTCGGTGTCGGCCGTGCCGGTCATCCCCGAGAGCTTTCCGTACATCCGGAAGTAGTTCTGGAAGGTGATCGTGGCGAGAGTCTGGTTCTCGCGCTCGATCTTGACGCCCTCTTTCGCCTCGACCGCCTGGTGAAGGCCGTCGCTCCAGCGGCGGCCGGGCATCAGCCGGCCGGTGAACTCGTCGACGATGACGACCTCGCCCATCCTTGATCATGTAGTCCACGTCGCGTTTGAACAGCACGTGGGCCTTCAGCGCCTGGTTGACGTGGTGGAGGGTCTCCATGTGCGCGGGGTCGTACAGGTTGTCGATGCCGAGCAGCTCTGGCAATGCTCGACGCCGCGGTCGGTGAGCGAGACCGTCTCGCCTTCTCGTCGACGACGTAGTCGCCGACGTCGTCGTGCTCGTAGTCCTTGCCGCCCTGGATCACCGCGCCCTTCTCGAGCTTGGGGACGATCTTGTCGATCGCGGCGTAGAGGTCGTTCGATTCCTCGGCGGGGCCCGAGATGATGAGCGGCGTCCGCGCCTCGTCGATCAGGATCGAGTCCACCTCGTCGACGATCGCGAAGTTGATGCCCGCGCTGGACCATCTGAGTCAGCGAGAACTTCATGTTGTCGCGCAGGTAGTCGAAGCCGAACTCGTTGTTCGTGCCGTACGTGATGTCCGCCGCGTAGGCCTCTTGCCGCTCCTCATCGCTGAGGTCGTGCTGGATGCACCCGATCGTCATCCCGAGGAACCGGTGCAGGCGCCCCATCCATTCGAGTCGCGCCGCGCGAGGTAGTCGTTCACCGTGACGACGTGCACACCTTCGTCCGGCGAGCGCGTTCAGATACGCGGGAAGGGTCGCCACCAGCGTCTTCCCTTCGCCCGGTTCGCATTTCCGCGATCCGGCCTTCGTGCAGCACCATTCCGCCGATGAGCTGCACGTCGAAGTGGCGCATCCCCAGCACGCGCTTCCCGGCCTCGCGCACGACCGCGAACGCTTCGGGAAGGAGGTCGTCCAGCGTCTCGCCCTGGGCGAGGCGCGCTTCGGAACTCGCCCTTCTTCGCCCGCAACGCGTCGTCCGGTCGAGCGCGGCGATCCGCGGCTCGAACACGTTGATCCGCTCGACGCCGGGCCGGAGCCGCTTCAGGGTTCGCTCGTTCTTCGAGCCGACGATTTTGGTCAACAAAGCGTTGATCATGTGCGCTTACTCTATCAGACGGACCGTTCGGCTCCGGCTGCGCCGGGCGGTTCCGTGCGCCGGTGGAAAAGCGGAAATGCGACCGGCACCGCGAGCTGAGGACGAGAGAATCGATCGAGGCCACCGCACGATTCCAACCCCACCCTTCGCGCGGCCGCCGCCGCCGCCGCCCACGCCACGTCGTGCCAGGCCATCAGGAGCGCGTAGGTGCGAGCCGTGAATCCGTCGAGCGAGCGCCACGCTCCGCGGCGTCGCAGCGCCGCGACGCGCGCCCGGACGAGAGGGTGCGAGAAGCGGATCGACACGTTGCGGCCGTCGCCGCGCGTGCGAATTCCCACGCGGCCGTCCTTGGTCTTCACGCGACCGAGACAGCGATGCACCACCCAGTAGTCCTGCTGATCGTAGAGGAGCAGATCGCCGCGCTGTGGAGCCCCGGCGGTGGGAACGGCGAGAACCGCGTCGCCCCGCTCAGAGATGCGGTCGCATGCTGGTATCGCCGGCGGCGATGAGACCACCGCCGCTCCTCTCGGAGAGCATCAGCGTCAGGGCACGTTCTCGTTGCACCCATGTGGGATGGGACGGGACCGTCGGCATGTCGAGGCGGGGTTAGAAAAGCTTGACCTCTCCGGGCCAGTGGGGGGCGTTTCCATCAGGCCCGAAGAGGTCGAACACTGACCAGGAGGAGGTCATGTGACAGCCCGGAACAAAGCAACCGAGATGCCAAGCGTCCTTCATGGGGAATTCGATGAATTCTGGTGACCTTTGTACAATCGGCCCTTCGTGAACGCCCCGCCGCTGCCGTTCCACGGACGTCACGCTGACGCAGGACGGCCACGCGCACGCCGGATTGGCACCGGACGTCACCTGGTATTCCCATCCTCGCCGCTGGCCGCCTCACGGAGGATGCTCCGAGCGATCACAAGCCGTTGGATCTGGTTCGTCCCCTCGTAGATCTGGGTGATCTTCGCGTCGCGCATGTACTTCTCGATCGGGTAGTCCTTGCACGTAGCCGTACCCGCCGAACAACTGAACGCGCGTTGGTCGTGACCATCATCGCGACGTCGGTCGCGAACAGCTTGCACATCGCCGAGAGCTTCGAGACGTTCTTCGGCTTCTGGCATCGGCGGCCCGCGCCGCACGTGTGGATGAGCGTCCGCGCCGCCTCGATCTGGGTCCCCATGTCGCGCCAGCATCCACTGGATGCCCTGGAACGCGTTGATCGATCTGGCCGAACTGCTTGCGCTTGCCGCGTGTACTCGACCGCCAGCTCGAACGCCCCTGGCGCCAGACCCAGCGCCTGCGCGGCGACGCCCGGGCGCGCGAGATCGAGCGTCATCATCGCGCTTGCTGAACCCTTGACCCTTCGCGCCGCCCAGCAGTCTGGTCCTTCGACGACGCGGCAGTTCGTCGAGATGGATCTCGACGACGGGGACGCACCGGATCCCCATCTTGTCCTCGTGCTTGCCGACGCGGTAGCCCGGCGTGCCGGCCTCGACGACGAACGCCGAGATGCCGCGCGCGCCGCGTCCGGGCTGCGTCACCGCGAAGATCGTGTTGAGGACGCCACCGCGCCCCCCGTGTTCCACTTCTTCTCGCCGTTGATGACGTAGTGATCTCCGTCCTTCTCGGCCTTCGTGATCATCGACCCCGCGTCCGAGCCCGCGTCCTTCTCGGAGAGCCCGAAGGAGATCAGCTTGTCGCCCGACGCGATGCCGGGCAGCCAGCGCTGTTTCTGCTCTTCGCTCGCGCCGAGGAGAATCGGGAAGGATCCGAGCGCATTGACCGCGTAAGCCACGCCCATGCCGCCGCACGCGCGGGAGATCTGCTCGACGACCAGACAGAGGTCGAGGACCGTGCCGCCGGCGCCGCCGTATTCCTTGGGGATCCACACGCCCGAGAGTCCGGCTTCCTTGACGGCCTTTGGAACGCCCAGGGATAGGTCTGCTCGACGTCGTGCTTGACCGCGAGCGGCCGCACGTGGCGCTCGGCCACCTCGCGCGCGCGCTCCATGAAATCGATGTTCTGCTTGCTGAGGAGCTCGCGAATCATCTTCGCCTCCGCAAAAGAGCCGCACTCTAGCACGTTAGGTCGGCCGTCCCGGTTTGCTACGATGCGGCTTCACTCCGGATCCCCGCATGGACTACAAGAACCTTTTCCGCAAGATCGAGCGCAATCTTCGGACGATCGAGCGCTCCGAACGATCTGCTGGCGACGCTCGCCGAGATCCTGCGGCGCCTCGTCGACGACTTCCAGGACGACCTCGGCTTGGTCGGCGGCCGCATCTACGACAGGAAGGGGTCGAGCTACGTTCTGAAGCGCGAATACCCCTCGCCGCGGGCGCCGAAGGATTTCAAGGTCCCGGCGACCTACCCGCCGATCCGCGAGCTCGTCGAAAAGGGGTACGTCTACAGCCGGCTCGGGGACGAAGGCGTGGACGCCGTGATCGAGGCGACCCTGGGGGTCAAGCAATTCGCGGCCATCGGAATCGGAGACGCGAGCCGTCAGATCGTCGCCTTCACGTTGCAGGACGAGAGCGATGCCGAGGAGGTCGGCCACACGCTGAACACGATCCGGCACGCGATCAACCTGAAGCTGCGGAGCGAGAAGTTCGCCGATCGTTTCGCGGAAGCGCGGGCGATCCAGCTGTCGCTCCTGCCGTCGGCGATGCCCTCGTTCGGCGACTACGACATCCACGCGGCATCGATCCCGGCGGAGGAAGTCGGTGGCGATCTCTACGATTTCATCCGCGTGTCGGACCGAAGTCTCGGCATCGCGGTTGCCGACGCGTCGGGGCCACGGCCTCCCCGCCGCGCTGCAGGCGCGAGACGCCATCATCGGGCTCAGGATGGGGGTCGAGGAGAACCTGCGGATCTCAAAGACGCTCGAAAAGCTCAACCGCGTCGTCAATCATTCCGCGCTCGCCTCGAAGTTCATCTCGCTGTTCTACGCCGAGCTCGAGTCCGCAGGGACGCTCGTCTATTGCAACGCCGGGCACAACCCGCCGCTCCTCTACGATGGGCTGGCGTTTCGGGAGCTCGCGCGGGGCGGCATGATCCTCGGGCCCAACCCGACCTCCCAGTACGAGCGCGGCTACGAGACGCTCGCGCCGGATTCCGTGCTCCTGGCCTACACCGACGGGATCGTCGAAGCCGTCAACGGCGCCGACGAGGCCTTCGGAATGGACCGGCTCCGCGCGGTCATCCGGGAGCGCGCGTACGGATCGGCGCGGGAGCTGGTGGATGCGATGTTCGCTGCGGTGCGCGGGCACGTCGGCGGCGACACGCGGGACGACGATCAGACCGTCGTCGCCGTGCTGCGTCGAGGCTCAAGGCTCGATCAGCAGGAAGACACACGCCCGAAAGAGCGATGAGGATCCCGCTCGCGGTCTCCATGTGGCGAGCGGCGGCGGGAACCTGAGGCGCCGCGCTCCGACGACGCCGGCGACCGACAGTCCCACCATGAGCGCGACCGTCGTCGCCGAGTAGGCCAGCGTCACGAGCGACGATCGCCGTCGGGCCCTGCTGCGGCCGTGGCGACCAGCGATCGGGAGCAGAGAGCACGCACGGATTCAGGCCGACGATCAGCGCGAGCGCCAGGCGCCCTTCCCGGTCCCGGCGCGAATCCACGCCTCGTCGGCGTGATAGTGAAGGTGCTCGGGTCCGACCGAGCCCTCGCTGCCGTCGCAGCGCCCTGCTCTCACCGACGCGTGGAGCAGGTTGCCCCCGGGATGGAAGTGCCCGCGCTTCCGCCAGGCCCACAGCGCGTACACCGCGCCGAACGCGATCAGCAGCAAGCCGCTGCCGCGCTCGAGCCGCTCGCCCAGAACCGACGCGCCGCCGTCACCCGAGGCGCAGCGGCGCAGAGCCCAACCCGATCGACAGGAGCGTGTGCACGACGGCCGAGAAGCCCGAGACCATCGCGGTCGTCTGCGCCGACCAGCCGCGCGCCCGGCCGACGAGCACGAACGGAAGCCAATGATCGGGGATGAGCGTGTGGATCGCCGCCGTCGCGGCGGCCGTCACCAGCAGGAGAGCGACGGAACGGCACCCGTCACTACCGAGCGACGTCCTGCGCCCGAATCTCGCGGATGACGGTCGACCTTGATCTTCCCGGGTAGTCCATCTCGGACTCGATCCTGCGCGCGAGATCGGAGGCCAGAAGGTCGATCCGCGCGTCGTCGACCAGACTCGGTGTTCGCGATGACGCGGATCTCGCGGCCCGGCCTGAAGCGCGTAGGACTGCTCGACGCCTTCCATGCCGTTCGCGAGCCCTTCGAGCTGCTCGATGCGCCGGATGTACTCGGCGGCGCTCTTCGTCCGCGCGCCCGGGCGCGCGCCCGACAGCGCGTCGGCGGTGGCGACCAGGATCGTGATCGGCGTCGTCACCTCGACGTCCTCGTGGTGCGCGGCGACGGCGTTGATGACTTCCCAGTGCTCGCCGCAGCGCGTCGCCACCTCGGCGCCGATCTCCGGGTGAGTGCCCTCCCGCTCGTAGTCGACCGCCTTGCCGATGTCGTGGAACAACCCGGCGCGGCGGGCGACCGACTCGTTCAAGCCCCAGCTCGGCGGCCATGATGCCCGTGAGGTAGGCGACTTCCTTGGAGTGCATCAGGACGTTCTGGCCGTAGGAGGTGCGGAAGAGGAGGCGCCCCAGGAGCTTGACCATCTCGGGCTGGACGTTCTTGATCGCCCAGCTCCTTCAAGCGTCTGCTCGCCGGCCTTCTTCATCTCGTCGTCGAGCCGTCGCTGATGGCGGCGCGTCAGCTCTTCGATGCGGCGCGGATGGATGTTCCCGTCCTTGAGCAGCATTTCGAGGACACGCCGGGCGATCTCGCGCTTCACCGGGATTGAACCCCGAAAGCTGCAGCGACTCCCCGGACTCGTCGAGGAGGATCTGGATGCCGGTCACCTGCTCGAACGCCTTGATGTTCTTTCCCTCGTGGCCGATGATCCGGCCGCGCATCTGCCCGCCGGCGGGCAGGGCGAAGCGCGTCACCGTGCGCTCGGCCGAAAGGTCCGACGCGATGCGCTCCATCGCGAGCGCGACGATCTTCGTCGCCTCGGCCTCGGCGCCCCGCTGCGCCTCGTCCTTGATCTCCTTGACGAGCTGCGCGGCCTCGAACCGCGCCTCGGCTTTCAGGTTCGCCAGGAGCTGCCGTCGCGCCTCGTCGCGCGTCATCCCCGAGGCGTGCTCGAGCCGCGCGTTTTCCTCGCGGACGAGCTGCTCCAAGACCTCCCGGTCCTTCAGCAGCGCCGGCTTCGCGCGCGGCGAGGTCGCGCTCCAGTCTCGGCGATGGCCTCGCGCTGCCGCTGGTTTTCCGCCTCGCATCTCGGCGATGCCGTCTTGGAGCTGCTTCAGATCGCGCTCGCGCTTGGCGACCTGCCCCTTGCGGGAGCGAAGGTCGGAATCCGCCTTCGTCTTCTCCTTGAGGATCTGATCGCGCGCCTCGACGATCTGCTGCCGCTTGAGGTTCTCGGCCTCGCGCGAGGCGGATCGCTGAAGATCCTCCGCCCTTGAGCTTGGCGGCGACGAGGCTCTTCGCGCCCGAGCCTGTTGTTCAGGAACCAGCCGAGCACGCCCGCCGAGCACGCCGACGACCGCGCCGACGACGACGAGCGCAAGCAGGCGTCATCGCGCCATCCCGAGCGCCGCGTCGCCGACGAACGGATTCGTCCGGCGCTCGCGCCCGATCGTCGTCTCTCCCTCGTGCCCCGGCAGGCAGAGCGACGTCGTCGGGAGCACGAAGAGCTTCGCGCGGATCGAGGCGACCAGCGTGTCCCAGTCGCCCCCGGGAAGGTCGGTCCGTCCGACCGAGCCCGGCAAACAGCGTGTCGCCGACGATCATCTGGTCGCCGCGGCGGAGGCACACACCCCCGGGCGTGTGCCCGGGCGTGTGGATCACGTCGAACGTCGCGCCGTCGAACGTCAGAGGCCACGCCCTCGACGAGATCGACAGTCGGCGGGCGGCGAGTCCTCGGCGTGCAGTCCGTAGAGCGCCGCCTGCGCGCGCACGTTGTCGAGAAGCGGAACGGTCGGCGGCGTGGATCGCGATCGGGCGCCGTCGTCTCACGCTTGAAGTAGGCGTTGCAGGCGACGTGATCGAGGTGACCGTGCGTGTTGAGGATCAGCTCGCAGGTCAGCCCGCGCTCGCGGAGGGCGTCCAGGACCGGCTCGCTCTCGAGGCCCGGATCGACGACCATCGCGCGCCGCCCCGACGGGCCGACGACGACGTACGTGTTCTCCGCGAACGGCCCGTAGCTGAACGCGAGGATCGACAGGGGCTCCATCGGCGCAAGCTACCACGCTCGTACGGTCGCGTCGATTGCCTGGAGAGCCCTCAGGATTTGCGGGCGCGGCGCGCCGTCGCGCAGGATCTTCTTGCGCAGGCGAAACGCCTTCGGCGTCACCTCGACCGAGCTCGTCTTCCTTGATGAACTCGAGCGCCTGCTCGAGGCTCATCGTCCGCGGAGGAACCAGCCGCACCGCGTCGTCCGAGCCCGGACGCCCGCATGTTCGTCAGCTTCTTTTCTTTCGTGATGTTGACGTCGAGATCGTTCGCGCGCGCGTTCTCGCCGACGATCATGCCCTCGTAGACCTGCTCGCCGGGTGCGATGAACATCGTCCCGCGCTCCTGCAGGTGCTCGATGGCGTGCGCGGTCGTGCGTCCCGGGCCGGTCGGAGACGAGCGCGCCGGTGGCGCGCGAGGGGATGTCGCCCTGCCACGCCACGTAGCCGTCGAAGAGGTGGTTCATGATGCCCGGTGCCCGCGCGTTTCGGAGAGGAACTCCGTGCGGAAACCCGAGAAGCCCGCGCGACGGGATCCGGAAATCCAGGCGGACCCGCCCGGTGCCGTGGTTGACCATCCGGGTCATCCGCCCGCGCCGCGAGCCGACCTTCTGCGTGACCACGCCGACGAAGCCCTCGGGACAGTCGACGATGAGCTGCTCCTGAGGCTCGTGGATCGCCGCCGTCGACCTCCTTCGTGACGATCGTGGGCTTCCCGACCGACATCTCGTAGCCCTTCGCGGCGCATCATCTCGATGAGGATCGCGAGCTGGAGCTCGCCGCGTCCCGACACCTTGAACGCGTCCGGCGATGCCGGTCTCCTCGACCCGGATCGAGACGTTCGTCAGGATCTCCTTGAAGAGGCGCTCCCGCAGCTTGCGCGAGGTGACGAACTGCCCTTCGAGGCCGGCGACCGGCGAGTCGTTCGTCGAGACGATGATCGCAGATCGTCGGCTCGTCGACCGTGATCGGCGGCAGCGGCGATCGGCGTCTCCGCGTCGGAGATCGACTCGCCGATCGTCACGTTGAGCAGGCCGGCGACCGCGACGATGTCCCCGGGCCCGGCCTCGTCGATCTCGACCCGCTTCAGCCCGTCGTAGCCGTACAGCGCGGTGACGCGAATCTTGCACCACCGTGCCGTCGAGGCGGCAGTGGCCGTAGTCCTTCCCTCGAGCGATCCGTGCCGTTGAACACGCGCCCGATCGCCAGCCGCCCGACGTAGTCGTTGTAGTCGAGCGTGGTGATCAGCAGCTGCAGCGGCATGAGGTCGTCGTAGCGCGGCGCCGGGACCGTCCTCAGGATCTCCTCGAACAGAGGCGTCAGCGGCTCATCGGGCCCGTCGGGGTCCGGCGCACGATGCCGCGGCGCGCGTTGGCGTAGAGCACCGGGAAAGTCGAGCTGCTCCTCGCTCGCGTCGAGGTCGATGAACAGGTCGTAGACCTCGTTCAGGACCTCCTTGGGGCGGGCGTCCGGAGCGGTCGATCTTGTTGATCACCACGATCGGCGCGAGCCCCGCCTCCAGGGCCTTGCGGAGCACGAAGCGCGTCTGCGGCAGCGGCCCCTCGGACGCGTCCACGAGGAGCATGACGCCGTCCACCATCTTGAGCGTGCGCTCGACCTCGCCGCCGAAGTCCGCGTGGCCCGGGGTGTCGACGATGTTGATGCGTGTGCCGCGGTAGACGATGGCCGTGTTCTTGGCCATGATCGTGATGCCCTTCTCGCGCTCGAGATCGATCGAGTCCATGACCCGCTCGGCCACGTACTCGTTGTCCCTGAAGATCCCGCTCTGCCAGAGCAGTGCGTCGACCAGCGTCGTCTTGCCGTGGTCGACGTGAGCGATGATGGCGAGGTTACGGACGTCGTCTCGGGTTTTCTGCGGCATCGTTTTCGCATGGTAGCATGCGCGTTTCTCCATGAGCGCAAAACGCACCGAGGACGACGACCGCCTCGTCGAGGAGATCTACGACGCCCTCGACGACGGGCGATCCCGACGCGCGCTGGCTCTGGCGCGCATCGCGCTGCGACGACGCGCCCGACGATCCCGTGCTGCACTTCCTCGCGGGCGTCGCGCTCTTCGAGCTCGGATCTGCCGCGAGAGGCGGCGATCGCGGAGTTCGACCGCGCGATCGCGCTCGATCCCGACGACCCGAGTTCCTCGCGGCCCGCGCCCAGGCGCTACTACGCGAGCTGCCGCTTCGCCGAGGCCAAAGCCGATGCGCACCGCGCGCTCGCCGACCGATCCCGGCCCACGCCGACGCGCTGCGACCGTGGGGCTCGCCCTCGAGCGCGACGGGACGGTTACGACGAGGCGGACGCGAAGCTCGCCGACGTCCGCGCGGCTCGACCCCGAGCGATTCCAGGCGCCGGTCAGGATCGACGCGCGAGGCCTTCGAGGCAGGTGGTCACCCGCGCCGGGAGAGGTCCTTCCCGACGAGTTCCGCAGCCGGCTCGGCGAGGTGCCGGTCGTCGTCTACGACCTTCCGCTCCGGAGGCATCCTGACCGACGAGTCGCCGCCGCTCGACCCGGAGCTGCTCGGCCTGTTCGTCGGCACCGCGCTGCACCGAGCGGTCGTTCGGCGCGGGAGGCGTCGAGACGCCGCCGCAAGATCCTCCTGTTCAAGCGCAACCTCGAGCGCTTCGCCCGCGACGAGGCGGAGCTGAGCGAGGAGATCGCGCGCACGCTGCACCACGAGCTCGCGCACTACCTCGGGTTCGCCGAGGAGGACATGGTCGATCTCGACCTGGACTAGGCGTTTTTTCCGGCGCAGCAGCCTCGAGACCCAGCGGGCCATCGGCAAGGCGGACACGATCAGATCGCCTGCAGCCTTGCCCGTTCCCGCCGCCACGCTCACGATCGTGCGCCGGTCGGGCCAGGAGACGGGACACCATCGCATGATCGAGACCGCGCAGGAGTCCATCCAGGCCGGCCTCTCCTGCTCGTGAAACGCGCGGATGTTCTCGAGCTCGAGGAGCACCCCGGGGCCGTACACGCGGTACGCGTCCTCGTGGCCGATCTTGAACGAGAACGACCCGTCCCCCGAGACGAACGTGCATTTGGTCGCGATCGTCGTGCCGTCCTGGGCGGAGCCTCATCATGATGAGCCGCCCGCGCCGATGCGCGTCGCGGCAGGCGGCATCGAAGAAGTCCCGCCGGGAGGGCGATGAGTCGAGCGCGGAGCCCGCCCGTCCCTTCCAGCCGGAGGCTTCGACGCGGAGGAACTCCGCGATCCACGGCCCCGACGTCGTCGCCTCGTCCCAGCCGCTCGAACGTCGGCCTCCCCGCTCGCTCAGCCGGCGCCATAGGCGACGGGCTGCCCTGTCCACCTTGTGGACCGAGGGAGCCTTGAGGTAGGTCTCGACGTTCACCGCGCGGCGCAGGAGCGCGCGGGTGGGCGCCTCGACGAAGAAGCTCGGCTTGTTCTCTCGCCTCAGGAAATCGAGGAGTGCCTGGGAGACGGGACCGTCACCCGCGATGCGCTCGAAGACGACGATGCGCGGCAGGGTGCGGTCGGCCTTCAGCCAAGCGAACACCGCCCGCATCGCCTCGGCCGTCCTGAGTTTCCGCACGAGCGGCGTTCCCAGCATGGAGAAGGGGTAGCGCCACAGCGCGACGTGCGGCGCCGGGAACCGCAACGATGCCGGCTTGGTCCGGAACGGGAAAACGCCGCACAGGACTCTCTGTCCGGGGGCGACGGCCGGCGCCACCGCAAAGACGAACGCGAGTCTCAATCCGGGAAACGGAGGATACGTCCGCGCCGCCGCGCGCATGAACCACGGCTCGTAGAAGACGTTGGGCTCGACCGCAGATCTCGCGCGAGCTCGTCCCACTCGGCCTCGAACGCATCGAGAAACCGAGCGGATCTTGAACCACGGCGACCAGGAACCCGTCCCCGTCGGAAACACCGCCGTTCCATTCGGCCAAACGGCCTCGGCGATCGCTCCGGGGTTCCCGGTCACGGGTCAGGACTTCGCCTTCGACCCAGACGACGCCGCCGACGAAGTGCTCGCGCTTCCAGATCGGAGCCTGCGTCTTCACGCTGTCGATCACGAAGCGGCAAGCGTCCATCGCCGCGGCGCGATGGGCCGAGGCAACCGCGATCGCGATCGACGCCTCCCCGATGTCCACGCGGCCAAGGCGATGCACGATCGCGATGCGCCCGACCCCGAAGCGAGCCTTGGCCTCCGCCGCGATCTGCTCCATCACGCGCTCGGCCATCCCGCCGTAGGCTTCGTACTCGAGGAAGACGACGCGCGTGCCCGGCGTTGACGTCGCGCACCGTCCCCAGGAACAGCGACACCGCCCCATCTCCGTCGCCGCGCACCGCGGCGACGAGAGCGGAGACGTCGATCGGGCCGGATTGAAGCCGGATCACGGCTACCCGCCGCTCACGGGAGGGAGGAATGCGACCTCGGAGACGCCGCGGAGCGGTCGATCCCACGAGACGTAGGTCATGTCGCAGGCCGCGAGCGGGCGAATGCGTACGTCCCGCAGCTGCGGATGCCGGGACAGAAGCGCTTCCCAGAGTGCGGCCACGTCGGCGGTCTCGACGACCTCGACCGTCTCCTCCGCCGCACCGGCGCGCTCTCGTAGCGAGGCGAAGTACAGCACGCGGACGATCATCGGCCTGAACCGGCGAGCGCGACGGCGGCGGCGGTGACGCGCGACCTCGACCTCCTCGGAACCGACCGGGCATTACGATTCCGGAGGCATTCCGGTGCCCTCCGCCCCCGAACTCCGCGGCGATCCGCTGCACGTCGAGCTCGCCCTTCGAGCGCAGAGAGACCTTCACCCTTCCGTCCGCCATCTCGCGGAACAGGATCGCGATGCGCACGCCGTCGACCGCGAGCAGCGGCGTCGTGAACTCGGAGGTGTCGACGTCCGCGGCGCCGCTCTCTTCGACCATCGCGCGCGTGATGCCCACGGAGGCGACAGCCCCGTCGGCGCCCAAAGTCAGTCCGGCAAGCGCCCGGCCGAGGAGGCGGGTGTACGCCGGCGAGTTGCGCTCGTAGACTTCCCGGTAGCACCGCGTGGGGTCCGCTCCGGCCTCGAGCAGCTCGGCCGCGACGCGGAAGGCACGCGGCGAAGTCGAGCTGAAACGGAAGAACCCGGTATCCGTCGCGAGCCCGGCGTAGAGCGCGTCGGCCGCGGCGGCATCGGGCATCGGCCCCTCGCGCGCACCAGCTCGTGGATGAGGACGGCCGTGGCGGCAGCGGTGGTGTCGATCAGGTTCGCCTGCCACGGCGTCGCCGCCGTGGGGTGATGGTCGATGCAGAACGTCTTCGCGGCCCTGCGCGCGTACCGGCGCTTCCATCGTGCCGAGGCGATCCGGGGCGGAATTGTCGACGAGCACGATCGCGTCGGCGGCGTCCAAGAGCCCGTCATGGCGCGACGGGTCGTAGCGCTCGGCGTACGGTCCGTCGAATTCCAGAAACTTGATCTCCGCGGAGGTCTCGTCCTGATTGACGATGCGGACCTCGAATCCCCGCGCCTTGAGGAAACGGCCGAGACCCACCTGCGATCCGATCGCATCGCCGTCCGGATTCACGTGCGTCACGAGGACGTACAGCTGGGCGCGCGCGAGGAGGCGCGCGGAACGCCTCGTGTCCTTCGGGCAAGATCACGCGCCGGTCCGGTGAAACGCCGCGAGGCGAACGTACTGCGCTCGTCCTTCGGCGAACCGGAGCGCGAGTTCCGGGCCGACCTCGCCGCGCAGAGTCGCGGGGACCCCGACCGCAATCGCGCCGGGCGGAACCTCGAATCCCCTCGCGAACGACGGCCCCCGCCGCCACGAGCGCGCCCCGCCCGACCCGGCTCCCGAAAGGAGAACCGCTCCCATGCCGATCACGGCCTCGTCGTCGATCGTGCAGCCGTGGATCACGGAGCGGTGCCCGATGGTGACGCGATGGCCCACGACCGCCGGGCAGCCGTGGTCCACGTGAACGACGGTCAGGTCTTGGACGTTCGTCTCGTCGCCGATCGTGATCGGCTCGAGGTCCCCTCGCAAGACGCAGCCGAACCACACGGAGGAGGACGCCCCCAGCGTCACCGCGACCGGTGAGCGTGGCGTTCGGCGCCACCCACGCGGAGCGGGCGAGCTCGACGCGCGTGGCATGCAGGGTCATTCGGTCGCTCTCCCGACGGCGTTGACGAAGCCGGCCAGACTAGGCGCGGGCCGGGGCGGTGTCAAGAACGTCTGTCGAGCAAAGCGATGAGGATCAGGGCCTGGTAGCGCGCATCGTAGTCCGCGCGATGGATCTGCGCGGGTCCTGCGGCGGGAGCTCGAGCATGCGCTCGAGATTCTCCTTGGACGTGTCGCGCCAGGAGATGCCCAGGCGCCCCATCGCGAGGCTCTTCGTGTCGAGACCCTTGTACCCGAACGGGTTGTCCATGCCGAAGTGCGCGTAGTAGTACGCGATGTGCGACCAGTCGAACACCGCGTTGTGGCCCACGAAGCAGGGTGCGTCCGCCGATCCGGCGTTCTCGTCCGCGACGAATCGCGCGAGTCGCGTCAGGGCCTCCTTGGGCTCGGTGCCCGAGCGGCGCAGGTGGTCCGCGTCAGGCCGCAGACGGCCATGGCCCCGGGTCGAATCCGGGAAAGATCGGTTGGAGCTCGACGTAGAACGACGCGCCCAGAACGTGCCGTCCGTTCTCGGGGCGGACGACCGTGGCGCCGATCGAAAGAAGATTGAAGAGCGGAGGACGGGGCCGGACGCTTCGCAATCGATGCAAAAGTAGATCACGAAGGGCATTGTAGGATGAGCGCGATGAGCCGCGTGCGCACAGGCCTCGAATCGTTCCTCGACCCGGCGGGAGACGCCGCCGGCCTCACGCGCGGGGCCCGCCTGGGGGTCGTGGCGCATCCGGCCTCGATCGATGCCGGCGGGCGCCATCTGATCGACCGCCTCGTCCGCGACGGGCGTTTTCGCGTCCTGCGACTGTTCGCGCCCGAGCACGGCGTGCGGGGCGAAGCGCAGGACATGGAAACCGTGACCGAGCCGTCGGATTCCGCGACGGGTCTCCCGGTCGTCAGCCTCTACGGGGAGGCCGAACACTCGCTGTCCCCGAAGTCCGAGCACCTCGAGGGGCTCGACGCCATCGTCTACGACCTTCAAGACGTGGGCAGCCGCTACTACACCTTCGTCTACACGCTGTCCTACGTGATGGAGGCGGCCGGCCGGAGCCGGCATCCCGGTCATCGTTCTCGATCGGCCCAATCCGATCGGAGGCGTGGCCGTCGAAGGGCCGGTGCTTCAGAGGGGGTGGGAGTCGTTCGTGGGACGGTTCGCGCTGCCCGTCCGGCACGGGTTGACGACGGGCGAGCTCGCGTCTCTCTTCCGCGATCGGTTCGCCATCCGCTGCGACCTGCGCGTGGTCCGCCTCTCGGGATGGACGCGCGGCGATGCATCACGCCGACACGGGTCTCCCGTGGGTCACTCCCTCGCCCAACATGCCGACGCCGGAGACCGCGATGGTCTACCCGGGCGGGTGCCTGGTCGAGGGACGAACCTCTCGGAAGGGCGCGGCACGACGCGCCCGTTCGAGCTGGTCGGCGCGCCGTTCCTCGAAGGCGCAAGGTTCGCCGACGCGCTGGCGCAAGCTGGGATGCCGAAGGGCTCGACGGCGTATTCTTTCGGGAGGCCTGGTTCCGGCCGACGTTTCAAAAGCATGCGGGACGCGCTGCAGCGGCGTTCAAGTCCACGTGACCGACCGCGCCAGCGCCCGGCCGTTCGCGACGTATCTCGTCCTGATCCGCGAGGCGCGGCGGCTCGCGCCGGAAGCCGTTCGATTGGCGCCGGGAGCGCTACGAGTTCGTCGACGAACCGGCTCGCGATCGATCTGCTCCTCGGCCGGCCCGATCTGCGACCGATGATCGAGGCCGGCGCGCCACTGGCCGACATGGAGGCCCTCTGGTCCGAGGGCTCGCGGACTTCGTCCGCGAGCGCGAGCGCGTTCTGATGTATCCCGAGTGAGCGGCGCGCTGCCCTCAGTTCCGGGGCGCAGCGGCGGCATCGTGAGAACACCCGGCGGCTCCGGGGACAACCCGAGCTCGCGGAGCACGGACGAGCGCCGGCCGAACCTCGTTGACAAGCTGGACGGCGAGCTCGCTGAGCGCCTCCCTTCGCTGTTGTCCGGCATCTTGCTGGGTCAGCGCCTCGAGGAAGCTCTTCTTGCGCGGAAAGACGACCACGTTGACCTCGTCGCTCTGCCGAGATCTTGGCGGCCTCTTTCGCCAGCTTCGAGCGCGACGTCGAACCCTCCCAAGCGCGTCGACGAGCCCGAGCCTCAGGGCATCTTCGCCGGTCCAGATGCGGCCCTTGGCGATCTCCAGGACCTTGGCCGTAGGCGAGCTTCCGCCCCAGCGCGACCTTCGTGGTGAAATCGGCGTAGACGCGGTCGAGCCACTGCTGGAACTTGTTCCACTCCTTGGGCGTGTAGTCCTGTGAGCCCGGTGAACATGGTGCCGTTGTCGCTCGTGTGCACCTCGTCGTAGGTCACGCCGATCTTGTCCCAGAACCCTTTGGTCAGGAGCTTCCTCGCCGAGAACGCCGATCGACGCGGTGATCGTTCCGGGCTGAGCGACGATCTTGTCCGCCCCCATCGCGACGAAGTAGCCCCCGGATCCGGCGAGGTTCCCCATCGTCACGATGACGGGCTTGCCCGCGTCCTTGCGCGCAGCTGCGTCTCGCGCCAGATCGTGTCCGAGGCGACGTAGGATCCGCCGGGGCTGTCCACGCGGAACACGATCGCCTTCACGTCGTCGTCTTCGCGCGCAGCCCTGAAGGCGGCGGCGACCGTGTCCGATCCCATCGCGGTTCCAGAGATCGGGCTGAACCCGCCCGAGCCTCGCTGCACGGCCCCCACGCCGTAGATCAACGCGACCTTCGCCCCCTTGTCGTGGGGACGCCCGGCGCGCTCGAGGTACTTCTGGAGATACAGGAGCTTGGCGTCGTCGCCGGCCTTCTCGCTTCGCCTTCGCGTAGATCTCGTCGCGGTACATGAGCCCATCGACGAGCTTCGCGTCGACCGCCTGCTTGTCCGAGGTACGGGCCGTCGTCGAACGTGGCGCGGACCTCGGCTTCGGTCGAGCCCGCGGCCCTTCGCAATGCCCGCGACCATCTGGCCGAACTGGGAGTCCATGAGCTTCTTCATGGCCTCCGGTGCGGGCTCGGTGTAGTGCGTCTCGGTGTAGAAGTTCATCGCGTTCTTGTACTCGTGCCGGTGATCCATGCGCGGCACGACGTCCAGCTTCCCGAACAGGCTCTTGATGAACGGCGATTCGTACATGAGGCCGGTCGAGCCCGACGTCTCCGGAGGGCTGCAGGTAGATCTGATCGAACGCGGTGGCCAGGTAGTACGAGCCGTTCCCCACGCCGAACTCGCCGAACGTCTCCGCCCACGCGATCGCGGGCTTCCCCGACGCGCGGAAGCGCAACGAGCGCGTCGCGGATTTCCTGAATCTGCGCAAGGCCCATCGGCGCCGCGCCGACGTCGGGCGACGAGTCCGCAGACCCGATCGTCCTTCGCAGCGCGGTCGAGGGCGTCGATCACGTCGCGCGTCGTCGGCTCTCGCCGCCGAACGCCTTCGTGATCGGCTCGTCGGGCATGTACTCCTCGATCGAGCGCTCGAAGTCCGCCTCGAGCAGGATCTTTCCGGGAACGCCGCCCTTCGGATAGCCGCCGACGAACGGGAACGCGACCACGGCGCACAGCGCGAGGAATCCGAGCGCCGCCAGGATCGCGAGAAACGCGAGCAGTCTCTTGTTCATGCGAATCCTCCCGAAGCGAAAGCGGCAGCGCCCGGTATACGTCGCGACCCATCGCCGAGTTTCCGTCGTCGGAGACGCGTCGCCGTCACACGCTCGCGTCAGAGGATGGTGGAGCTGAAGGGGATCGAACCCTCGACCTCATGACTGCCAGTCATGCGCTCTCCCAGCTGAGCTACAGCCCCGACCCAGCCGGCGCATTGTGCACATCCCGCGATCGGGAGCGTCAGAAACGCCGCGCGGCAGCGCGCGTCGTTGACGGGCTTCGGCGCGCGGCGATAGTCTGTGCGGCCGCCGGAGGCGGATGGGGCCCGGTGGCCCTCCCGGTCTTCAAAACCGCGTGTCGGGCGGCTGTGCCGTCCGGGGTGGGTTCGACTCCCACGCGCTTCCGCCACGGGGAGAGCTTGAGCTTCGCACTCGCGATCCACGGCGGCGCTTGGAACATCCCCGAGGGCGCCGTCGCCGCGCATCGACGCGGGCTCGTCGAGCCGTTGACGGAAGGGTTCGACGGCGCTCCGAGAGGAGCGACGGCGCTGCGACGTCGTCGAGCTCGTCGTCCGCATGCTCGGAAGACGACCCCACGTACAACGCCGGGCGCGGCAGCCACTTGAACAGCGCAGGCGCGCTCGAGATGGACGCGTCGATCATGGAAGGGACGACGCGCCGCGCGGGAGCCGTCGCGGCGGTCGTCGGCGTCGCGCCATCCGGTGTCCGTAGCGCGCGGATGGTGATGGAGGAATCGCCGCACGTCCTCCTCGTCGGGAACGGGGCGAAGCGGTTCGCGAAACGCGCGGGCGCGGAGATGTGCTACGACCCGATCGCTCCTCGTCGGACGCGAGCTGCGCGATGGAAGCGCAGTCCGCGCGGGCGAGCGCGGCCTCGTGGCGAAGGAGTTCTCCGCACGCGAGCCGGCCGCACGGGACCGTCGGCGCGGTCGCGCTCGACCGGCGCGGGCGGGTCGGCGGCCGCCACCTCGACGGGCGGCACGCAGGACAAGGCTCCCGGCCGCGTGGGCGACAGCGCGATCGTCGGTGCGGCACCTACGCCGACGACCGCCGCGGCGCGCGCGTCGTGCACGGGCTGGGGCGAGCCGATCCTGCGGGCCGGTGCTGGCGAAGACGGCGGTCGACGCGTTGGCGCGGTGGACGCGCACCCGAGCGCCGCCTCGCGCGCGGCGCTCCGGGAGCTCGCCCGCCTTTCGGGCTTCGGCGGCGTCATCCTCGTCGACCGCAGGGGCGCGTCGCGGCGTCGTTCAACACGCCGCGCATGGCGCGCGGACTCGCGGATGCCCGAGGGCTCGCCGTGCTGGTCGAGCGCGGGGAGCGGCGCGCGTTGAGGATTCCCACGAGCGCTCGCGTGGCTGCTCATCGCGATGGCGACTGTTCACGGCCGGGCTGCTGCGCCAGTTCCACGACCTGACGCCCAGCGTCGCCGTTTCTGGCCCCGGCGGTCGGGAGCCTCCTGTTCGCGTGCGTTCTCTTCCTGTTCCTCGTCGCGGCGCGCGAGCGGCAGATCGGGCCGGCGCCCGGACCGGGCGTCCGTCTCGGGAGCGTGACGCCGATCCTGCTCGATGCTGCTCGTCGAGAAGTGGATCTCGTCCGGCTTCTACCGGCCGATCTTCGCGCTGCTGGCGCACCGGCCGACCTGCCGGACGAGGCCGCCGACGCCTGGTTTCGCCTGATGTGCGGAGCTCCGGCTTGCTCGTCGATCGTCCTGCATCGTCTCCCGATTCTCGCGCCCGGCCGCGTCGTGGTCCGCGCGCGTCTCTTCGGATGGAAGGCCGCCTGACCGGCATCGTGCCGCGCGGCGGTCGCCATCGGCGGCGCGCGGGCCTCTGCCTGGCGTTCATCGGCCTGGCCGTGGGCATCCGTCGGCCTGCGTGCCGCGCCGCACCCGCCGGGGTCCGCTCGCGGTCGTGCTCGTCGGCCAGGCGGTGATCGCCCTGGCGGAAGAGACCTACTACCGCGGGCCTGCTCTTGGCGAGCTCCTGCGCCTCGCGCCACGGCTCGGGCTGCAGCACCGCGCCGCGCGCCGATGGGTCGCGCTCGGGCTGACGTCGTTCGCTGTTCGGGATGGAGCACGTCGGGCTCGTCGGCGGGTGGAGCGACGGAGCTCGACAGTTGGTCTTCGCGCTGGCGCTCGGGCGCGCTGCTCGGGATGATCGTGCTCCTGACCGACAACCTCTGGTTCGCGGCGTCGCTGCACGCTTGGATCAACTGGCTGCTGCTCGGCGCCGTGCCGCAGCTGGCCTACGGTCCCGCGCAAGGCCGGCTCGCCGCCGGGCGCCTCCGTCAGCCTGCGCGCTGATCGCCGCGTTCATCGCGGCGTTCGTCCTTCAGCGGCGCGTCGCTCGGCGCTGAGCCGCTCCTACGACCGCGTCGGCCGCTTCGACGTCGTCGTAGATCTCGAAGATCCGGTCGAGCTGGATGATCTCGAGCACCGAGCGGACGCCGGGCGTCAGCCCGCAGAAGCGCGCTCGCCCCCGCGAAGCCGCGCGTTCTTGAACAGACCCGACGAGCACGCCGACGCCCGCGCGAGTCGAGGAAGTCCACGCCCGACAGGTCGATGACGACGTCCGGCGAGTCGCCGAGGCGCTGAAGCGCCTCGGCCTTCGACTTCGGCGGCGTTCGCGCAGTCGATGGCGTCGCATCCGCTCACGGAGAGCCGCGCCGACGCTCCCTTCGAGTCGCATGTGGACGTCTCATCGCGCGCTCCCGCTCGGCGGCGACGCCGTTAGCGCTCATGTCGAGCAGCTCATCGACGGCGTCCTGGCGTCCATCCCTGACGACCTGCGCCAGCTCGCGGATGAGCTCCGCGATGCGGAGCGACGCGTCCTCGATGACCGCCGCCGCCTTGCGCGACGCTCGGGATCGCTCGATCTTGTGCGCCTGGAGGATCTGCGCGCGCCCGACAGGGCGGTCAGCGGGTTGTTGATCTTGTGGCTCAAGACGGACAGCGTCTTCAGCACTTCCGGCCAGCTTCTCCGAGCCGCACACGCTCTTCGACCGCGCGGTTGCGCTGCGGTCACGTCGGTGACGCAGGACGACCTCGCTCCCCGGATCGCCGGGCATCGGGCGCCGCGCGACGAGCAGCGTCCGGCGCGCTCCGCCCGCGATCGGAACGTCGATCTCGGCCTCGCCGTCGCGCGGCACGCCGTGGAGCGATGAGCCGTGCGAGGCCGCCGTCGTCGGCGGCGCCGGCGAGCTCGCGCGCCGCCGCGTTGGCCGTGAGGAAGTCGCTCCGTCGGCGCCGAGGATCATGACGCCGGACGACAGCGCGGCCAGACACGCCGTCCAGACGCGCGTTGGCGGCCTCGAGCATCGCCGCGCGCCGCTTGATCTCGCCGGCGACGATCGCCTTCTCCTTGAGGGCCGCCGCCTGCGTCGCGAACATCACGAGCCCGCGCAGCTTGCCGAGCGCTGTCGGGATGAGGCGCCCCGCTGCGCGCGTCGAGCGCGTCGGACGGGAGCTCCGACAGCCGCGACTCGTACTCGTCGAGCACGCGGTCGAGCAACTCGTCGACGTCGTGGCTTCGACCGATGAGGTCGAGGCCGATCTCGTGGATCCGGCACAGCTCGGCGAGGTCGGGGAGGTCTCTCCGCCCACGCCCTCGGTCGTCCCGCTTCAGTTTGCTCTCAGCCATTCCACCCCGTCCTTCCTTCTACACGCCGACGTTTGCGGCGCTTGACCGAGTGACCACACGCCGCCCCGGAAGCGGTGCCTGTCCGAACGACACATCGTCGACGAGTGACGCGATGAGGTACAACCCGTAGCCGCTCTCCGGAGGGCCGCCGCAGATCGGGCGGCGTGACCGCGCCGGGATCGAACGGCTGGCCGTCGTGGTCGAGCGTGACCACGACCCGCTCGTCGCCGATCGCGACGACGACGTCGACGCGGCCGTCGCGGCGGCCCCGCGTAAGCATGCCGGTGCACGTTCGCGCAGGCCTCGCCGAACGCCACGGCCAGCGCGTGCGCCTCCTCGAGCGGATGAACGCCGTCGTCGAGCACGAGCCGCACGAGCCAGCGCCGCGGCTTCCCGCATGCGCAGCGGATCGCTCGCCAGCGTGACGCGGTGCTCGCCCGCGCCATCACGCACGGCGCGACCTCGCGAATCGCCGCGTCGGCCGCCGACCTCGGCGGGAATCGAGATGCGGAACTCGCTCCCGCCGCCCGGGCGAGGCAGGTAGATGAGCGTTCCGCCGTGGCGCCGCGCGATCGCCCGCGCTTCGTAGAGCCCCAAGCCGACGCCCGCGGGTTTTCCGGTCAGCGGATCGCCGCCCTGCTCGAACGGGCGCGAACGCCCGCTCGACGTCCTCCTCGGCGAGCCCGGGTCCTCGGTCGAGCACCGCGAACGCCACGCCGGCGATCGCGCCCCCCGGGCGTCCCGAAGACGCAAGGGCGCGACGCGCAGCTCGACGGGCTCGTCGGTCCGGGCCGAACTTGAGCGCGTTGTCCACGAGATTGGCGAGCGCCCGCGCGAGACGCGCGGGATCGGCGGGGAAGGACGCGACGCGCGGGATCGAGCGCGACGGTTCGCGCGCCCGACCGGCTCCGGCGAGCCGCAGCGCTTCCGGCGACGATGTCGGCCGGCGCCGATCTCTTCGCAGCGACGAGTTCGTCGCCGGCGTCGAGGCGGGCGACGCGCAGCAGCCCGTCGACCAGCCGGTCGAGGTTCTGCGACGACGTGAGGATGCCCGCCGCCATCTCCGCGCGCTCCGCCGGGTCGCCGTCGTAGTCCCGCAGGAACGTCGCGGCGCCGATGATCGCCGTCAAGGGCGAGCGCATCTCGTGCGAGACGTTCGCGAGAAACCGGTCCTTCATCGCGTCGACCGACTTGAGCTCGTCGTAGGCCTTCCGGAGCGACCGCGTGCGCGCGCTCACGACCTCTTCGAGCCGGTCGCGGTGCGCGCGCAGCTCCTCGTGAATGCGCACCTTCTGAGCCCCACCGCGAGATGACTCGCGAGCGTCGCCGACGAAACCGGCACGTCGACGTCCGCGAACGCGCCGTCGGGTCCGGGCATCGCCACGACGAGCGAGGCTCGCTGCTGCGGTTCTCGACCGGGACGACCGCCAAGCGCGCGGAGACCCGCGGTCGCCTCGGGGCGACCGGGGCAGCTCGACGGCGAGGTCGTCGACCACCGACGAGCCCGGCTCGACGAGGCATGCGTGCGACCAGCGAGGCGGCTTCTCCGTCTCGGTCAAGCGGCGCGAGGTCGCGCCCGCGGATCCGCTCGATGCTGAACCTCGCCGCGCGCGTCGAGCGTGCCGAGTGCCGCGCCGGCCGCGCCGAGCGTCGTGACCGTCAGCGGTCAGGGCGGCGCTCACAGACGTCATCCCGCTCGAAGCTCGCCCCGGTCGCGCGAAGCGCGTCGGACAGACGGCGCAGGGACTCCGCCTCGCGGCTCAGCCGCACGGCGCGTGCGTGCTCGTCGGCCAGCTGCGCGCCCAAGCGCGACGCTCGAGGCCACGGCGCTCTCCAGCAGATCGTCCGACGTCGAAGGACGAGCGGCGTCGATGGACGCGCAGGTCCCGACCGAAGGTCGCGGAGCGCAGCCGCACGCGCGCGAGATACGGCGCGAACGCGGCGTCGAGCTGCGCCGCGAGGTCGCCTGCGTCGAGCGTCCGGCGGGTCTGCGGCTCCGCCGACGACGACGATGCGCTCGAGCATCGCGCGCGAGGCCGCGAGGAACGTCTCGAGACACCCTGGCCGTCGCAGGCGATCGCCGGGCACGCCGCGCTCGGCGCCAATGCCGAACCACGGCTTCCATCGCCGCTTTGGGAGCCGCGCCGGGGAGATCGCGCTTGTTGAGCTGCACCAGGATCGGGACGGCCGCGGGGTCGAGTCGCGTCGGCACGCATGTTCTGGTGCAGGTTCTCCCACGACTGCCGATTGTCGCTTCCCGCGAGCGCGATCCGAGTCCGCGACGAAGACGACGGCGTCAGCTCCCGACACAGACCGCCCGGCGGGTCGCGTCGTAGCGGACCTGGCCCGGAACCGTGTAGAGCTTGAGCGGCGACCTTGTAACCGAGCACGCTTCCGAGCTCGAACGGCAGGAGGTCGAAGAACAGCGTGCGGTCGTCCGCCGTGTTGACGGAGACGAGCTGTCCCGTGTCCCTCGGGATCCGTCACGCTCGTGGAGCACGCGGAGATTCGTGGTCTTGCCGCCGAGCGCCGGCCCGTAGTAGACGAGCTTCGCGTAGAGCGTGCGGTCGGCGAGACTCCACTGCGCCACGTCGCCCTCCGTCAACCGCGGCCGAGCAGCTGGCGCACGACCCGGCGCTTCGAGCTCGATGCGGCGAATAAGGCTTTGGTCATGAGACTCCGCGGCACCCGACGCCAAGCGCCTGCTCGCGGTCGCGCTCCTGTCCGCGCGCGGACAGCAGCACGATCGGGATCCCGTGCGTAGCGTGGATCGCTCTTCAGCTCGGCGCACCACGTCAGCCCGTCCTTGCCGGGCATCGTGACGTCCAGGAAGATCAGGTCGGGCGGGCACGACTCGAGCGCGCGCAAGCCTTCCTCGGTGTCCGCCGCCGTGGCCGGCTGGTACCCCTCCTCGCTGCAGGATGAACTCGAGAGGCCGCCGGATGAAGGCGTCGTCGTCGACGATGAGGATTCGGTTCGCCGGCGCTCATGCGTCCTCCTCGATCGCAACGCCGCGTCGCGACGACGAGCGTGACGTCGTCTTCGACGGGCGTCGCACCGGTGTGCCGGGCAGAGCGCTTCCAGCACGTTCTCGCCGAATCGCCGCGGCGTCGACGCGGCGGGCCGCCGCGCGGCTTCGATCGAGCCGCTCCGTCCCGAAGAACTGCCGCGAACCGTCCCTCGCCTCGATGAGCCCATCGGTGTAAAGCAGGAGACGTCGTCGGGCGCCGAAGCGTTGATCGACGTCGCGCCAGCGGGCCCCGGCGACGATCCCGAGTGCCGGGCCGCACGGCTTCCAGCGGCTCGACCTCGCCGGTTCGCGCGCAGGAGCAGCGGAGGGTTGTGGCCCGGCGTTCGACCAGACGACGCGACGTCCGTCCGGGAAGAACCGCGCGAAAACGAGCGTGGCGAACATGTCGGTGGCGGTGAAGTCGAACGCCAGAACTTCGTTGACGCCGGCCGCAGAACGTCGCCGGCGGACGAGGATGTCGCGCGCTTCCGACTGCAGTGCGCCCTTCGCGATCGCCATGTAGAGCGCCGCGCCCACGCCGTGCCCGCAACGTCGGCGATCGCGATGCCGAGGCTCCCGTCCGCCATCGCGACGTAGCCGTAGTAGTCGCCGCCGACGCGCGTCGGCCGCCCGAATCCGCCCGAGATGTCGAGCCCCGCGAACAGAGTGGATCGTGACGGGGCAGCAGCCCGCGATGGACCTGGCGCGCGATTCGTCCTCGCGCCGCCGAGCATCCGGCGCCGCGAGCGCGTTCGGCGAGCCGCTCGTTCCGGATGAAGGCGGCTGCGAGCGCGGCGATCGCCGTCATCAGCTTGATCTCGCCCGTCAGGTAAGCTCCGCCCTGCCGGCCGTCCCAGAAGCGCGAGCGCACCCGAGAACGAGCTCCTGCCCGTCGGGAAGCGCGACGCGCAGCCCAAGCCTCCGCGCCGCTGGCCGCGTCCCTGACGAACGGACGACCGGTCTCCATGCACTCCTGCGCAGAGGGAGGGCTCACCGGGCCGGCATCCGGGAACGACGCTGCGAGCGTGAGCTTCGAGCCCGCTCTTCAGCCAAAGCTCGGCGCCATGAGCGCCGAGACACGGTTGCCGCCTCGCGGACGACGAGCCGCGGCGATCGCGCGCTCGCCAAGCACCGAGCCGATCTGCTCGCTCAGCCGGTACACGAGCGTCGCTTCCTCGTAGCGCGCGAGCACTTCGGCGCATGAGACTCTCGAATCTCGGCGTCCTGCCGCTTCCACGCGTTCCCGGGAGGGAGGTATCGTCGAGGACCCGGGTCCTGATCGAGTGCACCGCGCCGCTCCCGCCCCGTAAACGCAGCCCGACCTGCGGATGCAAAGATAAGTGCCAAAACCTAAATATCCAGTTCTGCCATTCGTCATATGCGAGAGTGCATTCGGTGGGGATTCCACCGCCCGGAGTCCGAGTGGCGAAGCGCTCCGGCGTATCACTCAGGGTGGCGAGCGGAGATCCATGGTCGACGTGTTTCAGCCTACCGACGAAGACCTGCTGATCTTCGCTCCGAGGCGGTCGATCGGATTCTTTGGGGGTGCTCGTCGCCCGGTGGGAGGCCCCGCTGTTCCGGTTCGTCTCCCGCCTCGTCGACCGTCCGGACGACGCTCGCGACGTCTCGCCAGGAGACGCTTCTCAGGATCCTCGACAAGGCCGAAGCGTTCAGAGACGGTGCGCGCTTTCCACATGGATGTACCAGATCGCCCTCAACCTCTGCCGCGATCAGACGCGCTCGCAGGCGACGTGGGGCCGGTTGGTGATCTTCAATCGTCGGCGGCCGACTCTGATGGCGCCCCGCGAGCACGCTCGCGCCGGAAACCCGCCGTCACGAGCCCGACGATGGCACTGGAGCCTCGACGCAGCGCCGAAGCGCCGTTCGCCGCGCCCTGCCGCACTTCCGCAGGATCAGCGGGAGGTGCTCTTGCTCAAGGAATACCAGGGTCTCAAGTTTCGGAGATCGCCGACGTCTTGGGCGTGCCTGAGGCACAGTGAAATCCCGGATGTACGCAGGCCTGGATGCGATGCGAACGTCGCTGACGGGTGCGGCATCCGTAGGAGTCTCTGCGTCCTGCCACAGCGTGGAACGACAGCTCTGGGTGCGGGCGCCTGTACGGCGGAGATCGACGGCGAAGAGGCCGCGACGCTGACCGCGCATCTCGAGACGTGCGCCGACTGCCGCGAGAACGCTGGATGATTTCGTCCGCGTCCGCACCTGCTCCGCGACGACGAGCACGACGGCGGCCAGCCGCGCCGCGCGCGTCGTCCGTCCTCACCTCCCACCGCTGGCTGGTGGACGGCGCTGGCCGCGTCGGTGCTCGGCGCGGCGTTGCTCGCCGCGGGCGTCGGGGCCGGAGCGGGTTGCGCTCGGACGGGTGCCGTCTGCCTCACGCGGGAGACGCCGCGGCGGTCGCCGCGACGCCTGCCCAGGACACCGAGGAAATCGTCAGCGCGAGGTCGATCGCCGTCTTCGGCGCTCACGGCGCGACCTGCCGAGGACTCTCGGACGAGCCTGACGATCGCGCCGTCAGCGCCGCCGGCTCAAGGCCGAGCTCGCGCCTGAAAAAGAAACGAACCAGGATGCGCGGCCGATCTGGACTTCGTCTCTCGACCAAATCGGGGCGTCGGAGTTCCGAACGGGCACGTGGATCGGGAAGACTAACGAGGCGCTGCGCGAACGGTCGCTCTGGGCAGCAGCCCGTACGCGAACCAGCAATAGCCGTCAGCGCCCCGCGACGCCGTGATCAGCGAGCCGGTCGCCCGCCGCGGCGGCGACGGCGACCTCTCCGCGCGCCATTGCGAGATATGCGCTTGGCCGAAGGCCTCGATCGCTTCCGACTCGTTTGCCCTGCGGCCTGGCGCCCGCGCCACCGAAGTAAGCAGCCCGGGCCGCGAGGGTCGGCTCTCCAGCCGCCTCACGCGCGCCACGCCCGCAAGCGCCGCGGCCTCCTGCCCGGCCTGGTCAGACGCAGCAGATCGCACGCTCGCGAGCGCTACCGTCCGCGTCCGGTCCAGACGGCGACGTCGACCGCGGCCCAGCCGCTGCAAGAAGCGCACGGCTGTCATCCCTGCGCAAGCGGCGAGACGCAGCGCTCCGTGCGACGTAACGCACTCAACCTTTCCGCGGCGCCCTCCGGGCGACGGCGACCCGACAGCGACGAGCGCCGCATGTTGGCCCCTGCTCTCCACGGCCATCGTCGTTCGCCGCCGCAGTTCGCCACCGCGCGCCCAGCCAACGAGACGAGGTCGATCCCCGGCCAGCCAGGCCCGACAACCTGGCGGGCCTCCCGGAGCGACTGAGGCGATCAGTCACGGACCCGGACGCCGTCGTCGACGAGGTGACGGCCCCGAGCGTCGTACGGCGCCAGCGACGGACGCGCGGTCGCGCGGCGGTGACGCAGGCGGCCTTTCGACCTCTTGGAGCGCAGGGGCTATACAGGACGACCTGCTCGTCGCCCGCGGGCGCTGCTCGCTGGGCGCATCACGCCAACGGCGAGATCGGTGTCCGGCGGCAGGGGCACCCTGCCACCCATCGCGCCGACACGTCAACGCGGCGCCGGCCGGGACGGGACGCCGGCGACGACGCCGCTGAGACCCGCAACGACGCCGCCCACGCCGACGGAACGTGCGCCGGTCGACGACGCCACGTTGGGACGGGGCGTGAGATCCAACGTCGCGTCGGCCTTCCTCCGCCGCGATCTGGCCCGACCAGACGACGCGACCCGAGGTGTGACCGCCTCGATCGTCCGATCGCCCGGGCAGTCGCAAAGCGACGTCAGCGGCAGCGAGGCCACACGCTCGCCGTCCACGCGAAGCTCCGCCGTCGTACGGTCGCCCCAGTCACCGCGACCCGAGCACGCGCCGGGCCGCATGACCAGCGACGCCCAGCACCTGGGCGAGTCGGGATCGGCCAGATCGGCGCTCACCACCTCGTGGAGGATCTCGCCCGCGTAGCAAGACCTTCGCTCAGCCGGAGTCTCGTGCTCGCCGATCGCCGCGTCCTCGATCGACGAGCTCCCGGCCGCCGCGTTGGGGACCGAGAAGCCGGATGCCTCGGCGGTGAGCGCTCACTGATGGACACACCGTCCAGCGCGACCTGGCGACGCCGTCGACGTCCGTTCCGCACCACTGAGTCGTTGCGGCGCGTTCGGGATCAGTCTGGATGCTTGACGAGCGTTCCCGGTCCGGCGACCGACGCGCGCCGTCGTCCCGCGAGCGTGTCGAAGCCCGCGCGCGAGAAGCGAAGCCGCCGCTCGCCGGCGACCGCTCTGCGACGCTCCGGCCGTCCGGGAGCGAGCACGGCACGCCCATCGACCGTCAGCGCGGCGTCCTTCGGGTCCAGGCGTCAGCTGGATCGTCCCGATCATGCGCCGCCTGAATCTTGACGAACCGCGCCATGGCTTTCTTCGACGTCACGGCGCGCTCGGGTGCGTAGTCGGGCTTGATCTCGAGGATCGCGCCGGAAGTCGCTCTCCGCGCGCGACAGATCGTCGCTGGCGGCGTGCGCCTGCGCACGGAGGTCCAGAGCGCGTCGACGCGCTGGGCGTCGGCGAAGGCCCGGGACGCTCGAGGATCTTGTTGCGGCGCGGCGAGCGCGGTTTCGAGCCGGTCGAGCGCGACCAGCGCATCACGCAATCGCCCCGGTTCCTCACGAGAGCGATCGCGGCGGTGCGTCCGGAGGGCTCCTGCGCACCAGCCGTCAGGCGACAGCCATCGAGGCCACGAGGAAGAACTCCGGCTTTCGCCGTCGACGGCCGTCGATCGCCAGCTTGCCGGCGCCACGCGCCGCTCGATATGCGTCGAGATCGCCAACGGTGCCGCGCCGGCGCGCTGGCCGCGAGCGCCACGGCACGCGAGATTCCGGCCGGCCCGAGTCGGAAGCTTGTCCCGCGCACTTCGCTCCGTCGGCGACAGCCGCGTCGCGGTTCCGGCTTTCTCGTCGAGCACCGAGATGCGTCCGGCCGCATCCACGGGCGAGCGCGGCCGGGCGGCGAAACGTCGCGTCGCCGAATCGCGCGGTAGAACTCGGCATTGCCTGCGGCGAGTGCAATGAGCCGCCCGGCATCCCCTCCCCGGCGGCGATCAAGCGCGCCCCGGTCAAAGCAACGATGAGCGTGACTCCCGCGTCCGCAGCTGCTGAATCACGCACACCGGTGCTGCGCCTGTCGGCCCAGCGTGCGATCCGGTCTCCTTTCCGGTCGGTAAGAAAGACCACGCCCGCGGCGCCGACGGCGCCATCGCCGTCGGTGAGGCGAACGCCCCCAGGCTCGCTGCCGAGAACACCGGGCGTCCCGACCCGTCCTCTACCCGGATCAGCCGTCTTCGGTCGCGGCGCAGGCGGCGCATGTCCGCACGCCCGTATGAGCGTGCGGTGATTCCCGGCGCAATCCCAGTTTTGGACCGGGAACTGGCCTCGTCGGAGCCGCACCTGACGCCCGACTTTCGATCGAAGACGACGGTGCGCCCGGCCGGGCGCAGGTGTCGCCGTGAAGAGACACCGCGGCCGCCGCGTCGTTGCCACAATGGGGAAGCGAAAGCGAGTCGCGATGGACGTCCATCGCTTCTTCGTGGGACGCGAGCACGCACCACTTCGCGCATGGCCAGGTCACGCTGGGCGTGCGCGGTTCCGACCGTCGCGGCGACACCGGCGTCGATCGCGTCTTGGAACCACTCCAGCGGATTCTCCGGAGCTGTTCTGCGCAGGAGGAGCGTCCGCGCCGGCGACCTTGCTCGCGCACGTGCGGCGACGCGCCGCTCCGCGGTTGCTCAACGACGATCTGAGCGCGCGAACGCGCCCGCGGCAGCGATCCGTGCGCCCCCTGACCGTTCATCCAGAACGCCGAGCGCGCAGCGCGCGCCGGAGCGCCCATCGATCCCGCGTGGCGCGCGCTTTCGGCCAGCGCGATGGTTCTTGCCGTCCTTGGCGCGCGGCTGGAAAGCGCAGCCACGCCGCGCTGCGGTGAACCGGCGCGGCGAGACGGAGCAGGGCCAATCGGCACCGGGCCGCTTTCTCGAGGATGCGCGATCGCTGCCATGGCGTACGCATCGGCCACCCTCTCCAGGGGCGCGGACACCGCGGTCGCCGCTCGGCAGCCGGCCGAGGTCTTCGGGCCACCCGGGGCGATCCCCCGGAAACGCGAGATCGATCAGCGCGTCGTCCGCGAGCGGCCCAGGCGCCGCGTCGCGACCGCCTTCCTGAGCAGGCCGCCGCGGGCCTCCGCGGATCCGAATCGGCCGAGTAGCCGCAACGCCGTGACCGCAGCCCGACGCTCGGCGGCATCGAGATCGGGGACGCTCACCTGCTGGCGGCAGAAGGCGCCGACGTCGACGCCTGACGATCAGCACGGCGCTTACTGACGAGCGCGAGCGACGAACGACCTCACCGGTCGGGTCGCCCAGGAATTGAGGACGCTGAACGGGAGCGTTTCCTGCCCCCGCCTTCGAAAGATTGATGTCCTGCAGTCCTCGCGATTCGCCGGACATCGGGCGCCTCGACGCGGAGCCATGCGTGGCGACCGGCGGCCAGCCTCGTAGCGCGCAGCGGCGCCCTCGCCGACGCTTCGCCAGGCGGATGATCCCGCGGGTCGCTTCCACTGGGAAGAGCGTACGGCAACTCGGAGGAAACGTTTGGACCGCAGAGCCTGGTGAGCGTCGGAGCGGCAGCCTGGCTACCGCTGGAGCCGCCGGCCGGTCACGCCGCCCACTTCCTCGTGGCGACGCCGATGAATCCGATCGTCGTCCTGTTATGCGAACCTCGTGCGGACCCTGGGGAAGCTGACGCCGCTCCCGCGTCGCTCGACCTGCGGCTGCCCATCGACGAACACGGAACCTCCGAGGCCCTTACGGGGAGCATGCTAGCTCGGCCCGTCGGCAACGCCTCCAATCCGGAGTCCGCAGCCGCAGGCGGCTCCCGCGTCCAGCGTGAGTCGCCTTCGCCGGGAATCGTTTTTGGCGCGACCGCGGTAGCCCTTGCGGCAACCCTGATCAGAGGCTGGTGCTGTCGCGGCACAGATCGAGGTTCCAGCGTCGCTTCAGCGCAGGAATCCCCGCGCGTCTTCACCCGTTGACGGATCGGCGACAGCGATCTGCGGCCACTCCCGATCGAGCGCGGCACCGGCGCGCATCGGGATCGAGAACGAGCGGACGATCTCTCGGACCTGCGTCCGCCGCCTCCAGGCGGATACGCCTTCGCGGCAAAACTCTGAACCGCGCTCGGCGACGCCCGAACTGCGCCTCGGCGGGAGTAGTGCCTGCGCCGCACCTGCCGTGAGCGGCTGGCCGGTCTCGTCGCACGGAAAGCTCTGGCGGGTCGGTCCTCACGCGCGCATGAACAGCTCTTCCGGCGGAGGCGCTGGAGCGTCCGGAAAACACCAATCGCAGCGCCCGCCGAGGCGACGGCCAGCGTACCGAGCAGCCACGGCAGGCGCGATCGACGAGCGGAGCGTCCGGCTCCTCCGCAACCTTGGCGGTTCTCCCCGTCGGTTCGGCGGTTCTCGATTGAGCACGCCGCAGCATCGCCCCATCCCCGGCTCCTCCGAACCGCGCGGCAGCAAACGCCGCGCCGTCTTAAACCGCGGGCACGCGGGTTGGCGAGCGCCTCCGCCAAGAAACTGGCAAGCGGCGCGCCCATGCGATCCGAGTGCTCCGAGGCGTCCTGGGAGGCTCATTGACGATGCGATAGAGCACCGAAGAGATCGAGTCGCCGCTGAACGGTTTGGTGCCGGTCAGCATTCGTTCAGCAGACGATGCCGAGCGCGAAGAGGTCGGCGCGGCCGTCAGCTGACTCCCCACGAACCTGCTCGGGCGACATGTAACCTGGGTGTCCCCAACAGCGCCCCGTCGTGCGTCATCGACGTCGCCGGGTTCTTCGCCAGGCGCCGAAGTCCATGACCTTGACCGTGCGTCCCGAGACGCGCATCAGATTCGCGGGCTTGATGTCGCGATGGACGATCCTGTTCTGGTGAGCGAACCTGAGGGCGTCCGCCGCGCGCCGCGATCAGGGCGATGACGACGGGCACCGGGAGCAGCGTGTCCCGCTTGCAGAACGTATCGAGGGTCGCACCCTCGACGAACTCCATCAGCGAGGTGCTGGCACGCCGTCGGCCTCTGCCGAACGTCGAAAAACCGTCACGATCCCGGGCGTGAGTGGAGCTCGCCGGCGGAGCGTGCCTCGCGAAGAAACCGCCTTCGCCGCGCGCCTGAGCGCGCTCGATTCCGGAGCGCGGGCGTTAAAGATCTGAATCGTCTTGATCGCGACGCGGCGGTCGATCTCAGGATCGTAAGCAGCAGAAAAACCCGCCCCATCGCACCCCGTCCGGAGCCTCTTCTCTGACGGTCGTAGCGTCCGAGGCTTTCATGACCTGCATCGGTTGGGCTGTGCAACCTTGGCGATTCGGTTGCAGCTGGCCGGCTAACTTTAGTTCGCAGGTCCCGGCGGAGGTCAATTCCGGAATGACGAGAGGGAGCAAATCCCGCGCGCTGTCAACGGAAACCGTCGGGTTCCTCGCCGGGCGGCATCCTGCCCGATCCTCGTCGGTGCGCGCAGCGCGCAATCACCGCGGCGCGTTTTCTTGTCGGTGAGAAACGTGCCTTCAGGAGTCGCCGCTCGGTCGAGCCCCTGAGAGGGCGCACTGGGAGACCGCACGCATTACGCAGAAGCGCCTCGGATGCGACCGGCATGCGCAGCGCGGGCAAAACCGGTAGGCGGCGCGCGAGCCGCGCTTCGCGCGGCGACCCTCATCTGAGACCGCCTCGCCGCGCGGAACACGGTGAAGTCCGTGGCGACCTCGATCGCGTGAGCTGGCGGTGGCATGCAAAACCGGCAGTCGTGACCTGGGTTCGGACGCCGGCGTCGCGCTCGTCCTTCCCCACCATCGCCCCTTTGAGCAAGGCATCGCGCGACGGTCGTCGCGAGCGCCTGCTCTGTCGCGAAGCGATGATGAGCAGGCGAGCAGACGTTCGCCTCGAGGTAGCCGAAGAGCTTCCGGCGTCCGCGACCGCGGCGGTTCTTTACGGTGGCTTCGGCGAGGTGCTCGGCACACGGTAGGCGGTACGCGCGCGTGGAGTCGCTTCGGAGGACGCGCACGTCAGCCCAGAGCGAGGCGGGCTGGTGAAAGGTCTCCGACGACGTGTTCGCCCCGCGCCCTGAGGTCTACGGCCGTCTTGCCTCGAGCCTGGCGCGTCCACCATCGCCAAGAGGCTCGTCGGGACCGCGATCAGGGGACGCCGCGGATTCCACGTCGCGCGCCAGAAAGCCCGCGAGATCGCCGGTCACTCACGCCCAACGCGACGATGACCGTTCCTCGCCGCGCCCAGAGCGAAGAGCTCGTCCTCGAGACGCCTTCTCGTCTCGCGGGTCTTCGCACCGCTCGCCGGCGGGGAAGGTCAAGAGCTGTCGCCGCAGCGCCGCGGCGCCACCAGCCGGCGAAGAAACCGGCGCCGTGGAGGCGCGCGACGCGCGCGCGTCGGACGACGACCACTCTTGCGCGTACCCGTATTCGCCGGCGATCGCGCTCCGCCGCCGACTCGAGCGCGCCCGGGGCGACGACGACGACGGACGTCGACCACGAATCCGGATCGACGCGCGCCGACACGGAATCGGAACGACATCGCCCGGCCGGCAGCCTGTCGGTCAGCCGCTGCGGCGTCCGAGCCCGCGCCGATGCGCTCGAGCTCGGCGAGATAGTCCTCGACCAGCTTTGCTGCGTCGGGTCGTCGAGGTTCTTCTGCGCCATGAGCCGTGCCGGCGGCTCGAATCGCGAGATCCGCCGCCTCGCCCGCGAGCTTCGGCACTGCGCCTGGCGGATGCCGGCCTGGATCTGCGCCTCACGCCTGCTTCAGCAGTTGCTCGCGCTGCCTTGCGGGCTTCGTCGAGGATCTCGCCCTTGAGGCGTTCGCGCGTCGCGGCGGCCCGCGTCGACGGCCTCCGCGCGCTCCTCACGGGCGAGGATTGACCATCGCGCGATGCTCTTCGACGAGGCGCTGAGCCTATCTTGCTGCCCGCGCCTCGCCTCGTCGATGCGACATCCGCGAATGCCGGCTCTCGCCGCCTCGACGGCCGCGAGCGGCTTCCAGGCGAACTCGCCGAGGAGGACCGAGAGGAGAATGCAACGTCAGCGTCGTCCAGAAGATCGTTCCGAACTGAGGCTGAATGAGCAGGCTGCTGTTCGCCGCCTCCTCGGCCCTGCGCGGACGCCGGAGGCGAGCAGCAACGCCGATCGCTGAGTGGAACCGCGCGGCGCATGAGGCCTCCCGCGCTACTTGAACGCCATGATGATGCAGATGACCGAGCGCGAACGAGTCCGGCGCCCTGCGATGAACCCGGCGGCGATCAGCATCGCGGTCTGGATCGTGCCCGCGGCTTGCGGCTGGCGCGCCATGCCTTCGAGGCGCGGACGCCGCGAGGGCGGCTGCATGCCCAGGCCGACGCCGATCAAGGGCGAGTCCCTGCGCCCAGACCCGCACCGAGGTACGCCAAGTTTCCAGTGATTCCTTGCATGATCCCGATCCTCCTTTTCGTTCGGGTCGCCCCTGGTGCGACGGATGCACCAGGCGAGCCCGATAAACAGCGACGACAACACGGTGAAGATGAACGCCTGGAGGAACCCGACCAGGATCTCCAGGCAGTAGACGAACAGGGCGAAGGGGATCGACATCCCTGCGGCGAACACGGTCTTCAAGACGAAGATCAGGGAGATGAGGCTCAAGATGACGACGTGTCCCGCCGTCATGTTGCGCGAACAAGCGGATCGCGAGCGCGAACGGGCGCGCCAGCATGCTGATGATCTCGACGATGAGGATGACCGGGCACGATGAGACCTGGCAGCCCGTGGGGAACGAGGTTCTTGTAGAGTGGCCGACGACGCCGTAGTTGCGGATGCCGCCCCACTGGCTGACGAGAAACGTGGAACAGGCGGCGAGCGTGCGCCGCACGCTTGATGCTGCTCGTCGGCGTCGAGAGGCCGGGAATCATTCCGAGGAAGTTGCAGCGTCAGGATGAAGAAGAACGCCGTCAGGAGGTAACCGACGCAGCGGTCCGCGTGCCTGCGATCGATCGTCTTCGCGCGCAATCTCGTCGCGCACGAACAGCACCGAGGGCTTCCATCGACACCGCGAACTGCCCGTCGGCACCGCGATTTTTCGCACGACGCGCCGCGGCGAGGCACCAGAGGTCATGAGGATCGCCGACGCGATCCACATCATCACGACGTTGCGCGTGATCGAGACGTCGTAGCCGCGCGATCCGTCCAGCCTCGGCAGCGGGATCGCGATCGACGTGAACGGGATCTCGATCTCGTGGGAGTCGAGGATGTGATGCATGATGTGGGTGCCGGGATCGAACGGCGCGTCGGCGCCGTGGTCCCGGTGCCCGGCGAGTCTCGCGCCGGCGCTCCTCGTCGAGACGGGGATCCGCCGTGAGCGCGAGCGCAAACCAGAGCATCTCGAACGCCGGTCAGCGCGGCGAACCCCACGGCGAGCCCCGAGTCAGCGCCGCCGATCGCGCGGGGATCCCCGGCGCAGCGCGACGCACGACGACCGCCGCCAGGAGCCCGGCGCGCAGACGCCCATCCGGTCCCCAAGGCGACGAAAAACGACCGGGCCCGTCCGATCCGCGCTCACGCGCGAGCCACGCTCCGCAGACGACCGACGGCAGCGCCATCGGCCAGAAACCCCAGCACGGCCCACGACGTCGCGTCGCGCGGCGGCCTTGCGCAGCGCGGAACGTGAGCGTGCCGTCGCGGCTGCGCCGAGAGCTGCGCGCCGCAACAGTGCGAAGCCTCCGGGTGAAGACCGACTCACAGACCTCGTCGCTCCTGCACCGCCCGGGCGGAAGCAGCCGCGCCGGATCGAGGTTGACCATCCCGACGACGGCGCCCAAGTACCGCTCCGACGAGGAGCAGCCACGGTGCGTTCGCGAATCTCGTCGGTCGAGCCAGCGTCCCCGAACACGCCGATCAGCAGGGGTGCCAGGGCCTCGAACCCGAATCTGACAAAACCGCAAGCGGCGACAACCCCCGGAGCCTCGAGCGCCATCATCCTGCCGGTTTCAACGCGCCACCGCAGGGCCGGTGGACTCTAGCAGACGGGAGGGATTTCATCACCGCCGAATACGGTCGACGAGCCCGCGACGCCCGCGAGTCCTGGCGGATAGACCAGAGGTCCCCGCTCGAATCTGCTTCACGGAGCGCACGTGACCGGCTCGTCGAGCACGCGGAAGAACGGCTCCGGTCGGATCCCGATCCAGAAGCGCGAGGACCACCAGCGGCGAGAAGGCGAGGCCAGCTCCCGGACGGCTGAGGTCCGTCAGCTTGCGGTTGTCCTCGTGTGTCGATCCTGCCCGAACATCGTTCGCTGGTAGAGCCACAGCATGTACGTGGCGCCCAGGACGAGACCGGTCGCGCCGAGAATCGCCCAGACCTTTGATCGGCAGCCCGAACGCACCCACCAGAGATCGTCCACTCGCCCGATGAATCCGTTTCCCGGGATCAGCGGCATCCCGATCGACGACAGCGTCATGATCATGAAGATCACGGCGAACCACGGCATCGACCTTGCGCCAGGCCGCCGTACTCGGCGAGCTCGCGCGTGTGGCGCCGCTCGTAGACGATGCCCGACGAGGAGGAACAGCGCGCCGGTCGACAGGCCGTGGTTGATCATCTGAAGGACGCCGCCGGTCAGTCCCTGGTAGTTCAGGGCGAAGATGCCGAGCATGCAGAAGCCCAGGTGGCTGATCGACGAGTACGCGACCAGCTTCTTCCAGTCCTTCTGCACGAGCGCGACCATCGCGCCGTAGATGATCGCCGATCACGCACAGCGCGAGCACGCACGGCGCGAATCGCGCGCGTCGCGTCCGGGAAGCATCGGGCAGGCTGAACCGCAAGAATCCGTAGGTTCCCATCTTGAGCAGCACGCCGGCGAGGATCACCGAGCCCGGCGGTCGGCGCCTCGACGTGCGCGTCGGGGAGCCAGGTGTGGAACGGGAACATCGGCACCTTGATCGCGAATCCGAGGAAGAACGCCGAGCCAGATCCACGCCTGGAGCGACATCCAGTCGGGCCACGTCGCCCATCGCCTGGAGGATCCGGATGTCGAACGTGGACGCGCCGCGTCACCGCGCCGTGGTGGGCGTAGAGCGCCAGGATCCCGACGCAGCATGAGCACGCGAGCCGAGCAAGCGTGAAGAGGAAGAACTTGACCGACGCGTAGATGCTGGCGCGGCCGCCCCAGATCCCGATGAGGAAGTACATCGGGATCAGCATGACCTCCCAGAAGACGTAGAACAGGAACGATGTCGAGGCTGATGAACACGCCGATCATGCCCGGTCTGGAGGATCAGCGAGGCAGGCGTAGTACTGGTTCTCGCGCTCGTGATCGGCGGACCACGACGACAGGATCGCCAGAAACCCGAGCAGCGTGGTCAGGAGCACGAGCAGCATCGAGATGCCGTCGACGCCGACGATGTAGCGAATGCCGTAGTGTGGAATCCACGGCGTCGATGACGAACCGGAATCCGTAGCGCCGGCGCTCGCTGCCGCCCACCCGGTCCAGAGCGGCACGCTGCCAGGATGAAGTCGGCCGCGGCGACGAAAGCGTGGCGATCTTCGCCGCCAGCCCCTTGCCGGCCCTCGGGAAATCGAGCAGGCAGACGATGGCCCCCAAGCAATACGTAACTGAACGAAGTACAA
>ERZ1370068.7710-contig-6611_pt1 | contig 41784 bp, 46 predicted proteins | sample MGYA00561227_ERZ1370068 | MGnify/ENA primary metagenome ERZ1370068 (study PRJEB38410, sample SAMEA6850437) | metagenome | study: Metagenomic assessment of the ecological functions of the soil: analysis of the soil microbiota associated with the... | reverse complement strand
CAGTTACGTATTGCTAGGATGATCAGGAACACCGCGAGGACGAAGTTCGGCACCGCGACGCCGACGGTCGCCAGGCTCACCGACACGTAATCCCAGCCCCTGTTCTGGTAGACCGCCGCGAGGATGCCGAGCGTCAGGCCGCCCACGACGGCGAGCACGAGCGCCATCGAGCCGAGCAGGAGCGAGACCGGAAACGTCTCGGCGAGGATCTCGCGGACGGTGCGAGTCTTGTACACGAAGGAGTTGCCGAAGTCGCCGCGCACGGCCTTGCTCACGAAGATCGCGAACTGCTCGTGCAGGGGCCGGTCCAGGCCGTAGTACTTGGCGAGGTTCCGCTGCGCCTCGGGCGACAGCGGGTTGGCGCCCTCCGCCACCGGATCGAGGGGGCTCCCGGCGTCGCGTGCATCACCAGAAACGTGACCAGCGCCATCGCCAGGAGCGTCGGCGGTAACCACAGCACACGGGACAGCGCAAAGTGGAACAACCGCGTCCTCCCGTTACCAGGGCTATCGAGAGATGGCGTGACCGCAAAATAATCGATGGTGTGGTTACTTACTATGGCAGGGCCCTCGCCCGAGTCAAGGCTCGCCGTTTCCTTGACCGGCCCGGGTGGCTCTGCGACAATCGACGCTCGAAGGATGTCCGCCGACCCACTCATCCGAGTGACCGGTCTCCGCAAGACCTTCGGCAACCACCGCGTGCTGGACAGCCTGGACCTCGACGTCCGAGCGGGCGAGGCCGTCGGCGATGCTCGGCGCCAACGGGGCCGGGCAAGACGACGCTGCTGAAGATTCTCGCCACGCTCGTGCGCCCCACGCGCGGCACGGCCGACCGTCGCGGGCCACGACTGCGCCCGGGACGCCGAGCGCGCTCGCCCGCACATCGGCCTCGTCGCGCACGGCTCGTACGTCTACGAGGACCTGACCGCCCTCGAGAACCTGAAATTCTGGACCACGCTCGCCGGGCTGCGCCCGACCGCCGCCGCGCTCGCCGGGGCGCTCGCCAGCGTCGAGGCTCGAGCGGGCCGCGGACGAGCGGGTCCGCACCTTCTCGGCGGGCATGAAGCGCCGCCTGTCCCTCGCGCGGTTCGTGCTGGCGCGGCCCCGCGTGCTGCTGCTCGACGAGCCGTTCGCCGGCCTCGACCAGCGCGCGAAGAAGTGGCTGGAGAGCACCTGGCCTCATTCAAGGCGGGCGGCGGCGCGATCCTGATGGCGACCCACAGCTTCGGCCGCGAGCTCGCGGTCGCCGACCGGCTCGCCATCCTCGCCGGCGGCACCATCGCGCTCGACACGCCGCGCGGGGCCGCTGTCGGCCGACGACGTGCAGCGGCTCTACGCCGCGCACACGGAGGACGCGCCCTGACCTTCGCGCGGCGGGCGTTCATCGTCGTCTGGAAGGACCTCCTCGTCGAGCGCCGGTCGAAGGAGACGCTCAACGCGCTGCTTCTTCTTCGCGCTCGCTGCTCCTCTTCGTGTTCCAGTTCGCCGCTCGGGCCCGACCGCGAGCGCCTGGCCGGAACGCTGCCCGGCCTGCTGCTGGCTCGGCTTCATCCTGAGCGGGCTGCTCGGGCTCGGCCGCACGTTCGTGGTCGAGCGCGAGAACGACTGCTGGGAGCGCTGCTGCCTGGCGCCCGGCGACAAGTCGGCGATCTACGTCGGCAAGCTCGCCGGCAACCTCTCTGCTGATGTTCGTGGTCGAGGCGATCCTGCTCGGCGCTCTTCGCGATCTTCTTCAACGTCGATCTCGCCGGCGTGCTGCCGGCGCTGGCGCATCGTCGTCGTCCTCGAGCACGATCGGCTTCGCCGCGGTCGGCACGCTCTTCGCCGCGATGACGGCGCAGGTGCGCGCGCGCGGAGCTGCTGTTTCCGGTGCTGCTCCTGCCCGTTCAGGTGCCGGTGCTGCTCGGCGACCGTCGAAGGCGACCGGAGGCGGCTGCTGCTCGGCGAGCCGCTCGGCGCGCATCGCGCACTGGCTCCAGCTGCTGGTCGGCCGCCGACGTCATCTATCGTCGCCGTCGGCGTGCTCACCTTCGACGTTCGTGCTGGAGAGCGTGAGGGCATGATGGCGCAGGTCTCGGGGTGGCTCGCCGCTGGTCGGCGCTCGTCGCCGGCCTGGTCATGGCGCTTCGGCGTGGCGCCGCGCGAGCTGACGCAGGGCAACGTCCAGCGCATCATGTACCTGCACGTGCCGGCCGTGTGGGTCGCCTACCTCGCCTTCCATCGTGGCTGCGTCGCCTCGATCGTCTACCTGCGCGCGCCGGCGCGACGGCGCCGACCGGCTGGCGCACGCGTCGCGTCGAGGTCGGCGCTCGCTGTTCACTCGGCGTCAACATCGCCACCGGGTCGATCTGGGGCAAGCCGACGTGGGGCACCTGGTGGACGTGGGACGCGCGGCTCACGAGCGTCTCGATCGTGTTCGTCATGTACCTCGGCTATCTCCTGCTCGCGGCAGGCGGTCGAGGACCCCGAGCGCGGGCGCCCGATACGCCGCGGTGCTGTGGCATCGTCGCCGCGCTCAACATCTCCGCTCGTCCACTTCTCGGTCTACTGGTGGCGCACGCTCCACCAGCCCGCCGTCGCTCGCTGAAGCCGGGGACCAGCACCGATGCCGCGCGATCATCTGGCTGGCGCTCGCTCGTGAACTTCGTCGGCGTTCGCGCTGCTGTACGTCGTACTTCGTCGCGCGACGCGCGTCCGCGTGCTCGCAGCGCGAAGCGCGAGGCGGCCAGCGTGATGCCGGACAACTGGGGCTTCGTGCTCGCCGCCTACGGGCTCGCCGCGCGTCGTGCTCGGCGGCTACTGGCGCCGGCTCGTCCGGATCGAGCGCGACCTCGCTGCGGGGCTCAGAGCCGCCCACGGCGAGAGCGCCCCGTGAACCGCCGCGGGACGAAGTTCGTCGTCGGCGGCGTCGTCATCGCCGCCGCGCTCGCCTACATGATCTACGCCGGCGTCACCCAGTCGGCCGTCTACTTCGTCACGCCGGCCGAGCTGCGCGCCGCGCCGGTCGCCGGGCAAGGCGTACCGGCTCGGCGGCATGGTCGTGCCCCGGCTCGCTCAGGTGGGATCCCCGCGCGCTCGACCTGTCGTTCACGCTCTCCGACGGCACCGCCACCGTCCCGGTCCGCCACAAGGGCACGCCGCCCGATCTCTTCGGCGAGGGACGCGGCGCCGTGGTCGAGGGCAGCTGGACGGCTCGAGGGATACTTCAAGGCGAGCCTGATCATGGCGAAGCACTCCGAGGAGTACAAGGCGCCGCACGACGCGACGCAGGCCGGGCTACCAGGAGCTCATCAAGACGCTCAAGGGAGACGGACGATGATCGGCCGACGTCGGCTTCAGGCATGACCGTCGTCGCGCTCGTTCTCGCGCGTCTACGGCGGCGTCGCGGCGCGCGGTCGGCGCCCGCACGGACGGCGCCGCGCTGGTGGAGTCGGCCCAGCACGCGGCGCTCGGGGTCTTCGCCCTCGTCACCGCCTGCTTCGCCGCTCCTGACCTACGCGTTCCTCACGTTCGATTTCTCGGTCCGGTACGTGGCGTCCAACACCAACCTCGGCACGCCGTTCTACTACCGCATCACCGCGGTCTGGGGCGCGCTCGAGGGCTCCATCATCCTCTGGTCCTGGATGCTGGCGCTCTACACGCTGATCCTCATCGTCCGCCACCGGACGGCGCGCGCGAGCTCTACCCGTGGGCGCTCGCGACCATGCCTCGGCGATCCTCGCCTTCTTCCTCCTCGGTGATGACCGTCGCCGCGCCGCCGTTCCAGCGCGCAGCTCCCGGTGCCGGCCGACGGTCGCGGGCTCAATCCGCTGCTCGAGGACACGGGGATGATCACGCACCCCGTCGCGCTCTACCTGGGCTTCACCGGGCTTCACGGTGCCCTTCGCCTTCGCGATGGCCGCGCTGGTCACCGGGCGCGTCGGCGACACGTGGCTCACGACTGACGCGGCGGTGGACGATCGTCGCCTGGTACTTCCTCTCGCTCGGCCTCCTGATCGGCGGCTGGTGGAGCTACCACGTGCTGGGCTGGGGCGGCTACTGGGCGTGGGACCCGGTCGAGAACGCCGGCGTTCATGCCCTGGCTCACCGGCACCGCGTTCCTCCACTCGGTGATGATCCAGGAGCGGCGCGCGCATGCTGAAGCTCTGGAACATCGTGCTGGTCATCCTGACCTTCGGGCTGACGCTGTTCGGCACGTTCCTCACGCGCTCCGGGGTGATCGCGTCGGTCCACGCCTTCACCCAGGGCTCGATCGGCGTGCTTGTTCCTCGGGCTTCCTCGCGCTCGTCATGCTGACGGCGCTCGGCGCTGGTCGCGTGGCGCTGGGACGCGCTGCGGCTCGCAGGGCGACCTCGACTCCGTCGTCTCGCGCGAGTCGGCGTTCCTGCTGAACAACGTGCTGCTCGTGGCGGCCGCCTTCACCGTGTTCTTCGGCACGGTCTTTCCGCTCCTGTCGGAGGCGGTGCGCGGCGTCAAGGTCAGCGTCGGCGCGCCGTTCTTCAACCAGGTCAACGTGCCGCTGTTCCTGTCCCTGATCTTCCTGATGGGCGATCGGGCCGCTGATCGCCTGGCGCCGCGCCTCCCTCGAGAACCTCGAAGCGGAACTTCCTCTGGCCGGTCGTGCTCGGCGTCGTCGCCGCCGGCGATCGCGTTCGCCCTGGGCGTGCGGTCGGCGCTGGCGGCGCTGACGTTCGCCACTGACCGTGTTCGTGGCCGCCACCATCGCGCGTCGACGTCGTGCGGGCGACGCGGGCTCGCCTGCGCCTCGGCGAGCGCCTCTCCCGCGCCGTGGGCGGGCTCCTGCGTGCGGCACAACCGCCGCTACGGCGGCTTCGTCGTGCACCTGGGCATCTTGATCATCGCGCTGGGCGTCACTGGATCGCACGCGTGGTCGCGTGCAGACCGAGACGACGCTCCGGCGCGGCGAGACCGCGGAGCTGGCCGGGTACCGGCTCCGGTTCGACGGGCTCTCCGCCGCCCAGGAGTCGAATCACTTCAAGGTGGTCGGGAGCGTTCACCGTCACGAACGGTCGCGCGCTCGGCGTGCTGCAGCCCGCCAGAAGTTCTACCCGCAGGAGCAGTCGCCCATCGCCTACGTCGACTACCGGCTCGGGCTCATGGAGGACCTCTACCTCGTCCTCGGTGACTTCGCGCGCGACGGCAGCGCAGGCGACCATCAAGGTCCAGGTGAACCGCCTCGTGAGCTGGATCTGGATCGGCGGCGTCGTGCTGACGCTGGGCGCGCTGCTGGCGATCCTTCCGGAGCGCCGACACCCGCGTGAGGCGGCTCTGGCGCTGGCTGATCCCGCTCGCCGTCGTTGCCCGTGCTGGTGCTGCTCGCCTACGGGTTTCGCATGAGCCGCGCGACATCCCCTCGCCGCTCCTCGACAAGCCGGCGCCCACGTTCGGGCTCACCGACGCTCGACGGCGCGCCGCTGCATGCTGGCGGCGCACCGCGGGAAGGTCGTCGTCCTGAATTTCTGGGCATCGTGGTGTTATCCCGGCTGCTACGAGGAGGCGCCGGTTCTCGAGAAGAACTGGCGCGCCTATCGTGACCGTGGCGTCGTCGTGCTGGGCGTCGCCATCCAGGACAGGCGTGAGGCCGCCGAGAAGTTCGTCCGCGATTTCGGTCTCACCTTCCCAACGCCCAGGACCTGACGGGCACGGTGTCGGTCGACTACGGCGTCTACGGCGTGCCCGAGACGTTCTTCCTCGACCGCCAGGGGCGCATCCGCGTCAAGCACGTGAGTGCCGTCACCGACGTGGTGTTCCGCGAGACCGTCGAGCGGCTCCTCGCCGAGCCGGGAGCCCGGTGAAGCCGCTCGACTCCGGCTCCTGGTGGCGGCGGCCCTCGTGGCCGCGGCAACGGCGTCGGCGTCCGCGCAGCCGAAGGCGGTCAGTGAAGAGACCGTCCACGAGGTGGCCGCGCACCTTCGCTGCGTCGTCTGCCAGACTCTCTCGGTGGCGGATTCGCCCTCCGAGATGGCCGGCCAGATGCGCGCGATCATCCGCGAGCGGCTGGCGGCGGGCGAGAGCCCCGATGCCGTCCAGCGCTACTTCGTCCAGCGCTACGGCGAGTGGATCCTCCTGTCGCCGCCGCGTCGCGGATTCAACCTCCTGGTCTGGGTCCTGCCGTTCGTCGTGGTCGCGGCCGGGCTCGCCATCGTGGCCATCTTGATCTCGCGATGGACCCGGCGCCGGCGCGGCCGCGGCCGAGCCCGTCGCCGTGGACGCGGCGATGAGCGAGCGCATTCGCCGCGAAGTGGAGCGCGGCTCGTGACGCGGCATCCTGGTCGCCACGGTGGTGATCGGCGTCCCGGCGCTCGCCTTCACGCTCTGGCCGCTGCTGTCGCGCCGACGCGCGCGGGCGAACCTTCCTTCCGCTCCCCGTCGACCGTCGCCAGCAGCTCACCGAGGAGAAGCGCGCGGCGCTGGCGGCGCTGCGCGAGCTCGAGTTCGAGCACGGAGCCGGCCACGTCTCGGACGCCGACTACGCCGACCTCCGCCGGCGGTACGAGGGCGAGGCCGCCGCCATCCTGACCGAGATCGATCGGCTGGGTCCGGCGGAGCCAGTGCCGCCGAGACCGAGCCGCGCGAGCTCCGCGGCTCGGCGTGGCGTCATCCCCTCGTGCTCAGGGCGGGCGCGGTGCTCCTCGTCGCGTTCGGCATCGTGGTGGGCGCCGGAATCGTGCGTACATCCGAGCCCGATCCCATGGCCGGTCAGCCGCTGACGGGATCGCGGCCGCTCGCCTCGCTGCCCTCGGACGCTCCGTCCGCGACGGCTGCGGTGCCGCCGGAGACGGGCGGGACGGGACGCGTAGTACCGCCGGAGGTGCTGCGCGGCATGCTGCAGGCCGCGCGCGCCAGCCTCGCCGAGGGCCGCTACGGCGAGGCGATCGCGGCCTACCAGGCGGTGCTCAAGCGCGACCCGAAGAACGTCGACGCCATGACCCACCTGGCGCTCATCGTGGCGATCGGCGGCGGGCCCGAGCACGTCGACCGCGCGCTCGAGGCGTTCGACAAGGCCCTCGCGCTCGATCCCAGCTATCTGCCGGCGCTGCTCTACCGCGGCCAGGTCCTCTACGAGATCAAGAAGGACACGGGCGGTGCCATCCGCTCCTGGGAAAAATACGTCGCCGTCTCACCGCCCGGCGAAGACCGCGACCGCGTCGTCGAAGATGATCGAAGAAGCTCGCGCCAAACGCTGACCGTTCCGCCACGGGCGAAGCCGCAGCTGGATGCGGTCGGGGTCGAAGGGACCCGTTCCCGGCAGGCGCGCGACGGGCGAGCCGCGCCCGGATGGGCCCGCCGCCCCGGAGCAGCGAACGCGTGCCGCGTGGTCGTCTCGACCCCGGCCGCGTCCGGCTGCGGCTTCGCCCGTGGCGCCGGCGAGCTAGCGGGCGGCGATGTTGAACGTGCGCTCGTGCTTGAGCGGGAGCGAGAGATAATCCTCGCCCTGATAGCTGACGACGGGCCAGTTCCAGCGCACGCCGACGTCGAGCGTCGGGCCGGTGTCGGAGACGGACACGCTGCGCGCGTCGATCTTGATTCCGCTCTCGGCGACCTTCTTGGCGATCTCGTCGCGGATCCGCGTGGCCCGCTCGTTGCGATCCGTCCGCGACGCGCGCTCGTTGACGACGTCCTCGACGAGCGCTGGTGATCTCCAGGTACGACCAGACGGCCATCGCACCGGTGTAGAAGACGTAGACGCAGAGGATCGCGACGAAAACCCAGAAGAGGGCCTTCATCCGGCCCCGCTCGGGATGTAAACCCAGATCTTGGCGGCCGCCGGTACGCCGAGCGCGATGGTCTGGCCGTCACCCGACGCCGTGATGGTTCCGGCCCACGGCGCGACCTCGGTGATCTTGAGTCGCCGGCCCGGCCGCACGTCGTTGCGCCAGAGATGCTCGAGGAGCTTCTTGTCCGCCTCCGCCTCCTCGGTGATGCGCTCGACGACGACCGTCATGCCCTCCTTCGCCTGAGCGAGCGGGAAGGGCTCGACCTTCGGCGGCTTGGCCATCCCCGGAATGGGATTGCCGTGAGGGCATGTGCTCGGCATCCCCAGAAGCTCGGCCAGCCGGTCTTCGACCCGGGGCGAGAGCGCGTGCTCGAGGCGGTGCGCCTCCTCGTGCGCGTCGGTCCAGTTGAGGCCCAGCGAATCCGTGAGCCAGCGCTCGAGGAGCCGGTGACGCCGGGCCATCACCTCGGCGATCTGGCGCCCCTTCGGTGAGAGCGTCAGCTCCTTGCCGCGCCCGATCTTGACGTAGCCGCCGCGCGCCATGCGATGGATCGCCTCGGTCACGGCGGGCGCCGAGATCGCCATGTGCTTGGCGAGCCGGGCGCCGATCACCGGCTTGCCGCTGCCGGCCAGATCGTAGATCGCCGCGAGATAGTCCTGAACGGACGCCGTGGTGTCCGTGGTGTTGGCGTTGGCCTTGAGGATTGACGATCGTGGCATGTTAAGCCTACCTAAGAGAAGACTCGGCTGCGGGTCAGTATAGCGTCACTCGAATTCGGGCGCCAAGAAAGGAGCATCGTGCGCGGTCCCTCCTGGGCGTGGGCGGTCGCGGCCGTCGGCATCGCCTCGCTGGTCGCGGTGCCGAGCCTGGCCGTCCTCGCGTCGCTCGCGAATCCGGCGCACGAGATCTGGGCTCACCTCTGGCGCACACAGCTCCCGGAGCTGATCGGCAACACGCTGGCGCTGGTGGCCGGCGTCGGCGCCGGAACGCTCGTGGTGGGCGCCGGCCTCGCCTGGCTGATCGTCACGTACCGCTTCCCCGGACGCGCGGTGCTCGAGTGGGCCCTCATCCTTCCCTGGCGGTGCCCGCGTACGTGATCGGCTTCGCGCTCCTCGGCCTGTTCGACTTCAGCGGGCCGGTCCAGGGCGCGCTGCGCCGCTGGATCGGCCCGGGCGTTCGACTCCCGGAATTCCGATCGTACTGGGGCGTCGTGCTCACGATGACGCTCGTCTTCTATCCGTACGTCTACCTGCTGGCGCGCGCCGCCTTCCGGGAACAGGGCGCCGCGACGCTCGAGACTGCGCGAAGCCTCGGCCGCTCCCGGATGCGAGCCTTCGTCGCCGTCACGCTGCCGCTGGCCCGGCCTCCCCTCGTCGCCGGCGTCTCACTGGCCATGATGGAAGCGCTCGCAGATTTTGGCACCGTCGCCACGTTCGGATACCGGACGCTCACCGAGGCCGTCTATCGTGTCTGGTACGGCATGTTCGATCGAGCCGCGGCGGCCCAGGTTGCGAGCCTCCTGCTGCTCTTCGCCCTCGGCCTCCTCGCCCTCGAGCGGTCGCTCCGCGGCCGAGCGCGCTTCACCCAGAACCAGCGCCGTGGTCCCGGCGTGACGCCCCGCGCCCTGTCCGGATGGAAGGCCGCGGCCGCCACCGGAGCCGGCTTCGCCGTCCTCGGCGCCGCGTTCGCCGCTGCCCCTCGTCCAGCTGATCGTCTGGGCCGCCGACGCGGGCGGCCGCTGGCGCGCGGCCTCGTTTGCGTCGCTGCTCGGCAACACGCTGGCGCTGGCGGCCCTCGCCGCGGTCGGCACGCTGGTCCTGGCGCTCCTCCTGGCCTACGCGACGCGGCTCTCCCCGTCGGCCCCGGTGCGAGCCTCGGCGCGGATGGCGTCGATGGGGTACGCGCTGCCGGGCGCCGTCATCGCCGTCGGAGTCCCGGCACCGCTGGCGTGGGTCGATCACGTGTTCGGCCACGCGGTCGCCTGGGCGTTCGGTCATTCGGCCGGACTGGTAGTGACCGGCTCGACGGCGGGGCTCCTCTTCGCGTACGTGGTGCGATTTCTGGCGGTGAGCCTGCAGACGGTGGAGGCGAGCCTCGGCAAGATCCCCTCGAGCCTTGACGACGCCGCCCGATCGCTCGGCGCCTCCATCGGCGGGACGCTCCGGCGCATCCACCTGCCGCTGATGCGCGGCGGCGTGCTGACGGCGCTGATCCTGGTGTTCGTCGAGACGATGAAGGAGATGCCGGCCACGCTCCTCTTGCGGCCCTTCGGACTCGATACGCTCGCGGTCGCCGTCTGGGAACGGACGTCGGAGTCACTGTGGGCGGAGGCCGCCGCGCCGGCCCTCGCGATCGTCGCCGCCGGTCTGGTGCCGGTTCTCGTGTCATCCGCCTCGGCCCGGCGCGGCACTGATCAGCCGCGGCGAGGCCAAATCTCCGGCCTCCGGGGAGGTGTTATGCTGCCACTCCATGAAGCGGGCCGACGCCGCGCAGCGCGTCGACCGAGCTGCGCGAGCAGATCCACCATCACGACTATCTCTACTACGCCGAGTCGCGGCCCGAGGTCTCCGACGCCGAGTACGACGCCCTCACGCGCGAGCTCCGCGAGCTCGAGGCCGAGCTTCCCGGATCTGGTCACCGCAGGACAGTCCCACCCAGCGCGATCGGCGGGGCGCCGACCGACATCTTCAAGCCGGTCGAGCACCACGCCGCCATGCTCTCGCTCGACAACGCGACCACGCCCGACGACCTCCGCGAGTTCGAGGCCAGGATTCGGCCGGGCGCTGTCCGGGCAGCGACGTTCGAGCTACGTGTGCGAGCCGAAGATCGACGGGCTCGGCGTCGCCCTCGTGTACGAAGCGCGGCCGCGTTCGTCCGCGGCGCGACCCGGGCGACGGCCGCACCGGCGAGGACATCACCGCGAACCTCCGGACGATCCGTTCCATTCCCATGGTGCTGCGCGGAGCGCTCGCGGGCGCGGCGGTGCTCGAGGTGCGCGGGCGAGGTGTTCATGCCGCGCGCCGAGTTCGCGAAGCTCAATCGCGCGCTCGAGGAGGCCGGGACGCCGACGTTCGCGAACCCGCGAAACGCCGCCGCGGGCGCGGTGCGCCAGAAGGACCCGGCGGTGACGGCGCGCCGGCCGCTCGACATGTTCCTCTATCACGTGAGCCGCGCCGACGGGCTCGTGTTCGCCTCCCACTGGGACGCGCTCGAAGCCCTGCGCGCCGCCGGCTTCAAGACCAACCCGCGAGCCGAGCGCTGCCCGACGCTCGACGCGGTCGTCGCCTGCTGCGAGCGGCTGGAGCGCGACCGGGATTCGCTCGGCTACGACGCCGACGGCGTGGTGGTGAAGGTCGACGCCCTCGAGCAGCAGCGCCGGCTCGGCTCCACGACCCACCACCCGCGCTGGGCGATCGCGTTCAAGTTCGCGGCGCGCCAGGCCACGACCGTCGTCGAGGAGATCGAGGTGAACGTGGGCAAGACGGGCGCGCTCACGCCCACCGCGAAGCTCACCCCGGTGGAGCTGGCGGGCGTGACGATCCGGAACGTCAGCCTGCACAACGAGGACGAGATCCGCCGCAAGGACATCCGCAAGGGCGACACCGTCCTGATCGAGCGCGCGGGCGACGTCATCCCCTACGTCGTCCAGGTCGTGCTCGCCCAAGCGGCCCGCCGACAGCCAGCCGTTCGCCTTCCCGTCCACGTGTCCGGCGTGCGGCGCGCCGCCTACCGAGCGCGCGGAAGGCGAGGCGTACTGGCGGTGCACCAACAGCGCCTGTCCGGCCCAGCTCAAGGAGCGCCTGCGGCACTTCGGGTCACGGCGGGCGATGGACGTCGAGCACCTGGGCGACAGCACGATCGAGCAGCTGGTCGACAGCGGGAAGGTCAAGGACTTCGCCGATCTCTACGACGCTCACCGGCGGAGCACGTCGCCGAGCTCGACCGCTTCGCCGACAAGTCGGCGGAGAACCTCATCCGGGCGATCGATGCCTCGCGCAAGCGCGGCCTGGCCCGCCTGCTCAACGCCCTCGGCATCCGGCTCGTCGGCGAACGCGTGGCGCAGCTCCTGGCGGCGCAGTTCGGCAGTCTCGACGTCATCGCCGCCACGTCCGAGGCGGAGCTCGCCGAGGTGCACGGCATCGGCGACGAGATCGCGCGGGCGATCGTGGCGTTCTTCGGGACCCCGACAATATCGCGCTGATCCGGAAGCTCGAGGCGGCCGGCGTCGAGACGAGCGCGCCCATCGCGCCGGCGGGCCGAAGCCGCTCGCCGGAAAGACCATCGTCGTGACCGGCACGCTGCCCACGCTCTCCCGCGAGGCCGCGCGCGAGCTGATCGAGCGGTACGGCGGCCGCGTCACGACCTCGGTGTCGAAGAAGACCGACTACGTCGTCGTCGGCGAGGCGGCCGGCAGCAAGGCGGACGACGCGCGACGCTTGGGCGTGACGACGCTCGACGAGGCCGGGTCTGCTCGCGCTGGTGCGCTCATGAGGGCCCGAATTCGGCTCGGCATGCTTGCCGTGGCGCTCGTCGTGGCCGGCTGCCTGGGCCGCACGACCGACTCGCCGGCGCCGGTCGACATCCAGACGCCGGGCGCATGGACGTCGCTGGCGCCGATGCCGAGCGCGCGGCAGGAGGTCGCGGTCGCGGAGCTCAAGGGCCAGGTGTTCGTCATCGGCGGCTTCAGTCCGGCGGCAGACCCGGCCGACACCGTCGAGGTCTACGATCCGGCGACCGACCGCTGGGAAACCCGCACGCCCCTGCCGGCGGCGACGCACCATGCCGCCGCGGCCGTCGTGGACGGCCGGCTCTTCGTGGCCGGCGGCTACGGCGGCGGCCGCCTGAGCTGGACGGCGCTGCGCACCGTGTACGAGTACGACGAGGCGCGAAATTCGTGGGCGACGCGCGCGCCGCTGCGCGTGGCGCGCGGCGCGGCTCGCGATGGTCGCCCTCGGCGAGCCGCCTGCACGCCGTGGGCGGCGCGGGGACGGCGCGAGCAACGCGCACGAGGTGTACGATCCGGCGGCCGATCGCTGGAGCGACGCGCCGCCGCTGCCGACCGGCGCGCGACCATCTCACGGCGGCGGCCTTCCAGGGCGGCTCTGGGCGATCGGCGGGCGCACGTCGTTCATGGGCACGCAGTACACGACGGTCGAGATCTACGATCCGGCGACCGACGCGTGGTCGACCGGCTTGCCGCTTCCCGTCGGCCGCGGCGGTCTGGCGGCGGCGGCGCTGGGCGATCGACTCTACGTCTTCGGCGGCGAGGCGCCGCTCCGCATCTTCAGCGCGAACGAGATGTACGAGGTGGCCGGCCAGCGCTGGATCGGGAAGGACCCGATGCGCACGCCCCGTCACGGCATCGGCGCCGCGGTGGTCGGCAACCGGATCTACGTCCCCGGCGGCGCCACCCAGCCCGGCCTCGGCGCGACCGAACGTCAACGAGGCGTACACGCCGTGATCCGCCGCGGGCTTGTTCCTGCTGGCGCTCGCCGCCGTCCTCAACACGCCGGGCGCCCGCGTGCATTTCCGCGGCGGGGCCGACGCGGGAGGAGGCGCTCACGGCGCTGGCCGATGCCCGCGACGTCGACCATCGCCGTCGCGGCGCCATGACGCTGGCCGAGACCGGCGTGATGGCCGACGTGCCCAAGCTCGCCGCCGCCGCTGCGCGACGACGATGCGCTGGTGCGGCAGCTCGCGGAGCGCGCGATGTGGGAAGTCTGGAGCCGGTCCGGCGACGCGGCGATCGACCGTCTCCTCGCCACCGGCGTCGAGCAGATGAGCGCCCGGGAGGGAGAGCTCGCCGTGCAGACGTTCACCGAAGTCATCCGTCGCCGGCCGGATTTCGCGGAAGGATGGAACAAGCGGGCGACGGTGTACTACCTCATGGGCGAGTACCAGAAATCGCTCGCCGACTGCGACGAGGTCATGAAGCGCAACCCGTATCACTTCGGCGCGCTGAGCGGCTACGGAATGATCTACCTGCAGCTCGACGAGCCGGCGAAGGCGCTCGACTACTTCCAGCGGGCGCTGCAGCGTCAACCCGAACCTCGAATCGATCCACCAGACCGTCGAGATGCTCAAACCGCTGCTGATCCAGCGCCGAAAGGACACCATCTGATGATCGACGCCCTCAAGAAGATCTCGAGCCCCAGCGTGGCCAACGCGATCGAAACCTTCAACGTCCGCCCCCGCAACCAGGGCAACATGTCGTCCGAGATCCGGACGCTCTTTCCCGAGCTCGGGCCGCTGGTCGGCTACGCCGTGACCGCGGTGATCCGGGCCGAGCCGCAGCCCTCGAGGGCCACCGCGCCGCGACGTTCGGCTGGTGGGACTACGTGCTGTCCATTCCCGCGCCGCGCGTCATCGTCGTTCACGACCTCGACGAGCCGCGGGGCCAGGGCGCCCAGTGGGGCGAGGTGCAGGCGAACATCCATCGCGCGCTCGGCTGCGCCGGCGTCGTCACCGACGGCTCGGTGCGCGACCTGGACGAGGTGAAGGCGCTCGGCTTCCAGTTCGCCGCCGCGCACATCTCGGTCTCCCACGCGTACGTGCACATGGTCGACTTCGGCCTCGCCGATCAAGGTCGGCGGACTCTGGGTGAAGCCTGGCGACCTGATCCACGCCGACCAGCACGGCGCCGTGACGATCCCGACCGAGATCGCGGCCCGGATCCCGGAGGCGGTCGCCAAGGTCGAGGCCGACGAGCGCAAGATCATCTCCGCTCTGCCAGTCGCCGACGTTCACGGCCGACGGCGCTCAAGGCAGCTCTACAAGCAGATCCGGCCGGGCACGTACTAGGCGGCGCGCGATGAGCGCCGACGCGGCGGGGGCCCAGACGCCCCGCCGTCACGTCGTGAAGTCCAACGGGGTCGTGGCTCGCAGCCTACGAGTGGCCGGGCGGCGCGCTGGCGGTCGTCGCGATCCATGGGCTCACCTCCAACCACACCGCCTGGTACCCGATCGCCAACGTCCTCGAGGGTCGTCCACCGGCTCATCGCCCACGACCTCCGCGGACGCGGCGACAGCGAGAAGCCGGACAAGGGCTACCAGCCTGGCCGAGCACAGCGCGGATCTGCTCGGAGTCCTGGATCACTTCGGCCTCGAGCGCGCGGTCGTCATGGGCCACTCGCTCGGGGCTCACATCGGCGTGCACTTCGCGTGCCCACCATCCGGCTCGCGTGCGCGAAGCTCGTCCTGGTCGACGGAGGACTGGACGTCCGGGCCGAGGTGTTCGACTCCGATCGCGCCGTCCGTGAACCGGCTCGGCGGTCGAGTTCCCTCCGTGGAGATGTTCCTGGCGATCGTCCAGACGCTGCCGATGTCCGCCGGGCGCTGGAATCGATCACCTGGCGCGCCACTTCACCTACGACGTCGAGCCGGGTCCCGGAGGCGGTGCGCTCGAAGGTCGCCCGGCACTCGATCGAGGAAGAGGTCGCGAACCTGCAGCGCACGCGGCTCTGGGTTCGGCACCATCGCGATCGCGGCGCCGACGCCCTGCTGCGCGCGCCGGACGGGCTCCTCGCCGCCGACGACTGCCTCATGACCCAGGCGGAAGCGGAGGCGATGGCCCACGCCATCCTGACTGTCGCCTCGTCGTCGTGCCGGGGACGAACCACTACACGATTCTTCTGGGCGATGATCCCGTGGTGCGACGCGAGCTCGCGGCGTTTCTCGCGCGCGTAGCCGCCGCGCGCCGCTCAGCGGATCACCCCGGAGGCGTTGACCGACAATCACGCGGCGAGGCTGACTTTTCCGGAATCGCGCGGGAAGGCGAGCGCCGCGCCTCGGGAGGCGTCCCGAGGAGCTCGGGCAGAGGACGCGAGGGCGGACAAAAGGGACGCGCCGCCGAGTGCGCTTGGCCTCAGCGTGCGCCCTTCAGAGAAGACGCCACGAGCGTGCTACGCGCCGTTAGCCGTTACCGTGACTGCCAGATGGCTCGCCGCGAGCGGCATGCCGGAGCCGGCGCACGAGCTCGTAAAGCGCGCTCTTGCCGCCCTGATAGCCGACCTCACGCGCGCGTCGAAGCACATCGGCCCCTGACAGCGCGGGCGTTTCACGCAGCCACGCCTCGATCTGGGGCGCGAACGGAGCTACCGTCGATGGCCGCCCGACACCCCGGGCTGAAGCCACGGGCGAGGCGTCCCCCGTTGCACCGAACCGTTGACCTCCGTTCCATTGACCGCCATGTGTAAGCCCTCCATGGCATACCGGAAAGAGCAAATCCGGTACCGAAGGGCTCGAGGTGGCATTCGTTCTGTAATTACAGATACTTACGATATTAGGAGGCATTGCTGCCTGGTGAGTTATCAACCAGGTAGATCACCTCGATCCAGCCACTGATTGACCGACGGGGTGGCCCTCGCCGGGGCCTTCTCAAGCCCGGGAAGACTCGTCGCGGCGCAGCTTGTACTCGACCGAGTCCACGAGGGCCTGCCAGGAGGCCTCGATGATGTTGTCGGCCACGCCGACCGTGCCCCAGGTCTCGTCGCCGTCGCCCGAGGTGATGAGCACGCGCGTCTTGGCCGCCGTGCCCTTGGCCTCCTCGAGGATGCGCACCTTGTAGTCGAGGAGCTGCATGCTGCGGAGGTTCGGGTAGAACTCTTCCAGGGCCTTGCGCAGAGCGTGGTCGAGGGCGTTGACGGGACCGTTGCCGGACGCCGCCGTGTGCTCCAGGATGCCCTTCACTCGCACCCTCACGGTCGCCTCCGCCACCGGCTCCTGATCCGAGTTCTGCTCCTCGACGATGACCCGGTACGCCTCGAGCGCGAAGTAGGGCCGATGGCGGCCGAGGGCGCGCTCCATCAGGAGCTCGAACGACGCCTCGGCGCCCTCGAACTGGAATCCCTGGTCCTCGAGCGCCTTGAGCTGCTCGAGGATCCGGCGCGAGTCCGGGGTGTCCTGGTCGAGGTCGATCCCGTATTCCTTCGCCTTCCAGAGAATGTTCGACTTGCCCGCCAGCTCCGACACGAGCACCCGCCGCCGGTTGCCCACCGACTCCGGGTGCGACGTGCTCGTACGTCTCCGGATGCTTGAGGACGGCCGACACGTGCATGCCGCCCTTGTGGGCGAACGCCGAGTCGCCGACGTACGGCTGCGAGGACCAGGGCTTGCGGTTCGCCAGCTCCGACACGAAGCGCGAGACGTCGCGCAGCTCGCGCGAGGTTGGGCTCCGGGATGCAGTCGAGCCCCATCTTCAGCACGAGGCTCGGGATGATCGACACGAGGTTCGCGTTGCCGCAACGCTCGCCGAAGCCGTTGATCGTGCCCTGCACCTGACCGACGCCCTCGGCGACCGCCGCGAGCGAGTTCGCCACGGCGCACTCGGCGTCGTTGTGCACGTGGATGCCGAGCGGCGCCCGCACGTGCGACTTGACGGCCCGGATCATCTCGACGAGCTCGGCCGGCAGCGTACCGCCGTTGGTGTCGCACAGGACCAGCCAGTGGGCGCCCGCCGCCTCGGCGGCCTGCAGGGTGGCCAGCGCGTAGTCGCGGTTGGCGCGGAAGCCGTCGAAGAAGTGCTCGGCGTCGAAGATGCACTTCCTCGCATCCGGGGCTGGAGAAACGCGATCGTGTCGCTGATCATCGCGAGGTTCTCGGCCAGCGTCGTGCCGAGGGCCTCGGTGACGTGAAAGTCCCACGACTTGCCGACGATCGTCGCCACCGGCGCGCCGGCGTCGAGGAGCGCCCGCATGTTGGCGTCCGACTCGGCGGCCGCCGCCGGCGCGGCGGGTCATGCTGAACGCGGCGAGCCTGGCGTGCTTGAGCGAGACGTCCTGCATGCGCGCGAAGAAGCGCAGGTCCTTTGGATTCGAGCCCGGCCACCCGCCCTCGATGTAGTGGATCGCCCAGCGCGTCGAGCCGGGTCGCGAGCCGGACCTTGTCTTCCATGGAGAACGACACGCCCTTCGCCCTGGGTGCCGTCGCGGAGCGTGGTGTCGTAAATCTTGATCAGGCGGCGCATGGGGATGCCCCCGATGATGCGCCCGCGCGCGAGGCAGTGTCAAGAATGGGGCGGGTCAGACGACGCCCTTGCGCGCGCAGACGCGCGACCGCCGGCTTGCCGAGTCCGACGAGGCGACGAAGGACCGCGTCGGTGTGCTGCCCGATCAGCGGCGGCGCCGTCGCGGCCTTGCCGGGCGTCGCGTGCAGGCGAACCGGCACGCCCATCACCGTCACCTTGCGCGCGCGCGGGTGCGGCAGCGTCACGATCATGCCCCGCGCCTTCAGGTGCTCGCTCTCGCACACCTCGGCCACCGACTTGATGAGCCCCGCCGGGATGCCGACCGCCTCGAACTGCTTGACCCACTCGGCGGCCGCCCGCGTGCCGAGGATCTCGTTCAGGAGCGGGACGAGCGTCGCTCGGTTCTGCACCCGCTTGGCCTCGGTGTCGAAGCGCGGGTCCGCGCGAGCTCGGGGCGTCCGAGCGCGCGCGCAGCACTCTGATCCACAGCGAGTTGTTGGCGACGCCGAGCACGACGAACGCGTCGGCCGCGCGGAACACCTCGTAGGGCACGATCGACGGATGCGCGTTCCCGCGGCGCGTCGGGCGCTGCCCCGTGCCGAAGTAGATCCCGGCCTGATAGGTGAGGAGCGCCGCCATGACGTCGAGCATGGAGATCTCGACCTTCTGGCCGCGGCGGGTGCGCGTCCGCGCGAGCAGCGCCAGGACGACGCCGTGGGCCGCCGACATGCCGGCGACGAGATCGCCGACCGAGTTGCCCGACCTTCACCGGCGGGCCGTCCGAGAAGCCGGTGAGGTCCATCACGCCGGACTCGGCCTGGATGATGAGGTCGTAGCCCGCGCGGTGCGCCTCGGGGCCGGACTCGCCGAAGCCGGAGACCGAGCAGTACACGAGCCGCGGGTTCAGCCGGGCGAGCGCCTTGTACCCGAAGCCGAGCTTGTCCATCGTTCCCGGCCGGAAGTTCTCGAGGAGCACGTCGCTCTTGCGCGCGAGCGCCTGAAAGATCTTGCGTCCCTCGGGCGCCTTGAGGTTCAGGGTGACGCTCTGCTTGTTGCGGTTGACCGACATGAAGTACGTCGACTCGCCCTCGACGAACGGCGGCCAGCTGCGCGTGTCGTCGCCCTTGCCGGGCTCCTCGACCTTGATGACCTCGGCGCCCATGTCACCGAGCATCATGGCGCAGAAGGGACCGGCGAGGACGCGGGTGAGGTCGAGAACGCGGATACCGGCGAGGGGCGCCTTACTCTTCGCCACGTGGTCGTCCTTTCCAGATGCGCTTGGCCAGGCTTTGCGCGATCGCGTTGACACGCTCGCCGGCGCGGCCGGTGCGGCTCCAGAAGAGCTCGCACCCGGTCCATCGCGCTGAGGTGCGAGAAGTAGTAAACGTTACCCACGGCCTCGATTGCAACCCGGGAGCCGATCTTGAGCCCCGCGGTCTCGGCACCGTGGCAGATGAAGCCGGGCGCCCCCGACCAGCTCGACCAGCGCGATGTGCAGCGGCGATCGAAAGCCTCCGGGCGGCGAGTGCAGCGTGGTGAACGAGATGATGTCGCCGGCGCCCGCGACCGAGGTGTGCGCCATCTCGACCGGATGACGCGGGCACCACCGCGAGGGCGGCGCGACGACGAGCCCGCACACTGGACACCGGGAGGCGGCGAGGCGCTCGATCATTGTAGCCGGGTGCCTCGAGGCCGGCTTGGACCGAGGGTGGCCTGAGACAGACGCGACCCGGCTCCGACACGCCCGACTCACCCGTGACTCCATTCCCGGACTCATCCGTGACTCATCTCTAGGCGGCGCAATTCGGCTCTGCTCACCTGGCTTCGAGGAGGGTGACCCAGTTGTTCGTGCCGGGGCCGCCGATGGACTGGGCGAGGGCCACGCTGCACTGCACCTGGCGTCGCGGCACCGAGCCGGTCAGCTGCCACACGCACTCGACGAGCTGCGCGATCCCGGTCGCCGCCAGCGGGTGGCCGCGCGCCTTGAGGCCGCCGGAGGGATTGATCGGCAGCCGTCCGTCCAGCGCGGTCTGGCCGTCGAGCGTGGCCGGCCCGGCCTTGCCGTGCGGAAAGAGCCCGATGTCCTCGAGCGAGATCAGCTCGAACGGGGCGAAGGCGTCGTGGATCTCGGCGACGTCGACGCGATCCGGGCCGAAGCCCGCCATCGCGAAGGCCGCGGCCGCCGCGCTCTGCGTGGCGCGAAAGCTCGTGAGCGAGGCGCGATGACGGAGCGCGAGCGAATCGGTTCCCTGCCCGATGCCGGCCACGCGCACGCTCGCGCGCTCGGCCGTCAGCACGACCGCGGCCGCGCCGTCGGAGATCGGACAGCAGTGATAGAGCCGCAGCGGATCGGCGACCATGCGGCTCTCGAGGACCACGTCGATGGTGATCTCTTCGCGGAAGTGCGCCAGCGGGTTGCGCGTGCCGTTCGCGTGGTTCTTGACCGCGACCTGCGCGATCTCGCGCTCGCTGACGCCGTGACGGCTCATGAGGGCGCGGGTGACGAGGGCCGCGAAGGCCGGCATCGTCGTGCCGTACGAGCGCTCGTACGGATCGATCGAGCGTCCGATCAGCTCCGACACTTTCGGCGTCGGCAGATGGGTCATCTTCTCGCCGCCCACGACCACGACGGTGCTCGCCAGGCCCGACGCGACCTGGGCGAAGCCGGCGTAGAAGGCCGCCGCGCCGGACGAGCTGGCCGTCTCGACCCGGATGACCGGCACGTCGGCGAACCCCATGTGCGTGGCGACGTTGGACGCGAAGTTCGCGTCGCCCACGAACTCCTCGGGGTTCATCGTCGCGATGACGATGGCGTCGGGGCGATCGCGGTCCGCCGCGCGGAGCGCCGCGTGCGCCGCCACCGCCATCAGGTCCGGAGCGGCTCCGCGAGCCGGCCGACGCGCGTCATGTCCGCGCCCGCGACCCAGACGTCATGCATGGTCAGTCCAGATTGCCGGGCGGGTCGGGAAAGGTCAACTTTCTACGCGGCCGAGCTCCTGCGGCGCGGAGGCGGCGGCGGAGCCGCCACGCCGAGATCGCGAATGAGCCTCAGGAGGTACGTCCGCTGCAGCCCGAGCGCGCGCGCCGCGTGGGTGCGGTTGCCGCGGGCCTGGTGCAGCGTCGCCTCGATGAGCCGTCGCTTGAAGTCTGAGACAGCGCCGTGATAGCCGGGGATCAGCGGCGGAGGGCTTGCGTCGGTCCGGGTATCGCAGTCATGCCCGGCAGAGCCGCAACCGGCATGCCAGCCCCGAAGAGCCGTCTTTGCAAAGAATGCAGGCCCGCCGCACTCCGGAGAATGCCCAGCGGGCCTGGCGTGCTGCCGCGAGGCGTGTGCAGCTACGACTTGGTCGCCGGCTTGACTCCGGGATGGTCCTTGAAGAACTGCTTGTTCATCTCGATGAAGTTCTTCCACTGATCCGGGGTCTCGTCTTCCGCGAAGATCGCCTTCACCGGGCACACCGGCTCACAGGCCCCGCAGTCGATGCATTCGTCGGGATGGATGAACAGCATCGTATCGCCTTCGTAGATGCAATCCACCGGACAGACCTCGACACAGGCCTTGTCCTTCACGTTGATGCACGGCTCCGCGATGATATACGGCATCTGGACCTCCGCTCTCGTGGGAGCTTTCAAGAATTCAGTGGCAAAGCCACGGGTGGTTGTACCCGAATCCGCGCAATGTGTCAAGCATTCCACGCATTTGTGCCGGGTGTCTGGAGCTTGCCGACATCCGCCTACTGGGTCTTGAGTCGCGGGTCGAGCGCATCGCGCAGCGAATCGCCGAACAGATTGAACGCGAAGACGGCCAGGCTGATGGCCAGGCCCGGGAAGATCGCCATCCACGGCGCCGCCTCGGCGAACTGGACGGCGGCGCCGCGGAGCATCAGGCCCCACGCCGGCGTCGGCTCGGACACGCCGAGCCCGAGGAACGACAGCGAGGCCTCGAGCAGGATCGCCTGGCCGAGATAGGCCGTGAGCATGATGAGGTACGGCGCCATCACGTTGGGCAGCATGTGGCGAAGAATGATGCGGCGGTGACGGAAGCCCGCGGCGCGCGCGGCGTCGACGTACGGCATCTCGCGGATGGCCAGGGCGCTCGACCGCGCGCACCAGCGCGGCGCGCGGGATCATGGGAATGGTGATCGCGACGATGACGTTGGTGACGCCGGTGCCGAGGATCGACGACGACCGCGAGGGCCAGGATGATCAGCGGGAACGCGAGGAAGATGTCCATGACCGCGCTGGATCGAGGAGATCGACCCGGCCGCGCGAAGTAGGCGCTCGCGACGCCGATCACCGCCCCGACCGTGGCGCCGAAGAACGCGCACGCGAAGCCGACCATCATCGCCGTGCGCGAGCCGTACACGATCCGCGAGAGCACGTCGCGGCCGAACGCGTCGGTGCCGAGCCAGTGAGCGCGCGGACGGCGCCGCCAGCATCGCGCCGTAGTCCGTCGCCAGCGGATCGTAGGGCGCGATCACGCTCGGCGCCGAGGCCCACCAGGATGTTGACGACCACGACGGCGGCGCCGATCGCGCCCAGCGGGCGGCTGGCGGCAGAAGTCGCCGACCTCGGCGAGCCAGCGCCGGCGCCCGGCGACGTCCGGGGATGTCGCTGACGGCGGCTCGCTGGATCGCCATCGCTTAGCGGAAGCGGATCCGCGGGTCGATCCACGCGTACGCCAGGTCGACCAGCGAAGTTGACGAAGATGAAGACGAACGCCACCAGCATGACCAGCGCCTGCGTCAGCGTGTAGTCGCGGTGCGCGACGGCTTCGACGAAGAGCATCCCGAGGCCGTTCAGGTTGAAGACCTGCTCGGTCACCACCAGCCCGCCCATCAGGAAGGCGAACTCGAGCGCGATCACGGTGAGCACCGGCAGCATCGCGTTCTTGAGCGCGTGGCGGGACAGGATGAGCTTCTGCCAGAGGCCCTTGGCGCGCGCCGTGCGGATGTAGTCCTCGCGCAGCACCTCGAGCATCGCCGAGCGGGTCATCCGCGTCGCCACCGCGGAGTAGCGGTAGCCGACGGCGAGGGCGGGCCAGATGAGCTGCAGCATGTTCTGCCACGGGTCGACCCAGAAGGGCGTGTACACCATCGGCGGCAGCCACTTGAAGACGATGAGCAGCATCAGGATGAACACGATGCCGAGCCAGAACGACGGCGTGGCCAGCCCGGCGATCGAGAAGATCCGCACGGCGTAGTCCACCCAGGTGTCCTGCTTGAGGGCGGCCAGCACGCCCAGGGGGATGGCCAGCGCGACGGCGATGATCGTCGCCATCACCGCCAGCTGGAAGGCTCAGCGTGGCCCGGAGCTGGATCTCCTCGATGATGGGCGCGCCCGTCCACATCGAGGTCCCGAAGTCCAGGCGGACGATGCCGCCCATCCACGTGACGAACTGCTGCCAGAGCGGACTGGTCGAGGCCGAGCCGCGCCCGCTCCTTGTCGAGGTTGTCCTTCTGGCGCGAAGGCGCTCTCGCCCGCGAAGCGCAGCTCCACGATGTCGCCGGGGACGACCCGCATGAGGAAGAAGATGAGCACCGCGACGCCGAGGAGCGTCGGGATCATCAGGAGGAGCGCGCTTGACGATGTACTTGATCACGCCCGCGCGTCCCTCGTCACTCGGCTGAGCCACACCGCTGTCGAGCTGCTGGTTCAGGTAGTGGCTCGGGCGTGACCGTCCAGCCCCGCACCTTGGCGTTGTGCGGGACGATGCGGTGCCACTGGAGCGTGATGAACGTAGTGCGCCTCCTCGTCCAGCGAGCCGCCGCTCGAACTCGCGGACGTACCGCTTGCGCTCCTCGGCGATCGAGGGTGCGGCTCTGCTTCTGGTAGAGCTCGTCGAGCACCGTGTCGGTGTAGCGGCCGTAGTTGCTGTGGCTGATGCTCCGTCGGACTGGAACTTGCCAGAGTCGAGGTCGGGCTCGACCGCGTAGCCGCACTGCGCGTCGCTGGCCACCGTCGAAGTTGCCCGGCGCGCAGCTCGGTGACGTGCTGCGAGGCCTCGATGGTGACCATCGTCGCGTTGCAGCCCGATCTGGCGCCACTGGTCGATGAGCCAGATGCCGACCGGCTCGTACGGCATGGGCACGCCCGCGGTTCTTGAAGGTGAACGAGAAGCCGTCAGGGACGCCGGCCTCCCGAGCAGGCGCCGGGCCTCGGCCCGCGACTTCGTCGATGTCGCGCCAGTAGCCGGCGAGCTTCTCCAGCTCGTCCGGCGGCGTCGCGTACGGGCGTGCCGCGGCACCTGCACGCCGGCCGACCTCCTTCACGACCGCGATCTTCGACAGGGCCTGCGAGCCCTGATACCGATCGAGGCCGAGCGTCAGCGCGCGCGCGGACGCGCTTGTCGTCGAAGGGCTTCCGCTCGTGGTTCATCGCGACCCAGGCGGCGCAGTCCCACGGGCTCTCCTGCACCGTGATCTTCGGCCCGAGCGCGCTGCACGAGACTGTCGCGCTCGGCGGGCGAGAAGCCGCGGAACTGGATGTGCGCCCGCTCCGCGCGGACCGCGGCGACCTGCGCGATGGCCGAGTCCTTCATGAAGATCGCCCGGTACCCGTCGAGGTAGGGCTTGCCCTTGTCCCAGTAGCTCGGGTTCTTCTTGCCGACCCAGTGCGAGCCCTTGACGTGCTCGACGAACACGAACGGGCCGCGTGCCCCATCACGTTCGTCTCGTACCAGCGCATGTCCTTGGCCAGGATGTCCGCCTTGTAGATCCAGTTGTAGGGCGAGGCCAGCGCCGTGCAGGAACGACGGCTGCGGCCACTTGAGGCGGAACACGATCGGTCGTCGGATCGGGCGCCTCGATCGCCTCGATCGTCGTGTACTGCCCCTTGCGCATGCGATCCGACGTCCGGCGGGCGGGAAGACGATCTTGTCGTAGGACGCCTTCACGTCCTGCGAGGTCATCGTCGCTGCCGTCGTGGAACTTCACGCCGCGACGCAGCTTGAAGCGTGTAGATCCGGCCGTCCGGGCGAGATCGTCCACGACTCCGCCAGGTCGCCGACGACCTTCGTACCCGTCCGGTCGGTCGGGTCGATCCGGAGCAGCGTGTTGTAGTGCGGCGCCAGCGGATGGATCCATGCCGAAGCGTCCCTCGCGGTGCCCGTCGTAGGAGGCGGGCTCCGTCGGGACGACGACGACGAGCTCGCCGCCGTAGCGCGGACGCTCCTGGGCGTCCGCGCCGCGGCGCGGCGAGCACGATCAGCATCGCGCCGGCGATGCCGGCGACGACCTCGAATCATCGTCGAATGGGGCGGGCGGGATTCATCGATCGGTCACTCCGTCAGCCAGACGGTGTCGAGCTGCTGGTTCAGGTAATGGCTCGGCGTGATCGTCCAGCCTTTGACCTTCGAGCTGTGCGGAATGATGCGGTGCCACTGCAGCGTGTAGAGGTAGTGGACCTCGTCGTCGAGGAGCCGCCGCTCGAACTCGCGGATGGCGCTTCTTGCGCTCCTCGACGTCGATCGCGCGGCCCTGCTTGCTCGTAGAGCTCGTCGAGCGCATGTGTCGGTGTAGCGGCTGTAGTTCGCCGGGCTCATGTCCTTGGACTGGAACTTGTACAGGTCGAGGTCGGGCTCGACGATGTAGCCGCACTGGAAGTCGGCGGCCACCTCGAAGTTGCCCGCCGCGCAGCTCGGCCGTAGTACTTCGCGGCCTCGATCACCTCTTGCTTCACGGTGAGACCGACCTGACGCCACTGGTCGATGAGCCAGACGCCGAGCGGCTCGTAGGGCATCGGCACGCCGCGGTTCTTGAAGGTGAACGAGAAGCCGTCGGGCACGCCGGCCTCCTTCAGGAGGCGCCGCGCCTCGGCGCGCGACTTGACTGATGTCGCGCCCGTAGCCGGCCAGCTTCTCGAGCTCCGCCGGCGGCGTCGCGAACGGCATGCCCGGCACCTGGACGCCGGCCGGCTCCTTCACGATGGCGATCTTCGACAGCGCCTGGGCGCCCTGGTAACGATCGAGGGCGAGCGACGAGTGCGCTTGCGGACCCGCTTGTCGTCGAACGGCTTCTTGCTCGTGATTGATGCGCGACCAGGATGCACGCAGTTCCACGGGCTCTCCTGCACCGTGATCTTGGGGCCGAGCGCCTGCACGAGGCTGTCGCGCTCCGGCGGCGCGAGAAGCCGCGGAACTGGATGTGCGCGCGCTCGCCCGGCACCGCCGGCCACCTGCGCGGCCGAGTCGCTGGATGAACAGCGCCCGGTAGCCGTCCAGGTACGGCTTGCCCTTGTCCCAGTAGTTCGGGTTCTTCTTGCCGACCCAGTGCGAGCCGCTGCACGTGCTCGACGAAGACGAAGGGGCCCGGTGCCCATCACGTTCGTCTCGTACCACCGCATGTCCTTGGCCAGGATGTCGGCCTTGTAGATCCAGTTCCACGGCGAGGCGAGCGACATCAGGAACGAGGCCGGACGTCCACTTGAGCCGGAACACGATCGTGTACGGATCCGGCGCCTGCACGGCCTCCACGTCGAGCGTATTCGGCCCTGGCGGTCCGAGGCGACGCCGGCCGGCGGGAAGATGATCTTGTCGTAGCTGACGCCTTGGCGTCCTTCGAGGTCATCTCGCTGCCGTCGTGGAACTTGACGCCGTGCCGGAGCTTCAAGGTGTAGGTGCGGCCGTCCTTCGAGATCGTCCACGACTCGGCGAGGTCGCCGACGATCTTGGAGCCGCCTTGGGGTCGTTGGGGTCGGGCCGCAGCAAGGTGTTGTAGTGGGGAGCGAGCGGGTGGATGACCCCGAACGTCTCCTCGCGATGGGCGTCGTAGGACGGCGGCTCGGACGGCACCGCGAAGACCAGCTCTCCACCGTATCGGGGTTTGTCCTGAGCCGTGGCTGGGCCGAGCCAGCGGCGACGGCGACGATCGGCGATGACGAGGCTGATAGGTAGTGTCGCATTCAGTTTCTCAGCTTCGAGAAGGTCTCGCTAGATAACCAGCATCGAGCACGAGCGGTTTCAGCATTCGAGCAGGGCATGGTCGGGAGTCAAGCGAGCAGGCACGCAGCCCGGTGGCCGGCGCTGATCTCGCGCAAGTCCGGGCACCTCGACCCGGCAGCGGTCGACCGCGATCGGGCAACGAGGATGGAACACGCATCCCGGCGGCGGGCTGAGCGGGCTCGGCACCTCGCCGCCCAGCACCACCCGCTCGCGCTGGGCTTCCAGAGCCGGATCGGGGATCGGCACCGCCGAGAGCAGCGCCTTCGTGTACGGGTGCAGCGGCGAGTCGTAGAGCGACTTCCGGTCGGTGATCTCGACGATCTTGCCCGAGGTACATGACGGCCACGCGGTCGGAGATGTGGCGCACGACCGAGAGATCGTGGGCGACGAAGAGGTACGTGAGCCCGAACTGCGCCTGGAGATCCTCGAGCAGGTTGATGATCTGCGCCTGGATCGAGACGTCGAGCGCGGACACCGGCTCGTCGCAGACGATCAGCGCGGGCTCGACGGCCAGCGCCCGCGCGATCCCGACGCGCTGGCGCTGGCCGCCCGAGAGCTGATGCGGATAGCGGTGCGCGTGCTGCGGTAGGAGCCCCACGTGAGACAGGATCTCGCGCACCCGGGCGGCGCGGCGCGCGCGGTCACTGACGATACCGTGGACGGCCAGCGGCTCGTCGATGATCTGCCCGACCGTCATTCTCGGATTGAGCGAGCTGTAGGGATCCTGGAAGATCACCTGCATCCTGCGGCGGATCGGACGGAGCTCGTCGTCGTCGAGCGCGCGCGAGATCGCGTCCCTCGAAGAGGATCTGGCCGCTGGTCGGCCGCTCGAGCTGCAGGATGCACCGGCCCGTCGTCGTCTTGCCGCAGCCGGATTCGCCCACGAGCCCGAGCGTCTCCCCGCGGCGGATGTCGAAGCTCACGCCGTCGACGGCGCGGACGAGGCCGGCCCGGCCGCCGAACAGGCCGCCGCCGACCGGGAAGTGCTTCACGAGATTTGTGACTCGAAGGAGCGGGGCGTCGTCGCGTCACGTTCGCGCCGCGGTCAGGGCCCGGTCGAGGTTCTCGGCTTCCCAGCAGGCACTCACGTGGCCGCCTCGCTCACCGGACGCAGCGGCGGCGTCTCGACGCGCGCACCGGTCGACGCTGAAGGCGCAGCGCGGCGTGAAGGCGCACCCGGTCGGCGAGACGCGTCAGGTCGGGCGGCTGGCCCTCGATCGGATCCAGTCGCGCGCGACGCGGCTCGTCCAGGCGCGGCACCGAGCGGAGGAGACCGAGCGTATACGGATGTCGCGGGTTGGCGTAGAGCTCACGCGCGGTGCCGCGCTCGATGATCTTGCCGGCGTACATGACGTTCACGCGGTCGGCGTACCGGGCCACGACGCCCAGGTTGTGCGTGATGATCAGAGGGCGACGCCGAAGCGTCGCGACAGATCCTTCATGAGCTCGAGGATCTGCGCCTGGATCGTCACGTCGAGCGCCGTGGTCGGCTCGTCGGCGAGGATCAGCGCCGGATTGCAGGCCAGCGCCATCGCGATCATCATCCGCTGCCGCATGCCGCCGCTGAACTGGTGCGGGTACTGCGGCAGGCGTCGCTCCGCATCGGGAATGCCGACCATGCCGAGCAGCTCGATCGAGCGCCGTCGCGCCTCGGTCGGCGCCAGTCCCAGATGAATCTCCAGCCCTTCGGTGATCTGGCGGCCGATCGTCAGCACGGGATTGAGCGAGGTCATCGGCTCCTGGAAGACCATGCCGATCTCGCGCCCTCGCACGTGGCGCATCTCTTCTTCGGAGAGCTGCAGGAGATCGCGGCCCTTGAAGAGGATCTGGCCGCCGACGATCTGGCCGGACGGGCCGGCCACGAGCCGCATGATGCTCAGCGCGCTGACGCTCTTGCCGCAGCCGGACTCGCCCACGAGGGCGACGGTCTCGCTCTCGCCCACGTCCCAGGAAACGTCATCGACCGCGCGCACGACGCCGCTGCGCGTCACGAAATGCGTCTTGAGGTGTTTAACCTCGAGGAGGGTGCCCACCGCGGCCGCAGTGTAGCACTTCAGCCGACGGGGACGGGAGCGAGGCTGGTCGGCCGGTCAGTCTTCGCGGCAGCGCGCCGCGTCCAGGTGCGCGCCGGCGCGGGACTCGAGCGAGGCGTACTCCCGGCAGACGGCCTCGGCGCACACAGGCCCAGCGGTGCTGGGCCGCCCAGCGTACGCCCTCGCGGCCCACGCGCCAGCGCAGGTCGGGGTCGGCGACGAGGGCGCCGATCCGCTCGGCCAGCGCGTCGACGTCGGCTTCCGGAATCAGGAAGCCCGGTGACGCCGTCGCGCACCGTCGTGACCAGCCCGCCGACCCGTGAGGCGATGACGGGACTCCCGCACGCCATCGCCTCGAGCGCGACCATGCCGAACGACTCGTAGTACGAGGGCAGGACGGTGACGTCCGCCGCGGCGTAGTAGAGCGGCAGCACGTTCTGGGGCTGAGGACCGACGAAGCAGACCGAGTCGGCCAGATCGAGGCGCTCGATGCGGTCGCGCAGCGACACCTCGTGCTCGCTCATCGGCTCGTCGGCATCGCCGCCCACGATCAGCAGGCGGACGGCCCGGCCGGTCCCGCGCAGCCGCGCGACCGCGTCGAGCAAGGTATCGAGCCCCTTGATCGGCGCCACGCGGCCCACCCAGAGCAGCACCGGCTGGTCGTCGAGACCGAGACGGGCGCGCGCGGCCGCGCGATCGCCGGGCACGAAGAGGTCGGTGTCGACGCCGCACGGAATCGTCGCGATGCGGGAAGCGGCGGCGCCGTAGTCGCGCAGGAGCTCGGCGCGCTCGACGACGTTGGCCGCCACGATACGGTCGCAGGCGCCGACGATCCGCATCTCCTCGTGCAAGCGGATCGCGGGCTCCTGCTCCGCCGCGGTCCGGGCGACCCGGTTCTTCAGCCGGCCCAGGGTGTGGAACATTTGCATGACGGGCACCGACCAGCGCTCCTTCAGCCTGAGCGCGGCGACCCCGGAGAGCCAGTAGTGCGCGTGGATCAGGTCGTAGTCGATCGACCGGGCGATGCGCCACGCCTCGACGCCGTCGACGAACTCGTCCAGGTGCTGGTGGACGCGGACGCGGGCCATCGGCGCTTCGTCTCCCGCCGGCAGGTGGATGACACGCGCGCGCTCGCCGAGCGACACCACACGCGGAATCGTCGGGTTCTGCGAGCGCGTGAACACGTCGACCGTCATCCCCATGCGTCCGAGCTCGCGAGAGACCTCGCGCACGTACACGTTCATCCCGCCCGTTTCCTTGCCGCCCAGAGCGGCCAGCGGACAGGTGTGCACGCTGAGCATCGCGACGTGCAGGTTCACTGGATCGTCACCCGGTAGACGGCTTGGGCGACGGGCTCGAACTCGTACTTGTACCGCTCCTCGCCGCGGAGGAAATCGAACTTCTCTCGCCCACGCCCGATCGCATCCCGGATCAGCTGCGCCAGCAGCACCACGCCGGGAGACAGCGCCGCGCGATCCGGCGCGAACCCCGAGTTGTAGAGGCCGACCGTACCGTCCCACTCGATCGTGACGAAGGCCGCGATCGGCCCCGACGCCGTGTCGAGGAACCAGAGCCGGGCGGCGGCACGCTCGGCGAATGCCGCGAGCGCGGCCCGGAAGAATCGCTCCATCCGCTCGTCCATGAAGCGCGCCTTGCCCACGCGCGAGCTCCGATGCAGCGCGAGGAAATCGCCCAGGCGGGACGCGACGTCGGACGGCGCGCTCACGCACGACACCCGGGCATCGGGGGCGTCACGTTCGAGGCGTCGCATCTTTCGCTGGAGCTCGTGTCGGTGCTTTCCGGACAGGCGGGCGAGGTAGGTCTCCCAGGAGGACGGCAAAATCAGCACGGGACATCGTTCTTCCACGGTGGCCGATGCGGCGAGACCGCAGGCGGCGGCCAGCGGCGGCAGCGAGGCCACGGTGGGCGAGGTTTCAGGTACGGCGTGAAGCTCCCACTCGGCCCGCTCGGCCGTGCGGGACTGAAGGAGGGCCATCCACGCCTCCTCCTCCCTTCCATGGACCGAAATCAGATCGAGATAGTCGGAAACGTCGGCGCCGCCGATCAGCTCCAGTGAGCCGGAAGGCGTCTCGTAGAGCGGAAGGATCGCCGACCAGATTTCCGCCGCCGTCTTCCACGCACCGGATCTCGAGCCGGCGGTCACCGGCAAATGTGCGCGCCCACTCGGATTGCCACGCCCAGGAGAGAAACGGCGACCGCAGGCGGGAGGCCGCGACAAGCCCGTCCCACGCAGGAGCCCCTATCGCCTCCAGCCGGTCACGGATCGAGACTTTCATTCGAGGCTTGAAGACTACTCTTCTGGAGAAGATGCGTCGGCGGCGCCCGGAGATTCGGCGTCCGCGTCCCCGGCGCCCTCGCCTTCCGCCATGGCTTCGTCCATGGCGGACTCGAAATCGTCGCCGAGGTCGTCCCCGAGCTCACGGCCCATCTTCTTCATGAACCGCGCGACGCTCGACGGATCGTTCTCGTCAAGGTCGCCCAGGCTCGAGGAGTCGGCCAGCGCGTCCATCCGGGCATCTTCCGATTTCACCGTCGCGAACCGCGACATCAGCCGGGACAGCGCCTGACTTCCGCATCGGGGGCAGGTCGGAGCTTCCGCGGCCGAGGGACGCCAGTACGAGCAGACTGACCCTCCTCCGGCAGCCGTGACATTCGTACTCGTAGATCGGCATCGCGACCGATTCTAGCATGCGATTTTCGGACGAATTCCGGCGTGTCAGCTTGACTGACGCTCTCGTCGCACGTGTCAGACTGCACGGCTTCCGGGTCGGAAGCTCGCGGCGCGTAAGGGGTCGCGCAGCGGCACCGCTCTTGCTCGACCAGTCGACCATGGACGAGGCGAGACGGCGGCGAGCGGATCGGGACCAGCACCTGGCGGCGCACATCCAGTCGGCCACCCAGTCGCTACGCGAGGGCGGGACCGCCTGGCCAAGCGCCTGGCCGACCTCGAGCGCGAGCTCGCCAACCTCGCCGCCCGGCACGACGCGCCGTCGGCCTACGTCACCGCGGGCGATTCCGGACGGCGCCGATCCTGATCGACTCGCCGCGACGCGCCACGCGCGCGAGCGGCACCAGCAGCTCCAGTCCGAGCTTCAGCACCCCGTAGACCGACCGTCGCTCCGCAAGCCTCGCGAGCCCATCCCAGCCACGATCACGCAGCCATGCCGACAGGCTCCAGAGGTAGGTACGCGGCTTCGCCTGATGCCACGTCCAGACGACACGGCCGCCGGCTTTCTCGATCACGGCTTCGAGCGTCTCCGGAGTGAAATGCGATAGGTGTCGCGGAAGCTCGAGCCCGGCCCAGGCCCCACCGAAGAGGCTCGCGCCCAGCCCTCCCGCGTTCGGAACTTCCACGATCAAGAGCCCGCCCGGCGCCAGCCACTCCAGCATGCGGCGCGGCGACCGCGATCGGATCCGGCACGTGCTCGAGGACGTGAAAGGCCGTGACCACATCGAAGCGGCCAGGCGCGAACGGCGCGGTCAGGATGTCGCCGACGTGGAGCTCGTCGGTGAAGCGCCGAGCGAGCGCCGCGGCGGCGGCGTCCATCTCGATGCCCGCGACACGCCAGCCGAGCGCCTGGGCGACCGCCAGCGATCCGCCCGAGCCACACCCGACGTCGAGATAGCGACCCGCGCCGGTCCACGGCGGACAGCTCCACCGGATCCGTCGAAGCATCCGGGGCGCGCGTAGCCGAGTCAGAAGAGAGACGCGCGTGTCGCGGAAGGCCTCGTAGCCGAGGCCGCTGGCCAGCGCCCAGCGCGCGGCCCGTTGCCGGCTCTTCGATCCCTTGAGCGGCATCCGCGGCGACGGCTCCTGGTGGCGCGGATAGTGATCGGGATAGCACGCGGCGAGATGCTCGTCGCGCACGCGCGGGCGCTGATAGAGAAAGCCGCAGCGACGACAGCGTACGACCGTGTAGAGGCCGGGCACCGCGAACGCGCGATCCGGCGTCGCCCAGACCCGGTCGGCGCCGTCGTCTCCGCACACGAAGCACGGAGCCTCGACCGTCGGCAGCCCGATCGTCACTGAAAGAGCGCCGCCATGCGGCGGACGGAGCGTCCCCAGTCGAACGTGTTGCGGATGAACGCCGAGCCGGCCGCGGCGATGCGCCCGCGCAGTGTCTCGTCGGTGGCGACTCGCTCGAGCTTGGCCGCGAGATCGGCGACGTCGCGCCGGCGCGCGACCAGGGCGGTTTCGTCGTCGTAGGCATAGTCGCGGCAGCCGCCGTTGTCGTAGGTCACGAGCGCGGCGCCGCAGGCCATCGCCTCCATCGGCGGCATGCCGAGGCCCTCGTCCCACGAAGGGCACAGGTAGATCTCGCAGCCGCTGTAGAGGGTGGCGAGCGTGTCTTGCGGCGGGTCGGCGTGAAACTCGTCGTAGCTCGCCGGGCCCCGGGGCGCGCTGACACCGAATCCGACGAGGAAGAGCCCGGGACGCGCTGCTTGACGCGTGCGACGACCTCGAAGCCCTCGGCGGTCCCTTTCCAGGCGTAGTCGTGATGCAGCATCAGCACACGCGGGCGCGACGTGGCGACCGTGACGGAAACGGCATGAAACAGCATCGGGTCGACCGGCGTGACCAGGATCTCCGCATCGCTCGCGAAGCGCTCACGCATGATGTCGCGAAGCCACGTGGAGATCACGATCTTCTTGAGCGGCAGACGATACGTCGCGTCGACCGTCTCCGCCTGGCCGTGATAGAGGCTCTCGTAGTGCTGCACGAGTAGAACTTCCGGCCGCAGCGCGCCGGCGCCTCGGCCACAGCGGTCGCGGACTGCCACGCCGTCGCGAGGATCGCGTCGCCATCCGGCAGTGCGTCCGCGCGCCATCGATCGACCCACACGACGCGGGCCCGGAAGCCCGGGATCCAGTCCGGCCCCGCGCCGGTCACCGATCGCCAGAACGCACGGCCGCGGCCCTTGGCCGGCACCACGACGCTGACTTGATGTCCCTCAGCCGTGAGGAGATCCGCGTACGTGAGGATCGCGCGCACGCCGCCGGCAATGCGGAGGTGCGGGCACAGAAACGTGATCTTCACGCGGCGGTCAAATGGCCATCGAGACCTGGCCGCCCTTGCGATACGCCTCCGGGCACGGCCGTCTCGAGCTCCATCCCGTCGAGGCCGAAGGCGCCGTCGCCGGAGACGAGCAGCACGCGCTGATCCGGACGCAGGAGCTTCGCGGCGAGTGCGAACGACGGGCCGACGCCGAGGCAGCCGAGCGGGCCCGGATCCATCCACTGGCCCATGCGATCGATCGGCACGAACTTCGCCGCGCAGTTGACGACGTCGCCGCCGTCGCCGACGACGATCGTGTCGCGTGTGACCGCGCACGCGATCTCCCACGCCCAGCGATAGTGAGAGATCGCCGCCTGATCCGTCGCGGCCAGCTCGACGAGCTTCGCACGCGCCTCGCCCTCGCGACGCCGGAGCTCGGCGCGCCCGGGCGCACTCCGACTCTCCCGGCCCCGCGGGAGCGCCTCGGTGAGCGGACGGTGCCCCAGCGCCCAGCCGCGCGTCTGGAAGAACGCATTGGGATGATCGGTGGTCAGAGCGCCCGGCCCGCGCCGTTCATGAAGACCGGAACCCCAGCGCGCTCCGCGAACGCCGCGAGCGACTTCGGCGCGTCGTCCCAGTAGATGCCGCCGCCGGCCATCACGACCAGTCGTTCCGCAGAGGCCAGCAGGGCTTCCGAGTCGGCCGAGCGTCGCCGTCTCGACCGCGGCGCGCGTCCGGTGCACGTAGCCCGTTGGAATCGGCGCCAGGCGATCCTCGATGGTCGTCATCAGCAAATCGACCGGGATCTCGACGAAGACCGGCCCGGGCCGCCCCGAGAGCGCCGTGCGGACCTCGGTCGCGCCAGGACCTCGGGAATCGGCCGCGTCTCCGACACCGACCATGAGCCCTTCGTGATCGGGCCAAGCGGCACGACCTGCTCGGTCTCCTGGAGCGCGCCGAGACCGCGCAGACCCAGCGGCGCCGCGCCGCCAATCAGAAGCTACGGGACTGCGGGCGGCGTACGCGTTGGCGACGCCGGTGACCGCATCGGTCACGCCCGGGCCGGGGACGACGACGGCGACGCCGACGCCCCGCGTGAGCCGCGCGTGGGCGTCGTCCGCGTGGGCGGCCGCCTGCTCGTGGCGGGCGTCGATGATGCCGATGCCCTCGGCGAGGCAGCCGTCGTAGATCGGCAGGATGTGGCCGCCGCACAAGGTGAAGACGTGGCCGACCCCGGCCTGCTTCAGGGTGCGGGCCACCAGCTGTCCGCCCGTCAGATCCGCCATGGTGCCGTCCGCCGCACGCTCAGCGCGACCTGAATCGAGGGATGATCTCGGCGGCGATCGTCTCGAGCTGGGCGCGCTCGTCGCGCGGCTCGCCGATCGCGCTCATGACGAAGTAGCTGCAGCCGGCGGCGCGGAACCGCTCGAGCTGCTCCGCGCACTGCTCCGGCGTGCCAATGACGCCGTACCGCTTGGCGAGGGGCTCGAAGTCCTGCGCGTAGCGTTTGCTGAGCACGCTCACCCACGCGCGCTTCGCGGCCTCGAAATCGCGGCCGACCGTGATGAAGACCAGGTGCGCCGCCGTGAACGTGTCCATCGAGCGGCCCGCCGTGGCCCGCGGCGGCGCGGATCTTGTCGAGGCTCTGCGCGTAGCGGTCGGCCTGCACGACGTACGACATCCAGCCGTCGCCCTGACGGCCCGCGCGAGCCAGCGCCGCGTCGGAGCGCCCGCCGATCCAGATCGGCGGAAGCTGCTGCACGGGCTTGGGATCGATCGAGACCGACTCGAAGCGCGTGAAGCGCCCGTGGAAGCTCGCCGGCGTGTCGCGCCAGAGCGTGCGCACCGCGTCGATCCCCTCGTTCACGCGGGCGCCGCGCTCCTTGTGAGGAATGCCGCAGAGCTCGAACTCCTTCGGATTCTCGCCGCCGACGCCGACGCCGAACACGAGCCGGCCGCCCGAGAGCACGTCGAGCGTCGCCGCCTGCTTGGCGGCCACCGCCGGCGAGCGCAGCGCCAGGAGATAGACGCCGACGCCGAGCTTGATCCGCCGCGTGATCGGCACGTAGGACGCCAGGAGGGTGATCGACTCGTGGATCGGGTTGTGGAAGGACATGTGGTCGCCGGTCCACACCGAGTCGTAGCCGACCGCTTCGAGGCGCTGGACGAGCTCGAACTGCTCGGCCGGCGGATGGAGCGGAGAGCTGGGCGCCGAAACCGATCATGCCGTCACCTCGGGAAGGCGTCCCGCACGCCGCCGTCGACCGTCACCGAGCAGCCCGTCGTCTTGGCGGAGCGGTCCGATGCGAGGAAGAGCACCGCCTCGGCGACGTCTTCCGGCAAGATGCTGACGCCGAGGAGGTTGCGCTTGCGATAGAAGTCCTCGACCTGGTCGACCCTGATGCCCTGCGCCGCGGCCCGCTCGCGTCGGATGTCGTCCGACCAGAGCTTGGAGTCCTGGAACACCGCGTCCGGGTTCACGATGTTCGAGCGGATGCCGTGCGGCGCGCCTTCGAGGGCCAGCACCTTGGCGAGCTGGGCCTCCGCCGCCTTCGCCGCCGAATACGCCGCGAAGTCCTTGCCCGGGCGACATCACGTTCTTGGTCGCGACGAAGACGAGCGCGCCGCCGAGCCCCTGGGCCGTGAGCAGCCGCATCGCCTCGCGGGCGACGATGAAGTGGCCGGTCGAGTTCACCGCGAACGAGCGCTCCCAGTCGGCGAGCTCCAGGCGAACCACCGGAGCGGAGTGCGCGATTCCCGCGTTCGAGACGAGAATGTCGAGACCGCCGTACGCGAGCACGGTCTCCTCGAACGCGGCCCGCACCGAGGCCTCCCGCGTCACGTCCATCTCGAGGCCGAGCGCCCGTCCCGAGCCGACGGCCGCGACGATCTCGTCCGCCGTCCGCCGGGCCGTCGCGCCGTCGAGATCGCCCACGACCACGTGAGCGCCCTCGGCGGCGAGCTTGCGCGCCACCGCGCGCCCGATGCCCGACCCGCCGCCGGTCACGAGCGCGATCCGGCGTGCCAGCTCCTTCTCCGGGCGGCGCCAGGGTGAGCTTGTAGAGCTCGAGCGGCCAGTACTCGACGTCGAAGGCATCCTTGGCCGAGAGCGAGACGTACTGACCGAAGGCGCCGGCGTTGCCGAGGACGCCGATCGTGTGGTGATAGATGTCGTTCACGATCCCGGCCGTGCGCCGATCTTTCCCGGCGGTGAACATGCCGAGACCCGGCACGAGCACGACCCGCGGCAGCGGATCGAGCAGCTGAGCGCCTTCGAAGCGGTGATCCTCGAAGTAGCGTGTGTAGCCGGCGACGAAGCCCTCGATCGAGCGCTCGATCGATCCGGAACAAGGCTTCCGGCTCCTCGGCGCCGGTCGCGTCGACGTAGCACGGAAGCCGCTTGGCGTAGATCGTGTGATCCGGAGTCGCCGGCCCGATCTGCGAGACGCGCGCAGGCGTCGGCCGACGACACGAACTCGGTGACGTCGGGCGAATCGTCGAACCCGACCAGGACGCGCCGGCTCCGGCTCAGCGCTCCGCGAAGCCGCGGCGCGACCGCCAGCGCCGTCTGGCGCCGAGCCGCCGGCTCCAGGACGGACACGCGCGCGCCGCCGAACACCCGCCGGCCCTTCTTGCGCTCGGCGATCGCGTCCTCGGCCCGCGTGATCAGCTCGATCGTCCCTTCGTACGCCTCGCGGACGGTCGCGCCCCAGGTGATGGTGCCGTGCCGCTCGAGGAGCAAGGCCTTCGCGTCGGGGCGCTCGGCGATCGCATCGGCCACGTCGCGCGAGATCTTGAACCCGGGCCGGCGATATGCGAGCGCGATGACGTCCTTGCCGTAGACGCCCTGCACCACGTCGTGCGCGCGGTCGTTGTTGGTGAGCGAGACGACGGCGTCGGCGTGTGTGTGAACGATGGCGGGCGCCTCGAGAAACCCGTGCAGCAAGGTCTCGATCGACGGGCGCACACCTCCCGGCTCTTGCAGCGCGTGAGCGAGGTAGCTCACCATCTCCTCGTCGCCCATCTCGCTGCGGTCGAGGAGCGCGGTGATGTCGTCCATGCGCACGCCCGGGAAGTCTTTGCGCTGGACCGACTTGAGGTCGGAGCCGCTTCCCTTGACGCGGAGCACCGGAATCTCCCGGCCGCGGTGATCCCGCTCGCGGGTCTTGATCGAGGTGTTGCCGCCGCCCCAGATGACGAGCGCGGTTTCGGCACCGACGAGACGCGACGCGTAGACGAGAAGATCGAGGCCGTGGAGCTGGCTTGCCTCGGCGTCGTTCCAGCGGGAGCGCATGCCGCACTCACGATACCATGATCGGTGTGGGCCGCTCCGTCGTGATCCTCGTGGCCGCCGTCCTGCTGGCGCTCCCGGCGGTCGCCGCGGCGGACGGGATCATGCTGGTGCAGGCCGGAGCCTTCTGGATGGGGCGCGACGACGGCCCGCCGGACGAGACGCCCCTGCACCGGGTCTACGTGCGCGACTTCTGGATCGAGCGCCACAAGGTCACGAACGCCGAGTTCGCCGCGTTTCTGAATGCGACCGGCCTGCGCCCGCCCGACCGCGAGCGACGGTACGACGAGGACGACGCCGACGCGCGCATCCACCGCTCTCAAGACCGTTGGGTCGCTGATCCGGGATTCGAGCGCCATCCCGTGGTGGAGGTCTCCTGGTTCGGCGCGCGCGACTACTGCGCGCTGGAAGGGTCGGCGCCTGCCCACCGAGGCGGAGTGGGAAAAAGCCGCGCGTGGCGACGACCGCCGCCTGTATCCCTGGGGCTCGGCCACCCCGGCGCCTCACCTGGCCGTCTTCGGCCGCGCCTACAACGCGACCGAGCCGACCGCGAGCACGCCGGACGGCACGAGCCCTTACCGCGTCGAGGACATGCTCGGCAACCTGCGAGAGTGGACGCTCACCCTCCTCCGCCCCTATCCTTATAGGATCGACGACGACCGGGAGCCGTACACGGGCACGAGCGGACGCGTGGTCGTTCGAGGCGCGAGTCACGACGACCCCGTGGACTCGCTCGCCGTGACCGCGGCGGCGCTCTTACGACCGGCGCGGCGCGGCGGCCGGGCACCACTTCGTCGGCTTTCGCTGCGCCACGTCGGAAGATCTGGGAGAAGTGGCTCCAGGAGGACGATCACAGTGACCGCGCGCTTCGACAACCTCATGATGAACTACCCGCTCACCCTGACGCACTTCTTCGAGCGGAGCCGGCGGCTCTTCGCCAGAAAGACGATCGCCACGCGCGTGCCGGGCCGCCCGATGTTCCGCTATACGTACGCCGACTTCGCCGAGCGGACCATGCGGCTCGCCGGCGCCCTCGCGGCGCTCGGCATCCGCCGCGGCGACCGCGTGGCCACGTTTGCGTGGAACAGCCATCGCCATCTCGAGCTCTACTGGGCGGCGCCGCTCTCCGGCGCGGTCTTACATACCCTCAACATCCGGCTCTCGCCGTCGGACCTGACCTACATCATCAATCACGCCGGCGACGCGGTCATCTTCGTCGACGCGAGCCTCTGGCCCGTGATCGCGGGCATCCGAGACAAGCTCCCGACGGTGCGGCGCATCGTGATCATGCCCGACGGCGTGGCCGGAGCGGCCGAGACGGCGGGGACGGAGCATGCGGAGTACGAAGCGCTCGTGGCCGGCGCCGAGCCGGTCCGCGAATGGCCGTCGCTCGCCGAGACCGACGCCGCGGGTATGTGCTACACCTCCGGCACCACCGGCCATCCCAAGGGCGTCGTCTACACGCATCGCGCGATGTTCCTGCACTGCCTCGCCGAGGCGACGACCGACCTGTTCGGCATCTCCGAGAACGACCGCATCCTGCACATCGTGCCGATGTTCCACGCCAACTCGTGGTGCCTGCCGTTCACCGCGGTCATGGTGGGCGCCGACCAGATCTTCGCCGGCGCGAATCCGCAGCCGCCCGACATCTGCCGGATGATCCAGTCCGAGAAGGTCACCTTCACCGGCGCGGTGCCAACCGTCTGGATCGCGATCAAGGAGCTTTGCGAGAAAGAGGGCTACGACATCTCGTCGCTGCGAACGATCGCGATCGGCGGCTCCGCGGCACCCGGGAGCCTGCAGCAGGCGTACGCCAAGAACTTCGGTGTCCAGATGTCGCACGCCTGGGGCATGACCGAGATGACGCCCCTGGGAACGGTGACGCGGCTCAAGAGTTACATGGAGAACTGGTCGGAGGAGAAGAAGTACGACGTCTACTCGCGCGTCGGCTACGCCTCGGTCGGCGTCGACGTTCGGATCGTGGACGACCTTGGAGCCGAGCTGGCATGGGACGGCCAGAGCATGGGCGAGCTCCAGGTACGCGGGCCGTGGGTCGTCGCCTCCTACTACGACAACCCCGAATCCGCCGATCGGTTCACCCGGGACGGATGGTTCCGCACCGGCGACGTCGCCACGATCGACGCGGAGGGCTACGTCCAGATCACCGATCGAACCAAGGACCTGATCAAGTCCGGGGGCGAATGGGTCTCGAGCGTCGACGTCGAAAACATGATCATGAGCCACCCGAAAGTGCTGGAGGCGGCGGTCATCGCGGTGCCGCACCCCAAGTGGGTCGAGCGCCCGCTGGCCTGCGTGGTGCCCAAGCCGGGCTCTGTGCTCGAGCCGGGCGAGATCATCGAGTTTCTCCGGCCGCAGCTCGCCCGGTGGGCCCTCCCCGATGCCGTCGAGATCGTCGAGGCCGTGCCCAAGACGAGCGTCGGCAAGTTCGACAAGAAGGTCCTACGCGAGCGCTACAAGAACTGGGCGCCCGGTGTAATATGACGAGCCAAATGACCTTCTGGTACGCGGGATTCGGCAGCCAGCCGGCCCGCGCCACCGAGAGCAGTGAAAACGAGCCGGCCTCGGCGAGGCCGGCATGCGCAACCATCCGCGAACGATAGGAGATTTCATGTCCTCTCTGACCCGACGGCACTTCCTGACGACCACGACCGGGGCGGGCCTTGCGGGAATTCTCGCCACCGGCATCCCGCCCGCGCGCGGGCAGCAGCGTGAGATTTCGTACCTGTGCTGGAACAACTTCGCGCCGCTCTCGGACAAGAAGCTCGGCGAGATCGGCCCGCGCTTCACGAAGGACACCGGCATCAAGATCAAGATCGACCACATCGCCGCCCCGCAGCAGGCGGCCAAATACGCCTCCGAGGTGCAGACGCAAGCCGGCCACGACCTGGTCGAGATGCGCATGCACGTGCCCTGGCTCTACGAGCCCCAGCTGGTCGACGTCTCCGACATCGTCACGAACCTCGAGAAGAACTACGGCAAGGTCATCGCGCCGGGCTACGAGGCGGCTCACGTGAAGGGCGTCTGGCGCGCGGTGCCCCAGTACCACTCCATCTTCGTCTCCGCGTACCGCGAGGATCTCTTCAAGAAGGCCAGCCTCGCGGCGCCCAAGACCTGGGAAGACCTCTACAAGGTCGGCCTCGAGCTGAAGAAGATGGGGCACCCGGTCGGGATACCCATCAGCCAGAACTTCGACACGATCTCGACCGGCTCGGCCGTCATGTGGTGTCACGGCGCCATAGAAGTCGACAAGGACGGCAAGACCGTCAGGATCAACTCGGAGCAGACCGCGCAGGTCGTCGAGTGGTACACGGAAGATGTACCGCGACTGCATGGAGCCCGAAGTCCTCTCATGGAGCGACTCCAGCAACAACGAGTCGCTCCAGCAGGGCAAGGCCGGCTGGATCCACAATCCGGTCAGCGCCTACATCGTCGCCCGTGACCAGAAGCTCCCCAGCGCCGACGGGATCAATCATCACCTGAGCCTGTCGGGCCCCGCTGGCCGGCACGACGTCACCGCGCCGCGCTCGATCGGCATCTGGAAGCTCTCGAAGAACGTCGAGCCCGCGAAGGAGTGGATCCGCTACTTGCTCGGCAAGAAAGAAACCTACGACGAGTACATCATGTCGGGCGGCGCCTTCCTGCTGCCGGTCTACAGCAAGATGCAGGATCACGCGGTCCTCAAGACCGATCCCAAGCTCGCCGCCCTCAAGGGCGAGGGCACGAACTATCACACGCTACGGCTGGCCGGCGCCCGCCTCCGACAAGGTGCAGATGATCAC
>ERZ1370068.6604-contig-5577_pt1 | contig 41791 bp, 74 predicted proteins | sample MGYA00561227_ERZ1370068 | MGnify/ENA primary metagenome ERZ1370068 (study PRJEB38410, sample SAMEA6850437) | metagenome | study: Metagenomic assessment of the ecological functions of the soil: analysis of the soil microbiota associated with the... | reverse complement strand
GTTACGTACGTTGATTGAACTGATATGCCACGCCCTGACCATCCTTCAGTACCGCAGGCTGCAGGAACCAGGACGCGATGACCTGTTCGATCGGGCGGTGCGACAGGATGGCCTTGGCATCCGGAAGTGTCGCGAGCGCGGCTTTGCCAGCCTCGCCGGCCAGCAGGTAAGGTGCAGGACGTCTTGAGCAGCGCATTTGCGCCCACGCCGCGACGGATCGTTGCGTGGCTGGCAGCACCTGCAGCCAGGTCTTGAGTCTCGCGATACGCGGATGCGCGTGATCTCAGCTGAAACTGCCGGCTCACGTCGCTCGGCAGGTGAAACAGCGAAAATGAACATCATGCTGATGAACGCGTGTGCGAGCAGCGCCGTCTCCTGCTTCGTGACGCCCGGCGCCGATCGGATTGCACGCTCTCTTCATGTTCCGGCCACGCAGCCGCCATCACGCGGCGGCGGCTGCGCAGCCGGATTTCCTTGCGCCGGAAACCGGCTGGCCCGGCCTCGTCGGCGGAGAGCGGCAGCGGCGTGATGCCTTCCCAGAACCAGGTCGACGTGAGTTGCGACGAGGTCGTCAGCAGGCGTTGCAGCAGGGTGCTACCGCCGCGCGCGGCAGACCGATAATGATGCCGCCGACCTGAAGCTTTTGCGAGCACGGCCGGATGCCGCTCGAGATAATCGACCAGGCGCAATCGGTCCACGAGGTATCCGACCAGCGTCTGGACAGGACCTGCATCGGTAGACCTTAGCCCGGCTTCCTGGTTGATGAAGCCGACGAGCTCGCGGAGACGGTCGCTCGAACCAGCGGTCGCCGAAGTCGGAGAGACCGGTCAGCCGTTGCGCGCCGTTCCGTCATCTCGTCCGGATCGATCGTTGCGCCGGGAACTCATGCATTGGCGTGCGCTGCAAGGCTGTGCTCCTCGATTGACGCCTCAGAATTCCAGGGCCCAGGTGGCGTTCCGAACATGCCGTCGCGATGCTCGAGCAACGCTGGCTCCGTGGCCGCCAGTATCGCCGGGTGCGTTGGCGTGCGACCACGCGACGCAGCTCCTCGGACATCGGGCAGAGCGCGTCGGGCAGCGGCTCGAGCATCGTCGAGAAGCGAGCCCAATACACGTCCGCCGCGCTGATCGATTGTGCGCCGACGAGGTATTGGCTGCCGGCGGCGCGCTGCACGCTTCGGGCGCCGTGGCAGCGTTCTCAGGATGTCGACGATGCGTGCCGGCGCCGCGTGGATCGGTTGCGTCGGTGACCTCATAGGTCTTCATCATTTCGCGCATGACCGGTTGATCGCGCAGCTCCGGCTTTGCCGCAACGCATCGTCGAACAGCATCAATCGGCGGCACCAGCCGAAACCGCGGTCACCCGCGAGTCTCGTTGACGATGCCGAACACCAGCGACCGAGCTTCCGAGTCCGCTGGCAGCAGGGCTGGAGCGGGTGCGCGACGCTCGGCGAACATGATCGCCTCGAACGATCGTGCTCAGGGGCGGCTGGTCGTCCGTGACGATGACGGGAGCGTTGCTGGATGCCGACCCATTCACGCAGCGCGCCGCATTGTCTGGCCCGCGTATTGCGCGACCGCGACGCGTACGCAATCGACTTGAGCTCGAACATCTTCTTGACGGCCTGACCCCACGGACCAGGGAAACCCGCCGTGAGCACGAGGCGCACACCGGGCAGCGAGCGAGCGACGTCTACGTCTACGTAGTTCATGGGGCAGGATTTTGCGACCAGGGTGCGACTGTGACGCAGACGTGGCCTGTGCCTACAAGTATGTCGAGCCTGCTGGAGAAACTGCTTTGGACAATCGCACGATCGAGACCGCAGAGGAGTTCGCGGTGGCGTCCCCGCAGCAGCTCGAGGCCGAAGCGCTCGTGCGCGAGCTCTGGCCGCATCCGCTGATCACGGATGCCCGCCGGCGCAGCAAGAACCTGATGCTCGGCGCCTACGGCATCGACGTGCCGACCGAGGCGATGCGGAGGTTCGATGCGGTGCTGGACGAGTACGCGGTCAGCTACCTGGTCCACACGGTGAGCCGCGACCGCGAGAATCACGGCTGATCTGGAACTACAACCCGCCGTTCGAGCGCAATGGCCAGAAGGTGCTGGGGTCGCGGTTCTGCGGCGACAATCCCGACAGCTACTACCGCTTCGGCATCCATCCATGGGGACACGTACCGCATCCGCGCACGTCCGGCCGGAACGATCGGCCGCAGCATCTCGTTCAACCTGATGCGCAACTGGGGCGGGACGGACATCGGACCCAGCATCGATCTCGAGGGCATCATCCGTGAGCCCGAAGGAAGTTTCGAGCTCACGATCGATTCGAACCCGGCCGCCGGCCGCCCGCAATCATCTCCAGACGGGACCCGACCGTCTGCATCCCTGATCACGAAATGCGCGAGATGCCCGAACGATTGGGCAAACGGAGATGCCGATGCAGATGACGATCGAGCGGGACGGCGCGCACCGCGGCACATCACCTGACCTCGATCGTCCTTGCGGCGCGCGCAGCGCGATGGATCGTTGCGAGGCGTACCGCTGTACTTCTGGATGATCCACTTGTTCCGGAACCCGGGGAGCCAGAATACGGTCCCGGCAGCCGATGCCGACGGCTAGCGACTACACGGCGGGCACGGCGCTGCTACGCGTCTCGCAAAGGTTTCTGTCCAGTTCAACGACGACGAGGGTGTGCTCGTGCGGTGGGATCCGGTCGACGCCGCTCTATTCGAGGCATCGCAGATCAACGACTGAGTGAGCTTCGGCCAGATCGATGCGCATCGCCTGCAATCGAGTCTCAACGCGATCTCTGCTGCCCGCAGCGCAGACGGCACCATCGCCGCGCCGTGATCGCCGCGCGCGATCCCGGCATCACAAACTGGTTCAGAGACCGACGGGCTGCACGACCACGACGATCACGATCCCGCTGGCAGAATCTGCCCCACGCCCGAAACTCCGGTCAGGGAGGGCCCGCGCATCTCGTTCGAGCGGATCAAAGCTCGCTGCCGACCGACCGGCATCTGCCGCGTGAAATCGCTCGAATCTCGCCGGCCGCGCACGGGGCGAAATCAGGCGCGCCTGGCCGCGTTCGCTGCGACGCACATCGGTACGCACGGCATCGTCGTCGAGTGACACCGGCGCGCGCGGCAGCGCTTCAGGGCCGCTTCAGATCGCTAACGCATCCTCGTCGTCGGTTGCAGCGACTTGCGTGCGCGCAGGCGCGCGTCCTGAGGCGACCTTCGCGATGTGGATCGGGAACGCCGTCAGTCCTGGGCATCGCGTTGATCGTCTGCAACTCGCGATCGGTGCTGATCAGCATGTTCGAGCAGCGCCGTCGCGCAGGTAGTCCGTGTCCTCCGGCAGCAGACCGAAGCCGTGAGTCAGCGACACGATGCCAGTGCGCAGCGAATCGTCGGCCTCGACGATCACGTCGACCGAGGCGATCGCCGAAGTCAGCCTCACCGTGTCACCACTCGAGATGCCCATGTCCGCAAGGTCGCCTGGATGTACGTGAGCGGTGTTGAGGCGCAGGCGGCGCTTGATGCCCTTGAGTTCCCGGCCGACCGAATTCCACATGTCGCGATGCCGGCGCACGGTGAAGCGGTGCGTCGCGCGTACGCCGTTCTTCATGACGGTCTCGGGCCGAAACTCCTCGGCCGCCAACTCGCGCATCTCCGACGACGATGTCCAGTGGCGCGACGGTGAACCGGTCGTCAGGCCCCGGGTTGCCCGGCTCCGCATACCGCGGCTCCTCGTCGAAGATTCCGCCCAGCTCGAGCGACTTGAGCTCGTCGAACGAGACGGGTGCATTGCGCGCGACGATCGCCAGCAGGTCGTCCGTTTTCGGCGGCTGCGTCATGTCGATCGGAACGCCGAGCGATGTCATCTGCACACCGAGCCGCTTTGCAAGCGACCAGAAGATGTAGTCGTCGGTCGCCACCTGGAACCTGTGGCGGCTTGGCCACGCGGGCGTGTAGCGCGTATAGGGCACCGGGTAGAAGTAAGGCTCCGCTTGCCAGCACGGGAAGTCTGGCGCTCGTACTGCATGACGGTCGGCAGCACGTAATCTGAAAGCTTCGCAGTCGGTGTCATGAACGGATCGACCGTCACGAGCAACTCGAGCGACCCGAACGCGCGCACGACCTTCTGCTGGTCAGGAACGATCACGGCCGGATTACCGCCGTGCACGAAGAACGCCTTGACCTGCTCCGGGGCCGGGTCGAGGATTTCGTCCGACATGATCCTGGTCGGCAACTCGCCGACGATCAGGCCGTAAAGTCCTGGATGCGGCTCCTTGTAACCCTTGTCCCACGATCGAGTAGCCGGCATCACCTGGCACGGACGCGGGTAGCGCGCGGTCAACACGCCCGGGTTGCCGATGCGCTCGCCCTCCGCACGTAAGCGGCCGCAGACGATGTTGAGGCACTGAACGAGGTGAGCCACCAGATTCGAGTGTGGCCCCATGTTGGCGCCGGTGCCGGACTCCGCGCGGCCACGCTTCGTTGTGGCGAACGTTTCGGTCAGCGCGACGAACGCGTCCATTGGCACGTCCGCGCGCTGCGAGACGTATTCGGGCGTGAACGGCTGACCGCCTGTCGAAGCTCGTCGAACTGCGCGACGTGCCTTGCAATGAATTCTCCTGTCCTCCCAGCCGCGTTCGAGGATCAGGCGGATCATGCCCGCCACGATCGTCGAGTCCTCGCCCGGCAGCGGCTGCAGCAGCTGGTGTGCAAAAATGCGCAGTCTCGCTGCGTCGCGGGCCCATGATCAGCAAGCCTCATGCCGCGCGCCAGCTCCGATTTGAGCCGCTGCACGACACGGTGAGGCTCGGGAGATACGCCAGCGAAACGAGCGGGTTGCACCCGGGATCAGCAGGACGAACATCGCTGCCGCGCACCGGGTGGTGTCCGGGCGGCGCCAGACTCCGATCCGCTCCGCAGCCACGATCTCGAGGACTGATCGATCGTTATGGCCGAGAAGATCTTGCGCGATCCGAGCGGGTGCAGGAGCCCGGTCCAGGAGGAAGCATGCTGAAGCGTTCATGCCTGCGCCGGAGCCGCGATAGCCGCCGACAGCCCGGGGCCGTCGCGATCGACGATCGTGGGCGAAGCTTCGCCGCAATCTCGTCGAGCGCCGCTCGAGGTCGTGATGCGTTCTGCGCGTGCCGTCGGCGCGACGCCGCAGCGGATGCAGCACCCGGTGCTCGGCATGATGGCAGGCGCCTCGGCGCGCTGCAGGCCCTTGTAACAGACGAATCCGGGCGAAGGGATCAGGTCGTCGCGGTCCGGGCGGATTGCGACGATCTGCTCGGCCTGATCGATGGTGACGTACCATGCCGCAGTGCGTCGTGCACAATCTGCGTGAACGTCTTGCCGCCCGGTGGGTGCCAGGAACGGGTGCGACGGGCATTGGCGGCTTCCTTGTTGCCGAGAAGCTACGCCAGTGTAGCGCAGGACGCGGGTCTTACAACCTGCGTCCAGGGCCGGATAACACGAGTGGAGAGTGGGGCAAAGGCGACAGAATCTTTCGACCTGACGGGCAAGTCGGCGCTCTCGTCACCGGCGGTAACTCGGGCCTGGGGGCTGGGATTTGCGACAGGACTCCGCGAAGGCGGGCGCCAGCGTCATGATCTGGGCCGCAACGAGCGGAAGAACGCTGCCGCGGCGGGCAAGCTTCGGCAGCACGCACGCGAATCGAATCGCGGGTCGTCGACGTGTCCATCGAGCACGAAGTCGTCGATGGCATCGCCGCAGCGGTCCAGTCGATGGGCCAGCTCGACTGCGGGATCGCGAACGCTGGCAGCGTGACGGTCGTGCCGCGTTCACTGAAATGTCGCGGACTCAGGTATCACGAGCTGCTCCGCGACTGCGCAGCACGGCGCCTTTTACACGCTGCGAGAGGCAGCGAAGCACATGGTTTCGAGGGTCCGGGACGGCGTCGCCCGGCGGCTCGCTGATCGTGACGGGCAGCCTGTCGATCTCGCGGGCGGGATGCACATGGCCCACTACGGCGCGGCGAAAGGCGCACTCAATTCGCTGTCGAAGGGAATGGCGGTCGAGCTTGGGCGGTACGGGATCCGCGTCAACGTCGTGGCTGTCGGCATACGATGACCGAGATGATCGAGGCGAACCTGGAGACGGCACAGCCGGTCATCGAACTGATGGAGGCGCGAAACCCGCTGGGCCGCATCGGGCGAGTCGACGACTCGGGAGGGCATCGCGATCTATCTCGCCAGCGACCTGTCGCGTTACCACACCGGCGACGATCGATCACGATCGACGGAGGTCACCGCGCGAGCATCTACTGAGGCCTGCGATGAATGCATTCCTTCAGGCCAGCGCTTCCTCGGCCTGCCGGATCTCGCCTTCGAGCCAGCCCATCTCGTCGAACGCGGTGCCGCCGCTCTGGTCGATCAGCAACTGAGCGCGCAGATCTGCGTTTCACGCGCACCGCGGTGAGCGGGCTCGACGTCCACCACGATGTCGATCAGGTGCAGCGCTACGCGCGGCCTGCGCTCGGCGACGAAGCGGCGCGTGCCTCGTCGACCAGTCTGTCGGTACCGCCGGCCAGGCGGACGAGGTCATAGCCACACCGCCCGCTGCGGTACGCCGTAAAGCTCGGTGGTCGACTGCTGCATGAACCAGCCGCTGTACTCTCCCACACGGCGCGAACGTACCAGTGCACCGGGCCGCGGCCGGGCTGCGGCGCGAGGTGTTCGGGCAGCCGGATCTCGCGCATCAGCGTGTGCAGATCGCGGTGTGCGTTCATGCCCTTGACGGTCTCGGTCGTGGATATAGCGCACGGCGTCCGCGTCCGGCGCAAAGATCGGTGCTAATCCGGTCGTGGCCCGAAATCGGCTCGTCGTGCCCGGTGAGCGGACCGGGCTGCCGAGGTCGATCAGTCGCTGGATGTCGCGCAGGAAGCCCGAGCACGCTGCGGTCGCGATCGCCACGGATCGTGTAGAATTCGGCAGCGCACCGTAGAGAGCGCCGAGGAAGCTGCCGACGGAGCGTCCTTTCGCCCGGCAGCCAGACCGGCAATGCTGTCGAGCGTCCCGCCCGAGCTGATCGAAAACAGCTCGAACCGCATCCCGCCCGACACGAAGACATGAAAGTCACGAAAATACGTGACGCCTTCGGGTTCCGCGGCTGGCTGAAGTGCTTTCTCGCCGTATCGGGCCCGACCATCGCGCCCAGGAATCGCATGCGCGCGGCTGGTAGTAGCGTGAGCGTCTTCCATTCCGCGCGCAGACGGGGCAGCCCGCAATTCGCAATCGTCTCCGACGCCCGGCCCCGTGAATGCGCTCCAGCCTCCGACATGGTCGGAGTGATATCGCGTCAGGATGATGCCGCGGACTTTCGGTGGGCGTCCCAGCAGCGATTCGTAGCGCCCGCGATGTCTCGGTCCCTCGTTCGTACACGCCTGTGTTGACGAGGACGTCGCCGTCCGGCGTGACGACGAGATTGCTGTTCGTGGTCCCGCGAGAGTAGAGGACATGATCGCTGGCCCGTTCGGCGGGCTCTTCCGGTCGCCAGCCGACCGACCGAAGCATGCGGTGGTCCTGATGCTGTACTTTGGCATCGATTCCCGATTCCTTGTCAGGACACTTCCGCGCGAAGCGGAAAGCGGTCGAAGCAGAATTGAAGCGCTGTCGAACATCGTCGGGTTCCAGACGGAAATCCCGCCGCAGGTCGTAGACGATCTGGCCGTGCTGCCTGCCGCGCGGGTTCTGCGCGAGGAACTGTGACATGACGCCGCGGACGTCGGCCGTGAATGGCAGCCCGGCGCGGTCGTAGATCGTCTCGACCGTTTTGATGGGCTCGGCGACGAGACGATCAAAGGTCACGTCGATCACCTGGGCATCCGGCACGCGATCGCGATCGCGCACATAAGCCTTCAGCAGCCGCTCGTAGCGATCCACCCAGTACGTGGCGATCTCGTCGGCCCGGATGACCTTGCGCGAAATGCGGCTGATGTAGCAGACCCCGACGAGCGCCGACTGGATCGAAGCGATCGGATCGCGATGAGTGATCGCAAGCGTCGCATCGGGAAACACGCGGAACAGCGTGACGAGCTGCTCCATGTGCTGCGGGCACTTGATGACCCAACGGTTGGGTCCGCGCAGGAAGCGTCAGGACCTGCAGCACCCTGCGCAGGTAGCGACAGACCGATGTCTGGTCCGTTGCGTGAAATAGTGGTCCCGCCAGCGTGGGGCGGTGATGCGCCATTCGAGCATGTAGGAGCCAAAATCGATGCACTGCAGCTCGACGTCCTCGGCGACATAGTCGGGCGACATTTCGTGAATGTTTTTCGTGTACGGCACGAGCGCGTCGAACTGGTTCCAGTCGGCGATCGCACGCGAGCGACGCGGATTCGAATCACGCGCGGACGGAGCATCCTCCGGTCCGGGCACCGGGCACTGTGCTTTCCCACATCGGTAGTTCGCGGAGACGTGGATCTGCCGACAGGAAGTTCTGCAGGTGCGTCGTGCCGCTGCGAGGCAATCCGGCCACGACCAGTGGCCGCTCGATCGGGATGTCGAGGATCTCGGGGTGCCGCTTGACGATGTCCTCGATGCGCAGGCGATTCCTCGCGTAGGTCACTGCCATGCCGTAGATCATGGCGCGCCCGAGCTCCGTCAGGTGCGCGATCGGCCCTCGTCTCGGCCAACCAGAGCCGGAGGCGAGGGCGAAAATCGTCCGCACCGAAGTCCGACAGGTTTGCCGCCGGCACGCGGCGTCGAGCACCGCCTGTTCGTCGAGCGGCACCGGATGGGCCTCCGCGGCATCGACCGCCGCTCGCTGCATCGGCGTCAGGACGGGGTTCGTCAGATCGTCGATGTCGATCGTCTGCGCCATGGCCGTGACTGCCGGTCAGTCGGGCAGCAGCCAGCGGCCGTTCGTGACGAAGAACTTCCGGACGACGTCCGGCCGAGCGGGGCCAGTCGCGACAGCCATTTGCCCGCGGGGTTCGTGCCGCCTTCGATGTGCGGGATAATCCGTCGCGAAGCACAGCACGTCCTCGAGACCGTAGCGACGGATGTAGGTGTCGACCGGCTCGAAGTCGAAGCACGACACGCGGACGTTGCGACGGACGTAGTCGGACGGGCGACGCGGCAACCGGAACGATTTCTCGGTGCCGAAGCTCGTGCTGTGCTCGTACCACATGTCCATCTGCTCGCAGGCGGGGCCTACCCAGTACCCGCCGGTCTCGATCACGCCGAAGCGGAGCGCCGGATGGCGCTCGAACACGCCGCCCACGACCATGGTCGTCAGGAAGTTCTGCGTGGTCAGGTAATTGACGCTGAGCGACCGGGGATCGACGCTGAATTCCGACAGCAGCCGGAAGCCGCTGAAGACCGGAGCATTGCGCCCACTCGCGGCTCCTGAGCGGCTGGTCCGCACCGATGTGGAGACAGACCGTGATGTCGTTGTCGGTCATGAGCCGCCAGAACGGGTCGAGGTCGCTGTGCGCGGGAGAGCGACCGGCCGGCAGCTCGCTGCTCGGCAGCCAGATGCCGCGAATCCCGTGATCGATCATCTCCTGGCCCCCGCGATCAATGCAGGCACGTCGTCCGCGATCAACGGCAGCACGGCTCGCACGCGCGAGGAGACGCCTGCAGTGCGCATGGCCCACTCGTTGTACGCCCGGATGCAGTTGCAGGCCGTACTGACGCCGATCCCCTGTAATGGACCGCGAATAGTTCGGATCCGATTCGTTCGTCACAAGGAAGACGCCCCACATGCCGACGCCCGTCGCGAACATCAGCTGGCGCTGAAATGCCCATGGCATCCATGACGGCGTCCCGGCGCGAAACGTCGACTGCGCCGGGCGCCCGCGACTACTTGATGCGCCAGATCGACGCGGGGTCGACCGGCGCATCGTCGTGCTCGTAGCCCGGCACGTTCGGGTGATTGGGGTTGTGGGTGACATCCTGTCCGTTGTTGAGCCACTCGTGGACCAGCGGGTCGACGAGCGCGCTGAACTCCCGGCGCCACACCTGCGCCGGCATCATTTCGTGGGAGTCGACATCGACGATCTCGCCGGCCCAGGAGCGCAGGTCGTCGGGCAGTGCGCAGGCATTCATGTTCGATCTCCCGTTCGCTTGACGCATGATGCACCGTACCGAAGAATGCGCGACGATTACGGATGCGTAGGGGTAGCGTACCGGACGCCGGCGAGCCCGCCAACGGATTCGGAGGAGAAGTCGATGAGTCAAGCGGGGGCGGTGCAGTCGAGTCGCGGGATCCAGCTGGATGTCGGGACGCTGCTGGCGAGAGCCCGGCAGGCGGCCGGCCTGACGGATTTCGGTGACGAGGCCTTTCTCGAGCCCCTCGCCCATACCGTAGGGATCATCAATGCGGAGGCCAGGCTCAGGTCCGACAGCGAGCTGCTCGGTTCAGTGGCTCAGTCGGCAACCTGGCCGACCGGCTGCGGCTCGTCGAATACCTGAAGCGCCACCCCGCCGTCCTGGACGAGAAGGTCGAGGTGGCCGGGATCATCATCGGGCTGCCGCGCGGTGGCAGCACGCTGCTCCAACGCCTGCTGTGTACGTCGCAGCAGGTGAATCACACGCCGTGGTGGGAGCTCATCTCGCCGCTACCGCTCGCGGGCGAGGCGGCAGGCGACCCGACGCCGCGAATCGAGCTCGGCAAGAAGATGGCGCAGGGTATCTATGACGCGTGGCCGGAGATGGTCGCGATGCACCGCGGTCGAAGCACTCGCGCCGGACGAGGAGATCCTGCTGATCGACCGCACGCTGATGTGCCAGATGTTCAGCTTCTACTTCAACGTTCCGAGTTACATGCCGTGGCTGCGCACGCAGGACCAGAGCCGTGGTTATTCGGAGCTGGAGACGTGGCTCAGGGTACTGCAGTACCAGCAGCCGTCGCGGCGCGGACGCAAGTGGCTGCTCAAAGTCGCCGCATCACCTCGTGGGCGGTGGGCTGCGCACCATGCTCGACACGTTCCGCGGAGCGAAAGCGATCATGACGCACCGCACGCTCGAGAACGTGGTGGTGTCGTATTGCAGCATGCAGGAGCTCACGGTTCGCAACTACACGGACGTCTTCGACCCGAAGCTCATCGGTGAGCAGGCGATCGACGTCTTCCGTTGGGCCATCGAGAACCTGATTGCCGTGCGCCGCGACTACGGCGAGCAGCGTTTCATCGACGTGCAATACCGCGACACCGTCGAACGGCCGCTCGATGTCTATCGCAGCACGATGCGAGTCGATGGGTCTCGCCGTCAGCGAGCAGGACGAGCAGGCCGCGCGCGGCTGGATGGAATCGCATGGCCGCGATACACACCCACCGCATCGTTACCGCGCCGAGGACTACGGAATCACGCGCGATCAGATCGCGCGTGCCTTCGACTTCTACGACGAGCGATTCCTGCGGCGCAGATGACCGCGGTTGGCTGCGTAACGGGCCAGGAGGCGCGCCGAGCGCCTGGGACAGGTGCGACGTGACGACGCAAAGCACGGCCGTTCTGACGGGAAAAGTGGCCCTGGTGACCGGCGGTGCCGGGGGCTTTGGACTGGCATCCGCTCTGCTGCTGGCTCGCGACGGTGCCGCCGTGACACTCACGGGTCGGAACGTCGACTCGCTCGCGGCCGCGCAAGCTCGAATCGAGCGTGATACGCCCGGAGCGCGAATCACAATCCAGGCGGGCGATTCCAATCGTGACGAAGACCTGCGCGCGGTCGTTGCGACGACGATCGGGAATTACGGCCGGCTGGACATAGTTGCTGCCACCGTCGGCAACACCGTCCCCGGCCTGCTGACCGACCTGACGGGCGATCAGTTCATGCAGGGTGTCTCGCTGAGCCTGCGCCCGGCGTTCGTCGCCATCCGTGAATGTGTGCCGGCCATGCACGACGGCGGAGCGTTCGCCTTCATTTCGTCCACCGCGGCAGTGATGCCCTTCATCGGCCTGGGCGCGTATTGCGCGGGCAAGGCGGCTCTGGATCACCTGGCGCGCGCCGCCGCCAACGAACTGGGTTCACGCGGGTATCGGTTCAACGTAATCCGGCCGGGCGTGGTGCGAACGGGTGCGACGGTCCAGATCTTCAGCAATCCGCCCGTCGTGAACAGTTTCCTCGAGCGCGTCCCGCTCGGACGCCTCGGCGAGCCCGACGAGGTTGCGCAGGCGATCCGCTATCTGCTGGGGCCCGAGTCTCGCTGGACGACCGGACAGAGCTTCGCGGTGGATGGCGGAAATGAGTTGCGTGGCGCGCCGATGCCAATGGACATCGGGTGACCCTTGAGACGAAGCGGGGCAACGCCATGACGACCAGTCGCCGGATCGCGCGCGGGAGTTCAGATCACCCCGGGGTCCATGATGCACCGTGCCCGGGAAGCGACCGGGCTCGACGACCTCGGCGACCGGTGGTTCGAGGAACCGCTCTCGGGATTGATCGCGCTGATCAACCATGAGGCCGCGCTCGAGTCAGGCGCGATACGCCAGGCGTACGCACCATCGTCCGCTATCTGGCGGACCGTTTGAAGCTGGTGGACTACCCTGAAGCGGCACCCGGAAGTGCTCGACGAACGGGTCGACGTTGCGGGCGTCATCATCGCGCACGGTCGCGGCGGCAGCACGCTGACGCAGCGGCTGTTGACTGCCTCTCCTCAGCTGACGACGACCTACTGGTGGGAACTCATCACGCCCGTGCCCCTGCCTGGCGAACCGCCGGGGGATTTCTCAGGCCGCCATCGGCTCGGCCGCGACTGGATCGAGGAATTTCAAGACGCTGTTCCCCGAGTACGCCCACATCCATCCAATGGATCCGATGGCCGCTGACGAGGAAGTCGTGCTGATGGATCGAAGCTTCCTCAGCATGATGTACACGTGCTACTTCAACCTGCCCGGATACCCGACCTGGCTGATGGCGCAGGATCACCGTCCGGCTTATCGCGAGCTCAAGGTCTGGCTCCGAGTTGCTGCAGCATCAGGAACCCCGCCGCAGCGGAAAAAGTGGCTGTTGAAGGCGGTGCACCACCTGATGAGCGGCGGTGTCCCGGTGTTGCTCGAGACCTTTCCCGAGGCCAAGGCGATCATCACGCACCGCAACCTCGAGAACGTGATCGGCTCCTGGTGCAGTGCCTGGGCGCCTTTCCTGAGGAATTACGCGCCCGGTGTTCCGAACGAAGAGATGGGGCCGCGGCTGGTTCAGTGGTACAGGGAGGCCCTCGGAGCGGCTCTTTGCGTTTCGTCGCGGACCCGGACGACGCTCGATTCATCGACTCTGCAGTACCGCGACACGGTGGCCGATCCGCTTGCGCAGTTTCAGCGCACGATGGCGCTCATGGGCCTGACCTTGTCGAAACGGGATGTCGCCGCCGCGGCCGAGATGGATCTCGCAGAACGGCCGCGACACTCATCCACCGCATGACTATCGCCTCGATGACTATGGCGTGACGGCGCGGGGAAGTCGCAGTCGCCTTCGAGACCTATCAGGACCACTGGGTCCGCTGAGGCGCAGCGGTGGCTCGTCGCGTTGTCGAGGGTGAGATCGCGAGCGCGGCCGCAGGGCCGGGCGAGCACCGCGCACCAGGCTTGCAGCCGAGCGCACGGTGCTGCGATTGATGGACCATCCGTCGATCGTTGAGGCGCAAGAGCGGTTGCGCGTGCGCACTGCGCACCATGCCATCCGCGGGAATGCTGCGCGCTCAGCAGCGGCTCGAAAACGGCATACAGAAGTGGACTGCAGGCATCATTCTGCGAGAGGATCGCCGCGGATCCGGCGACCAACGCCTTCTTGTGGATCTATGACGAGGTGCCACACGACTGGGGTGAATTCACATTCCCCGGCAGCGGTTGTTGCGGCGGCAATCCGGACCAGGTCTACCGGCATTGCTTCGTCGACGGCGCAGGCCGCTACGAGATCACCGGTCGTTTGGCGCAATGCCGTCCGGCACACCTGAGCTTCGAAGCTTTTTCGGACAGCCAGGCACCAGGCTGGACCAGCCACGCACCGGTCCCGATACAAGCCAGCAGGTCTCGTTCATCACCGACGCCGGCCTGCGCGTGGACGATGACGGCTCGTTCCGCATCCAGGTCGGTGGAGACGAGCCCGGGGACGGTGGCAACTATCTCGCGCTGGCGGACGGCTCGATCGAGGTGACCGTTCGGGAAGTGCTGAATGATTGGGAACAGCGGCCTGCTCAACTCGTCCTGCGACGCCTTGACGAGCCCCGTCCAGCCATGCCGTATTCGGACGACGAGCTTGCCGCGCGTGCGGCGGCCGATCTTGTCGACTTCGTCCGGTTCTGGGTCGGCGCGTTCGATCGCTGGGTCGGACCGTTCGGGCTCAACACCGTGGCGGGTCCGGTGCCGCGTGACGGCGGCTGGGGTTTTCTCGCGAACCTTCACTACAGACTGGAACCCGGCGAGGCGATCCTGTTGAGCATGGCCCGGCAGGGTGGCGACTACATCGGCGTACACATGACCGACCCGTGGACGCTCGTGCCGGACAGTCGGCTATATCAGACGAGTCTCAATCCCTCGCAGGCGGCCTTAAGCGCGGACTCACGGCTCGAGGTCGTGATCGGTCCCGACGATCCAGGCGTCGTGAACTGGATCGATACCGTCGGTGATGCGCGAGGGGCTATCTGATTCCGCGCTGGATCGGGATGCCGCTCCGGCGTTCGAGCCGACGAGTTGATCCAGCACTTCGAGGTCGTCGATCTTGCGAGGAGCAGCGTCCCCGCGGGCTTCGCCGGAGGAAGCATTGCGTCGGACCGACGTCGCGAGCAGCTCGAGCGACGCGCGAGACAACTCGCAAGCGCTTCGGCAGCTCGGCGTAAGCGCGCCCAGACAGGGCGATACTCACACGTCGCCATCGCCGATGCCGGCGCGACGACGCTTCGCCGGCGCGGGCCGAATTGAATAAGTTTTGCTCGCTGAAGTAGGCGATCCGCCAGCCCCTGGCCGTCTGCCGGTACTTCTCGCGGTACTGCCCCCACTGTTGAATGTTCGGCCTGCTGCCGTCGTCGAACCAGGTCCAGTTCTCGTGGTCCCAGCGCACGATGGCTTCCGTCCCCGAAGTGAACTCCGATCTGCAGGTTGTGCACGTGATGGCGGGTCTGTATCGATTGAGTCATCGCGCCTGCAAGGAAGCTCACGAACTCGTCCGGTGTCTCGACCTTGTGACCTGGCAGCGGCCAATCGATGACGCAATCGTCCGTGAAAACCGAGCGCAGGGCCTTCCAGTCATGGTCATCGACCGCGGCGCAGTACCGGGCCTTGGTCAGGCGAATTTCCTCGATGGCCAGGAGGCGATCAAATCCGCGCAGCGCGTCCGGCCCGGCCTCGCCGCTCGGGCCGATGATTGCTGCATCCGGGACCCGCGCATCTGGACCGCTCATGATGGAATTCTCCCGGTTGCTCACACCAGTGCACGTCGAGCTGGAAAAGAATCGGCATCGAAGAGTGTATTCGCGCGATCGCTCGATGCGAAGGTGGAAGTGGAGAGCCAGACGTACCGCGCGTCAGCGGGCGCCGCGAAGCACGCCGGCACGGGTTTGCGCAGCCGTGCGTCGGTTGATACAGCTACGTATACGTATTAGGCTGCGGCAGCAGAAATTTCTCCAGTTGAAGCGCCCGCCATGCGGGACATCGCCGCGTCGAAGTCAACGGGTCCACATCGCACGGCAGACCGGCTCCCGGACGCCACCACCGATGTCGCCCAGGGGTCTCAAGAACCTCCGCGACGTACTGGTGTCACGCTGCACAGGGACTTCCCGTTCCGCAGCAGACCGTTGCCGCGCTGCGCGACGCGGCTCGACGAGCAGGCTTACATGGAGCGCAAGACGGGCGTCGCGAAGCTCGGCGGCCCGAACGGGCTGACCGGGCTCATACCCAGCGTGCCTGGCGACGCGTCGGAGCCCATCTACCAGGGCGTCGACGGCTCGTGAACAAGGCGCCGCGTATTCGTCGACCTGTTCATGAACAAGACCGCGCATGCCTACGCAGAAGGCATGTTCGGGCCGTGGCCGTGGCTGTTGTGGGCGCAGAACGGCATCATCACGCGCAGGGGTGCGGTCGAGCAGTTCCTGCACACCGACGCATACCAGCTGCCGCCGCCGATGTCGACGATGCCATCGCTGATCAATGTCTTCGTCTGCGTCAGCGACTTCGACCTCGACATGGGACCGACGGGTTTCGTGCCAGGCTCGCACCTCGGTCCATACATGAAGTTCGACGGCGACGAATGGTCTCCGCGTGTGCCCGCGGTCGCGAAGGCCGGCACCGCGATCGTCTGGGAGGGCCGCACCTGGCATGGGCAGGGCGAGCACCGCTCGGACAAGACACGCTATTCGGTCGCGATGAGCTACTGCCTGTGGGCGTTTCGCTCGGGCGAGAATTATCCGGCGAGCCTGCACAGACAGCGTGCACGAGACGCTCTCCGGCCGACGAATTGCGGATGCTCGGTTTCCGCACGGAAATGGTCGGCACGATGGTGCATTCGGTCCACGCAGGCCGGGTGATCCGCGCGCCCCGGTGGGCGGGTCCAGAGCGTACGTGCCCGAGATGCACCGTTGAGCTCCAGCATCGTCGCCGGCGCGCAAGTATCGGATCGTCCACTGGGGCACCGGCAACGTTGGATCGCTCGTTCTGCCGACGATACTCGAGCGCGCGGACTTCCAGGTTGTCGGCCAGTACGTGCACAACCTCGAGAAGGTCGGCCGGGACACGGGTGAGCTGGTCGGTCGCGCGCCCATCGGCGTCAAGGCGACGCATGGACATCGATGCGCTGATCGCGCTCGAGCCCGACGTGCTCGTTCATTTTGGCAACGCGATGTTCGACCCGCTCGGCACGGCACGGACCTTTGCGCGTTTCCTGACGCGGGGATCAACGTCGTGACCACCGGGCTGTACGAGATCGGTTCGCGGGCCGTTACGCCACAGGCGTTTCGCGACATCCTCGAGCCGGCCTGCATCAAGGGCAGGAGCTCCGTTTATTCGACCGGCGCGGACCCGGGGTTTGCGACGACGCAGCTCGCGATCACGACGCTCGCGGTCGCCCATCGCGTCGATGCCGTGCGCATGCAGGAATTTGCGAGCTACGGCGAGTATGCCGGACGAGCCGGCGTTGCGTCATTTCATGGGATATGGCGGTCCTCTCGATGCCGTGTCGCCGATGACGACGGGCGACTTCGCTCGCCGGAACTGGACGGCCACCGTTCACGACGTCGCCCATGCACTGGGTTTGCAGGTCGATGAGTTCCGGGTGGCCCATCAATTCGCGCCGGCGAAGCAGGATCGAGACACGCTGATTGGCCGGATCGATCGCGGCACCGTGTCGGTCATCTGGATGCAGCTGATCGGCGTCGTGCACGGCGCCGAGCGCGTTTACCTGAAGCACGTCAACTGGATGCACCCGGACGACATTCCGGACCATTGGCCGGCGCCTCCGCGGTACTCGTGGGCAACTCGCTGGCGTGGGCTATCGCGTCGTCGTGGAAGGCGATCCGACGTATGACGTGGAAATGCAGATCCCGGGCGTCCGCCAGGGGCTGATGATCACCGGACTGCACGCGACCAACGCATTCTCCGCTGGTCGTAGCCGCGGAGCCCGGCATCGTCGACCTCGCATCGCTTCCGAACTACGCGCCTGGCCCGTTGAAGAGAGCGTAGCCCGCGCGAACCGCGTGCGTCGTGGCTGCTCAGCCCATGCGGAGCGGCCGTCGTTCCAGCCCGAGGTGGCCTCGCAGCGTGCTGGCTTCGTATTCCGTCCTGAACAGCCCGCGTCGCTGCAACTCCGGCACCACCTCCCGCGTGAAGTCCGCGAGCATGTCGGGGAACAGTGGCGGCATGAGGTTGAAGCCGTCGGCGCCACCCGCCCGGAACAGCGCTTCCATTTGATCGGCGACCTGCGACGCCGTGCCGCGCCACGCACCAGTGCCCGCGCGTTCCGGCGAAGCGCAAGGCCAACTGACGAAGCGAAAGCCCGTCGCGTCGCGCGAGATCGAACGCCAGCCGTTGGCGGCTCTGGTTACCTTCCGTCAATGGCAATTCGGGCAACGGTGCGTCCAGCGCAACCTCGCGAAGGTCTACGTCGGGCATGAAATTCTGCAGCGTCGCGACGGCCACGCTGACATCGATGCCAGCGTGCAGACGCTCGAGCTTCTCGCGCGCCTCGCTTTCGGATCGGCCGACGACGGGGCTGGAGTCCGGGCATGACGAGAACTGCCTTCCAGGTGCGCGCCCGTGCGCGACGGCCCGTTGCTTGACGTCGTCATAGAACCGCACCGCGTCATCGACCGTGTTGCTCGCGGTGAACACGACGTCCGCGATGCGCGACGCCAGGCTGCGGCCCGGTCCGGAGGCTCCGGCCTGGATGATGACAGGGTGTCCTTGTGGCGGGCGCGGCAGGTTCAGCGGCCCTCCCACGCGGAAGAAGCGGCCGTTCCACCCACGGAACGCGAGTCCGCGGCGGTCGAAATAGCGGCCGGCCGCCTGGTCTCGCACGATCGCATCGTCGGTCCAGCTGTCCCAAAGCGCGCGCACGACGTCGACAAATTCCTCGGCGCGTTCGTAGCGCTGGTCGTGAGCTCGCGCGATCGTCGAGGCCGAAATTGCGGGCCGACTCTGCGTCTGCGGTCGATGACGACGTTCCAGGCGGCGCGACCCTGACTGATGTGGTCGAGCGACGCGAACATCCGGGCCACGTTGTAGGGCTCCGAGTAGCTCGTCGACGCAGTGCACGCGAGACCGATGTGGCGCGTGGTCGCGGCGAGTGCCGAGAGCAGCGTGATGGGCTCGAAAGAGGGTGGCGCCGAAGTTATGCGCGGTGCGCTCAGCGGTTTCGATCCGTTCGATCCGGCAGCTCAGCGTGTCCGCGAGGAACAGCATGTCGAGCTTCGCCGCCTCCGCCATTGCGGCGATTTCCCGGTACTCATCGAATCGCATGCCGCTGTAGGCTTCCGGCATTCGCCACGACGCGACGTGATGACCCGAGGTCATCACGAACAGACCGAGATGCATCTGCCGTGGTCGTTGGGTCATCGCGGTGCCTACGGGTCTTGTCCCTGACGGCAGAGATCAGCTCGTGACGCGGTGCATGCGGGTCAGCTTGAGCGTCGAAATACGCCAGTGGCCGTTCGTCCTCCGGTACGTCTCATGGTAGTGACCCCAGCCAAGCAGGGATCGTATGCCCGTGACACCGACTGGTGTTGCCACCCTCGGGCCAATAGAGCCAGTCCTGCATGGTCCAGATGCCGCGAGCGGTGTCGGGCCCCAGAACCTCGAGTTCAGGTTGGTGTCCGTGATGGAGGGTCAATGCCGGGCCGAGCGCTTCCCGGATCGCGCTGACGAAAGCCTCGCGACCGCGGTATACGAGGCCTGGGGCATCGTGATCGAAGTCGCCGACGAAGTCGGGTTCGAACAGTTCCAGCCATTCCGGCCATTGCTTCGAATCGAGAAAGCGGAAGTAGCGCGCCTTGAGCAACCGCAGGTCTTCGAGAGCGATCAACCGGTCGACAGGATTCATGCCGGGTCTCCGTGCGGGAGTCATCGTGCGTGCGTCGCGCACGGGCGAGCCTAGCACTTCAGTTACGCCGACGTAATGGTAAGCTTGCCGCCAACTGGGTGGTGCGCTGGCAGGCGAACATGAACACGAACGGGCGGTTGACGGGACGTCGCCGATCACTCACGGGGGCCGCACAAGGCATGGGCCGGGCCACCGCGGAGGTTTTGCGGCGCACGGCGCCAGGTGGTGCTGCTCGACCTCCAGGCGGAGAAAGGCAGCTGGCGTCGCGCGCGAAATAGGCCCTTCTGCAACGGCAGTCACAGGCGACGATGCGATCCGAAGCCGATTGGCAGCGCGCGGTCGGCGCAGCCACCGCGCAATTTCGAGGCGTGGACATCCTCGTCAATAACGCCGGTATCTGGAAGGTCGCGGCCCTCGACGGACTCGCGCGAGCCGAACTGGAGAGACACCTTGCAGGTCAACGTCGTTGGAATCGTGCTCGGCATGCAGGCGGTGCTGCCGGCGATGCGTGCTCGTGGCGGCGGTTCGATCATCAACATCTCCTCGACGGCGGGTCTGCACGGCGTGAACGGGCTCGGCGCCTATTGCGCAAGCAAGTGGGCCGTGCGCGGGCTGACGAAGGTCGCCGCGATGGGAGCTCGGGCTGCATCGAATCCGCGTCAATTCGATCCATCCTGGCGGGGTGGACACGCCGATGAGCAATCCGACGGGCGTTGCGCGCTCGGTGCTCGACGGGCTACATGGGGCACGTCCCATTGCAACGGATCGGCGGGCCTGAGGAAATCGCGCGCGCGAGCCTGTTCCTCGCGAGCGACGAGGCGAGCTACGTCAACGGCGCCGAACTCGCGGTCGACGGTGGCTGGATCGCAGGAGACTACGAGGCCCACGCAGCCGGGAGGGCCGGCCCGCTAGGTGCCGACGATCGGTTCAACTGCATCCGGGCCGGTTCATTCGCGGAACGCCGCGCCGCCGTTGATCGCAACCACCTGTCCCGTGATCCACGCCCCGTCGTCCGACAGCAGGAACGCGATCAGCGCGGCGGTGTCCTCGGGTCTGCCGAAGGCGGGTCAGCGGCAATGCGGCCACGGCCTCGTCATGTCGATCCTTGTGTTGCTCGAGGTAACGCAGCGCCGCTTCGCTGAGAATCCACCCGGGGGCGATGTAGTTGCAGCGGATGTTGTCTTTGCCCCAGCGCCGCGCAACGTGCCGCGCGAGAGCATTGAGACCGGCCTTCGACGCCGCGTAGGCCGGCTGATCGGCGAATCCTCCCTGTGCCGCAGCGGACGACACCCCGACGATCGCGCCACCCCGCAGCGACGAGGTGAGGAATCGCGGCGCCGATCGTCAGCGCGTGACCCACGAGGTTGACGCGCAACGTGCGCTGCCAGTCGGCGACGTTCATGTCGAGCAGGTCGTGGCCCAGCTCCTTGCGAGCCATCTCCATCTCCGCGCCGACATTGACGAGACCGTCGATTCCGCCGAAGCGATCGACACACGCGCTCACGAGCGCCTCGATCGAGCGCCGTCGTCGGCGAGGTCGAACCACTTGCCCTGTACGATGCCGCCATTGGCGCTAAGGCGCTCGACCGTCTCGGCCAGGCCGCTCTCGTTCACGTCGCCGACCAGCACGCGCGCGCCTTCCTCGGCGAGTCGACGTGCGGTTGCGGCGCCAATCCCGGTCGCGCCGCTCGCGACGATGATCCGCTTGCCTTCCAATCCTCGCACTGTGATCGAGCCTCCCATCGTGAAGTCACGTCCGGCGCGAAGCCGCGTGACTTACTGCTGCGTAGTAATATTCCCGCAATTCGCGGCGGGTGCAACTGCCGCTCAGGCAGCATTGGGCAGGTGTCCAGCTTGTTGATCCGCCTCATCGTGACGGGCGCTGCATGCGCGGGCTGAAGGGCCGACGAATCGTCGTTGCGTCCGGCGCAATGGGGATCGGTGCCGCGACGGCGACGCGACTCGCCGCGGAAGGCGCGCGGCTGATCGTAGGGACATCAACGACGCTGCGCTGGCTCGCACCGTCGCAGCGATCGAGGCAGAGGGCAGGGCGGCCCGCGCGGTTCACTACGATCTTGCGGACGCCGCTTCGATCCGCGAGCTCGTTGCGGCCTGCGTACGCGGCTACGGCGGGATCGACGGACTCGTCGCCGTGGGTGCAGATGTCGGTACCGCGACGCTGCCGCGAGACGCTCGAGGTCACTGCGATGGGAGATCCTGGATCTGGGAGCGGACCCCGTGCAGGTCAACTTGATCGGTCACGCGCTTCTGATGCAAGGCGGCGCTGCCAGCCATGGTTTTCACAGCGTGACGGCGCGATCGTCAGCATCTCGTCTGCCGCGGCGTACCATGGCGACGCGCGACGATGCCGGCGTATTCGGCTTCGAAGGCCGGGCTGCATGCGCTCGTGCGTCACGTTGCACGCCGCTGGGGCAAGGACAACATCCGCTGTAACGCCCGTCGCGCCGGGGCTGGTCCTGACCGGACCCGCCAGGGCGGCCCTGAGCGAGGAAGCGCTCGACGAACGCGCGGCGACAGCTGCCTCTGCCGCGCCTGGGTGAGCCTGAGGATATCGCGGCGACCATCGCCTTTCTGCTCTCCGCCGACGCGGAGTGGATCACCGGCCAGGTGTGTCTGGGGTCAAACGGCGGGCATACATTTCGCGAGTAACCGCGACGCAATCCTGCAGAATCACGAGTCAGCGAGGAACCGATGAGATCGACGAGGAGTTGCCGATGATCGTTGCCGAGGCGCTGGCCGCCGGACTTCAACGTCACGGGATCGATGTGATCTTCAGTCAGTGCTTCCCGTGCGCATGCAGCACGTCGCATCGCGCTACGGGATCCGGCAGATCGGCTTTCGCACCGAAAATGCGGGGGCGCGATGGCCGACGGCTATGCACGCATCTGCGCGGCGCATCGGCGTCGTGGCGCGCGCAGAGCGGCCCGGCTGCGCGACGTCTGCTGGTCCCGCCGCTTGCCGAAGCCTCATTCGGCGTCCATTCCGCTTCTTGCGATCATCGAGGAATCCGCCCGTCGCGAAGCCGATCGAAATGCGTTCCAGGAGTTCGACCACGTCGCGCTCTTCGCGAGCTGCTCGAAGTCGGACGCGTCGAGTCGACCGGCCGGAACGCCTCGACGACTATCCTCGACATGGCGATCGTGCGCGCCACGAGCGGGCGCCCGGGACCGGTCGTGCTGCTGCTGCCGACCGATCTGCTGAACGAGCAGGCGAGCGTGTCTGCGCGGACATTGCGGCTCGGGCAGTTTCCGCTCGACCGCGCGGTTCCCGAGCGCGAATTGCTGCGGCAAGCGGTGGCTGCGATCGCCTCTGCGAAGCGATCCGCTGATCCTCGCCGGCGGAGGCGTCCACCTGTCGGACGCGGCCGCCGAAGTCGCGGAGCTCGAGCGAGCTCCACGGCGATGCCGGTCGCCACGACGAACATGGGCAAGGGGCGTCGTGGACGAGACGGCGCCATTGTCGCTGGGTGTTTTCGGCAACTGCATGGGCCCCGGCGCCCCTGCGGCGGATTTGCGTCGCTTTGCGACCGAGGCCGATCTCGTGCTGCTCGTCGGAACGCGCACAAATGCGAACGGGACCGACGGTTGGAAGATGCTGTGCAAGGACGCGCGGATCGTGCATGTCGACGTCGATGGCGCCGAGATCGGTCGCAACTATGAATCGCTGCGGCTGCAGGGTGACGCCAGCGCAACGCTGCGCGCGTTGATCGATGAGCTGCGCCAGGCCGGTTTCTCGGCGCCGTCCGAAGCGCGCGAGCGCACATCGCAAGCGACGCACGCTGCGCGCACCGCGGCCGCCGCGCTGCGGAAGGGATTGGGCACCGGTCGCGAGGGCGCGATCCATCCGCAGCACATGCTGGCCGAGCTGGACGCTGCTGCTTCGACCGCAGGACATCGTGGTCGCCGATGCGAGCTATGCCACCAACTGGGTGTCGACGTTCCTTACGGCACGCAAAGGCGGGGCGCGTTTTCTCGAACCGCGCGGACTCGCCGGGCTTGGCTGGGGCCTGCCGCTCGCGATGGGTGCGAAAGTTGCGCGGCCGGACGCCCGCGTCTTTGCAATCGTGGGTGACGGCGGCTTCGCTCACTGCTGGTCCGAGCTGGAGGCCGCGCGCCGACTCAAGCTCGACGTCGTGACGATCGTGCTGAACAACCAGATCCTCGGCTACCAGTTGCACGGCGAAGAGACTTTGTCTGCAAGACGCATTCCGACGCCGCGGAGCTCGGTCCGGTCGATCACGCGGCGATCGCGCGTGCATGCGATTGCCACGGCGAGCGCGTGTCATCGCCAGCGCAGGTCGGCGCCGCGCTCGAACGCGCACTGGCCGCGGGACGTCCCGCCGTCCTCGACCTGATCACGGATGTGGCGGCGCGGCCGCCGCTGAACCTGTTCGGCGGGCCCGTGCCGTCGGGCGCCGTGTCGGTCTAGGGACTGCGATGCCCAACGTCACGGGCAAGGTCGCGATCGTCACCGGCGCGGCAGGGGGTATTGGACGCGGAATCGCGATCACTTATGGTCGCGCGGGCGCGAGAAGTCGTCGTCGCATCGCGCACGAAGGCAACCGTCGACGAAGTGGTTGGCGAAATCGCGAACGCGGGCGGTACGGCGCTCGGGTGACCTGCGACGTCGGGCAACGAGAGCAGGTGTTCGACATGGTCGCACGCGCCGTCGATGCGTTCGGCGCCGTCGACATCCTCGTCAACAACGCGCAGGCGTTCGGTCCGGCCGCCAAGCCGTCGAGCACGTGGATCCTGCAGCCGCTCGAGACATTCTGACGAGGACGATTGGGAGCACACATACCGCACCGGGCTGCTCGCGACGCTCTGGGGCATGAAGGCAGCGTTTCCCCACATGAAGGAACGCGGCGGCAAGGTCATCAACATGAGCTCGATGGCAGGCCAGGTGGGCATGGCGAGGCTCGGCTGCGTACAACGCCACGAAGGGAGGGCGTCCGGGGTCTCACGCGCACGGCTGCACGCGAGGTGGGGCAAGTACCGCATCAACGTCAATGTCGTCAGCCCGTCCGTGCGAACGGACGGGCTCGAGACGTTCGAGCGCGAAATCCGGAGTTCATCAAGGCTGCGCTGCAGAACGTGCCGCTCGGCCGCTTCGGCGACCCGATCAGGACGTCGGACCGCTCGCGTTGTTCCTGGGCTCGTCGGACTCGGACTTCATCACCGGCAGTGACGTTCATGCTCGACGGCGGCCTGTTCATGTATCCGTGGGTCGCGCGGCGCGTCGCCAGATGATCTCGACAGCGAATGCAGCGGTGCCCGAGTCCGTGCGCGCTTACGCGGGCCGCATCATCGACATCGACTCGCACGAGTCGACGCCCATGAACTCGTGGGCGGAGCAGTTTGGCTCGATCACCAACGAGCACTGCGCGCGGTCTCACGGTCGACGCTGGCGGCGACGCAGAGGTGCGCAGCAAGGACGACACCGAGATCAATCCCGAAACCGTGTGGAAGAAGTCCAGCGAGGCGCCGGGGGTTCATTCGACCTTGAGCGGCGCCTGCGCGGTCCTCGACCTGATGGGTTACGTGGCGCCAGATGATGTTTCCGGCGGCATGGGACTGCTCGCCCTCGGTCTCTACGCGAGTGCCGACGACCCGACCGTATTCAGCACGCTGACGGGCGATCGTCGCGCATACGCGAGGGCGATCGCTCGACGCGTACAACGGCTTCTGCATTCGCGAGGCAGACCGCAGCGACCGCCTGCGGCGGTCGCGATACTGCTCGGCGAGACTCCGGAAGAGCTGTGCGCCGAGGGCTCGCCGACTGGTTGCGCTCGGCGCGCGCGTTCTGGTTACGACCGGTGAGCCCCGGGTGGACGGTCGCCGGCCGATCCGGCGCTCGACCCGTTGTGGGATACGCTCGCGGCGGCGAAGCGCCGCATTGCTGCCACATCGGCGACCAGAGCCGGTTCCTCAGCGACGTTCGCCTGGCGCAACGCGCCGGCGTTCGAAGGATACAAGGTCGGCGGAGAGTTCTCGCTCGATCCCTGGACGCTGTCGAGCCTGCACCTGCGGCGCAGAGATTTCCGTCGCAACGCTCGTGCTCGGTGGCGTGTTCGGGCGGCATCCTACGCTGCGCTTCCGGCTGCTGCAAGCTCGGGGCCGGCATGGATCGGTCCGCTCGCCGCAAGCCTCTCGACATGTGGAAACGCGAACAGCCGTGCATTCGGCCAGACGGTGTCACCTGGTGCGTCTGCGTGAGCACCCATCCGACTACATCCGGCGCAATGTCAGGATCGCGGCGTTCGATTTCGAGAACGTCGGAGCCTATACGATGGCCGGGGACTCCACGAGGTCTACTGCTATGCGCAGCGACTTTCCGCACGTCGAGGGAGGAACGGCGCCGATGCAACGGTTCAGCGACAGCCTCTCGCGACACGGTCCGGCCGTGAACCGGAAGTTCTTCGTCGAGAACGGTGTGGCTGTTGCCCGATTGACGATCGCGCGCCAGATGTCTTGCCTGGCGGTCGATCAGATGTCCGAACGGCAGGGTGGGTGTCGGCGTCATCGGTGCGTCACCGGGCAAGGGGCTGGGCATCGACGACGCACGTGCCTGCAATACGGTCGGTGCCCGACCTCGAGCTCGTGGCCGTTTCAACGCGTCGAGAAAGCGTCCGCGGAGAGCTAAACGACAGTTTGCGGTTCCGTTTGCGTTCGATGATGCGGCCGACCTGATCGCGCATGCCGCGGTCGACCTGGTCGTGGTATCGGTACGCGTTCCTCGTCACTTCGAGCTCGTCAGTGCTGGCCATCGAAGCCCGCAAGGCGGTGCTGTGCGAATGGCCGCTCGGCAACGCGACTCTCGAGCAGGGCGCAGCACCGACTCGAGCAGATGGCGCGCGACCGCGATGTTCGGAACTCGAGGTCGGCGCTGCAGCTGCGCGCATCGCCGGTCGTCAGCCGCATCCGGGATCTCGTGCGCGAGGGCTTCCATCGGCGAAGTAGCGTCGACGACCGTGGTGGACTCGGCCTGTTCTGGGGGCGGCGAGATCGATCGCGAACACGCATTCATCTTCGACCGGCGGAACGGTGTTACGCCCCTGACGATCCTCGTTCGCCCATCGCGTCGACGCCTTGTGCTATTGCCTGGGAGAGTTCGCCGAACTGTCTGCGATCGTCGCGAATCGGCGTCCGATCGCGACGGTCATCGAGACGGGCGAGTCGATCGCCAAGACCGCCGAGGATCAGCTCGTGGTCGCGGCACGCTCGAAGCGGCGCCGTGGCTTCGATTCACCACCGCGGCGGAACATCGCGCGGCGTGAACTTGCTCTGGAGATCAAGCGGCACCGAAGGCGATCTGCAAATCGTGGATCGCGCCGGGCACGGCACGACTCAGAATCTGCAACTCTGGGGCGCGCGCCGGGACGACAATGCATTGCAGGCGCTGAAGATGCTCTCCGCCAGGTACTCCAGGCGTCCGCGTCGGCCGCTCCCGGCTTCGCGTACAACGTCGCGCAGCAGTACATGAGTCTTGCCCGCTGACTGGCGCGACCGAACGCCATGGCTGTCCCACGTTCCACGACGCCGTCGTGCGCCACCGCCTGCTCGATGCGATCGAACGTGCATCAGCCAGCGGCCACCGCGAGAAGTGCCACACGACGCGCTAACTCACCACTTGCGCCGGAGTTGCGCACCGCGGCTGCGTACGCGCAGCTGCATGCCTCGCTGCTGCGCATCGACGCCCGGCGTCTCGCGCGGCAGGTGTTCGCGCACACTGCCGCGGGCTGCGCGCGCCGAATTGTCGGCACGGGACCCGAATCGGCTTCGAACCAGCGTCCCTGCAGAAGTCCACGGTGATGACCGGCCGGATCGAGCCAGTTCGGCACCCCGGGGTCTGCGATCGAGATCACGGCACGAAACGCGCTCGTCGGCATCTGATGCAGGCCTGGTGACCGTTCAAGGAGGTCTGCCTGGTCGTCCAGTCCAGTGCATTGAAAAGCTCGTCGTGGAGTCCGATGCCCCAGTAGCGTACTCGTTGCGGCATCGCGGTCTCGATCACCAGCGCCTTCGGTGATCCTCGAGCTCGAAACGGCCCTGGTAGGTAGTACTGGCTCGACAAACCACCGTACCCGGCCCCACGTGTTCAGATGCAGCGTGTTCGCCGGCATACCCGCCAGCGCGCGCCGCATGTGGCCGAGGGCGTTGACGTAGCGCACGACGAAGCGGCCGATCTCCTCGAGCTTTTGCGCTCGTCTCGGGAGGCTGTCGCGACGGGAAGCTCGGACGGGTCGAGGCATTCGAGCGCGAACCGCCCATCGATCTCCTTGATCCAGTCGTTCGATGCCTGCCGAATACTGATCGAGGTCGAGCGCTCGTCGAGGAGGCCACCAGTCGCCGCGGTACCCGTCCGGCCGACGCGCCGCGAGCAGCACGCAGAACGATCCGTCGCTCGCGATGTCGAGCGTGTCGATATCGAGCGACGCGAGCGGCAGCGGACGCAGGCTGCTCGTGCAGCCCGAGCATCCCGGCATTCTGTACGACGTGGACGAACAAGCGAAGTTCCGCGGTTGCCGGACAGGGTGTAGCTCGCGCGGCCATCGAGCGCCGCATAGAGGTAATTGAAGTCCGGGTTTGTTCCCGCACGAAACACCGGGGTCGTGAATGGCACGAGCTGAGGATGGCGAGGGTCCTGTGAGCGACAGGATCGGATACGCCTGGGCTGCGATCATCGCGAGTTGCTGGGACCCGCTCGCCGGTGAGCTGCGGATCGTCGGCGGCGACGTCGAGATGCAGCTGGCTTCGGGATCGTGGCCAGCGCCTCGAGAGAACGACTGCCAACCCGCTTGCAGTCCCGACGCGGCATCGGTCGCAGTCATCGCTTGACCGCGAATGCGTCGTGATAGAAGCGGAACGTGTCGGCCAGCTCCGCACCCGTTACGCCAGAAGTCCTCCGGCGCATAGTCGTGCGGAGGGTGCGTCTCGCGTCCGTTCTTCGCCATCCAGGTCCTCGCAGCGTCGAGATCCTCCGCCGTGACGGGAAGCCCGACCGCGTCGAGCACGCGTTCGAACTCGCCGATCGGATTCGCCAGCAAGTCGCGATACTGGACATCGATAAACGTCTCGCGAGGCATGTCACGGCGTAACGCGATCCATTTCCTCGAGCGCGGGCCGATACTGCGCGGCCAGTCGACGGCCCATTTCCGTGTGGTCGAAGCTGGGGGCCCCGCTCTGGCGAATGTGCATGCTCCTGCACGCTGCACAGGACGGTATGACCTCGTCCATCGGACGATGCGTCGTGATCGCCTTCGTGCCAGGAACGTCGCAAACATCGTGCGCAGGTTGCGGCCGATGAAATGGTGCACCGACTGACAGCCAGCGGCGACCGCGGCACTGCGGCGCCTGGTACTGCAGCAGCTGCAGCCAGAGCCGCAGTTCCTGGTACGAGCGGGTCTCTATCGTGCGCCGCCATCCACGCGTGGTACCCCGGAATATTGAACTGGCACGAATACATGTAGCTCAGGAATCCCCGATCGCACAGCACGAGGTCCTCCTCGTGAAACTGCGCGTCGTGCGGATGCATCGTGCTGTGCTCGGGCATCGCGCTGGCCCGTGCGACGACTTCCCTCGTCGCCGAGACGGATACGCTGCGCCGGATCGCCGCGCGCCTCGCCCGGCAGCGGCACCGGCGGTGTGCAGCTCCCAGAAGTACGTGGCTCGCAACTGGCGCGAGCGGCCGCAGGCAGCCGTTGCGTCAGCGTGCTGCCGCCCCGGGCATGCATCACGATGATCGCGGCGACGTCGACCTTCTCGTCGTGCACGCCCGGATGCCGCTTGAGGTAATCGACAAGTTTCAATCGGTCGCAGAGCATGTCGACCATGCGACGAACCGGCCAGACATCGGCAGACGGCAGGTCGGCTTCTCGATTGACGAAACCGACCAGCTGTTGCAGGGGGTCGAGAAACCAGGGGTCGCCGAAATCGGAGAGCCGGACGCGAGCCGTGCGCGCGCCAGCGAGTCTTCGACGACGAGCTGACGACCAGGCGCGACGCTGGGGCTTGCGGCTTGACGAGGATCGATTCACGTTACTCTCCCGTGGCGTTCGAAATGACCTGGCAACACGTGCTCGTCATGTCCATGATGTGCAGACACTCGAGGGGACGAAGATGAAGTTCTGGCAATCGCTGCAGTTCGCCCGCACGGAGGATCTCGTCGGGCTCGCGACCGCAATCGAGTCGCAGACACCGTTCGACGGCGTTTTTCTTGGTGACCACACATTGCATCCGGAGCAATGCCTGACGCCGTATCCGTACACGCCCGACGGGAAGATGCTGTGGGCCGCCGACATGCACTGGCCCGACATTGGCGCGTCGTTTGCGGCCATGGCCACGGCGACGCGTCGACTGCGGTTCGTGACGAGCGTGATGATCCTGCCGGTGCGCCATCCGGATCGATCGTGGCCAGTCGATGGCCACCGTTTACCGTGTTGTCGGGCAATCGTGTCGCGCTGGGTGCAGGGCTTGGATGGATGGAGGACGAATACCGCGCGGCAGCAATCGACTTTCACACGCGGGGCAAGCGTTGCGACGAGATGATCGACGTGATGCGGCTGCTCTGGAGCGGGTCGATGGTCGAGTATCACGGACAACATTTCGACTTTCCCCGATCACAGTTGAGCCCGAAGCCGGCCGGCACGATCCCCATCTATGTCGGTGGAGACTCGCCGCCGCCGGCCATGTCGCGCGGCGCTGCGCGGCGACGGCTGGATCACCAGCGGTCTGTCGCGCGATACGCTTCCGGAAAACATCGCCTCGGTGCGACAGATGTTACGGGAGCGCCCGCGAGAACGAGCCGTTCGAATTCGTGGCCTCCTGTCCCACCGGACCTCGATCTGATCCGGCGACTCGAGGACGTGGGCGCGACGTCGATCTTCAATCTTGCGACACCGGAGGAAATCCGGGAGAGGACACCGCCGCGCGTAAGCTCGATCGCGTCGGGCGCTATGGCGACGGGGATCATCGCCCGATTCCGGGTGAGGCCCGCTGATGCCGTACATGCCGGCCTCGCGATGCCACATGGCCTTCCTTGACATGGAGCACGTAGGTGTATTCCTCGAATCGCGCCCCGTGGCGGTCCCGCACGCGAGGTCTGCGCCTGCGCAATTGGCTATAATCGGAGAGATGATCCAGTGGCGGGAACGTCGGCGGGCAGATCGGAATGGTCAAAGGTCACACGCTTGCGGCACGGCCGCACCGAGCCCGGCGCTGCCCTGGCTCGAGGTCGAATCATCCTGACGATGTAGCGGCGTGGCTTCGAGGTCGGGCGGAGCTTGCGGCCCTGACGCCCGCAGGAACTGCTTGCGCGGGTCCAGGCGCTTTCAAACCGCAGATCGCCAGCGAGCGCCGCCGAAACCGAGGCGTCAGCGCCGGCCCGTCTGCAGTCCATCTGGGAACGCGCCTGCGGCGCCACCGGTGCGTTTGTATCATTTCGTGCCGAAGCGGTTCCGCGCGGTCTCGAGGTTCTGACGTCGAGAACGTTCTCGACATCATGCTCTGAGGTCGGCGAAGCGTGCGCGTCCACCTGCTGGACCGCGACCTTCACGATCGATCACAACTGGCTCGCATCGCATTTCCGGAAGAGGCACAGCACGGGTTTTTCGCCGGCGGCCGATGCTATCAGTTGCTCCTGGGACCTCTGAATCCGATGGGCAACGCCGTACGGGCTCCGGGCGGCTTCCGGTCTGAACAGGCACTACCGTTTCGGCAGCGCGGCTTCGCGAACGCCGGACGCTGGGTGTTCGCAATGGGGCTCGTGCAGGGCGAGGACCCGCCGCCGCCGCGCTGGTTTGCAATCCCGGCACGCGGGAGTCGTCGTCGACACCGACCACGTGCGCGTCGACGGGCTTGCACCGGCACTGCGCAGCAACTCGATGTTTCTCGATGCAGGAAGTGTTCGTGCCGGAGCATCGCACGCTCCATCTGGGCGGACGTCTGGTCGATGCAACTCGCGCGGGATCGAAGCTGCCGCAGCAACCCGGTGTACCGGATGCCGCCGGTCCGGCTCTCAGGCGTTCTGCACGTCGATCCGCGCCGGTCGCGGCGGTTCGGGGGATGATCCGGGCTGCATCGGGAACTGATTGATCGCGGGCAAGACTCGCTGGCCGGGGAATCGGTCCACGTTACGCGCGACAAGTCGAGCGCGCAGGTCCGCGCCGGCACCGGGGCCGATCTCCTGAACCCACAGCGCCGAGACTCAATCTTGCGAGACATCGCACCGGACATTGACGAAGCTTAGCCACGGAAGCTCGCCGGACGACCTGGCCCGCGCGGCATCATCGCGCGATGTGCGATGGCGGCCTCGCTGGTTCTCACGGGGCTGCCACGACGATTGCACGCGGCAGCGGCGCATAGCATCCATGCGCTCGAACCCGCTGCAGCGCGATTCATCCGCGGCGATCAGCGTAGCGACGTCCGCACCAGCTGCACGAAAGGTTCGACGAGGTCGGCGCAACAGTACGGCCGTGCGCTGTCCGGATTGGAGCCCACGTCGCCGATCCGCTGACGGCGAGGACGCGGCGAGCGAGGTCGCGGAATTGGCGCCAGGCGCAGATGGTTGGAGCGGGTCGCTGCTCGCGCGAATCTCTTCCAGTTGGGCCATGTCGCGCGCGACATCGACCCGCGCGATCGAGGACCTGCGTCCGCCGCGCGCTCGTTCCGAGGACTTCCAGATCGTACCGGCGGTCAGCGCCTACACGCAGATTCGCCGCATCGCCCTGAGCTGGGCGGGCTCGACGATGATCGAGCTGATCGAGCCGGATCCGGAAGTTCCGTCGGTCACCCGAGTCGCTTTCGCCTCGATCCGCCGGCGGGATTGCGCTACACCATCTGGGCTTTCTGACGGACGACTTTCCGCCATGCTCCATCGTCTCGCGTCTGGAATTTCAGCGCGTGCCGATGCGCATGTCTTATGGCGAGGTGCTTGACTGCTGCTACGCCGACGCACGTGCGCAGTTCGGCACTATCTCGAGTACGTGAGGCTCGGTGAGGAAGGCCGGCGATGGTTCTCGAGGCAGTGCCGGGCTTTCTGCGCGACCCGCAGGGGCCCCAAGGACAACATTAGCGACATGACCAGGCACAACAACGGACCCGCACACGGGTTCGGAACGACGGAGCTCTAGAACCATGCGCGATGAATACGAAATCCAGGACCTGATCAGCCGCTATTCGATGCGATCACGCGACGCGAGTGGTCGACTGTCTCGTCGGTATTTGCGGGCCGAAGCGACCTGGCAGGTGCTCGGCGAGCCGGGATTCCGCTTCGATGGCGACAAGATCGGGCCGGGCATCCGCAGCCTTGTCGAACCGGCAAACCACCTGATCCAGATGAATACGCCGGCCATCGTCGCCGTGAACGGGAACAGTGCCACCGCGCGTTCGACGATCTTCGAGACCGGCGAATACGAGGCGTAATGGTTCCAGCCAAGCTCAGGTGCCGATTCGATTCGAGTCGTTTGGAATCTATTCGACCGACTGCGGAAGGATGAGATTTGCCGCTGGCGCTTCGCATCGCGCGAATTCACGATACTGAACATGCGCATCTCGCGGGTCGACGGGGTGACGTCATAATGAATGCGATTGGTGCCGATAGTGGACTTCGACGACACGAGCTACGACCCGTTTTCACAGGACGAAGCCATCTTCGGCGACATCGAGGACATTCACAGCGTCCTGGCGGCGCACCGGGTACGCGCGCAGGCATCTGCTCACGCTGCTCGGCTGGGCGACGGACCCGAATTTCGGCAAGACAACCGCAGTTCACGGTGCTGAGCTGGCCAGCGAGTTCATCGAGGTCGACGGGGACGCCGAGACCTACTCGATCGACGCTTATGAAACCAACCTGGGTCTGACCTTCGGTGCCGGACGCTCTCGTGCTGCCGAATCCACCCGAGCATACGAGCATCCGCCGCGTCTTCCAGAAGGCCTCTCTTACGCCGAACGTGGTTGCGAAGTGGGCGACGTAGTCTCGTGGCGCCCGTGGTCAACGCGTCGATCTGACCGGTTCGCGCAGCGCGGCGAGGCCGATCTCGCCAGAAGAGTTCTGCGCTCAAGCTACCCGTTTCAGATCATCTACCGGCAGCTCGCACTGCCTGAGCAGCGACATCGCGACCTTTCACAAGCTCGCGATCACGATGACGCAGACGTACGGAGACATTACGCTGCGCTACGGCAAGGAGGCGTCGCGGATACCGTCGGCGCGTATTTCTCGGACATGATCCGTGAGCGGCGCCAGCAGCCGGGTACCGACCTCGTCAGTCATCTCGTGCACGCCGAAGTCGGCGGTGAACGCATCCCGGAGCAGGTGCTGGTCTCATTCTTCAGGCAGCTCTATCAATGCCGCACGAGATACGAGCGCTATCGCGGCACGGGTGCACTGCTGATCGCGTTGCTGCGCTGGAACCCGCGCTCCCTCAATCGCGTGCGGGAAAAACCGGGCCTGCCGCACACGGCCATCGAGGAGGCGGCGCTGCGCTGGGATCGGCCCGGCTCACGATGCACATGCGGATGGCGACACGCGAGGCCGAGCTGGCGGGGCTGCGCATCCCGAAGGGCGCCATCATCAACATGAGCAACACGGCCGCAAATCGCGATCCGGCGGCGTTCCCCGACCCGGACCGGTACGATCTCGACCGCAGTCGTGTGCGCCACGTGGCGTTCGGTTACGGAGGGCACGCCCGGGCGTCGGGCAGGCATCCGCGCGCGTCCCGAGATGACGCGCGCCGCTGAACGCGATCCCCGATCGCCCGCCGAACCTGCGCCTGAACCCCAGCAGGCCGCGGCCCCGCATCGTCGGTGCATTACATGCGCACGCCGCGGACATCAACGAGCTGTTTGACGAACGACATGGTGCAGTTCGGTTCTCAATCTCGACATGCGCGCACCCGGACTGGCGGCGCGCCATCGTCGACGATTTATCCCGTCGCGCTTGAAATGACGGAGTGGGCCGATCAGGAAGGGGCTCCATTTCGTCAGCCCGCAGGAGCACCACGGGTCTCCGGACGGCCACATCTCGTGTCCGTTTGTGCTGGGCGGTGCGCTGGCCTCACGCACCAGGCACATGCGCATCCAGCTCGGCGCCGTGATCCTGCGCCGCTGCACGATCCCGTCAAGGTCGCCGAGCAGATTGCGGTGCTCGACCTCGTCAGCGGCGGGCGCCTGACGTCGCGGATCGGCGCCGGCTATGTCGAGCGCGAGTTCGAGATGTTTGGCGTGACGCTGCAGCGATCGCGCGCGCCTGCTGAACGAAGGCATCCCGATCATCCAGCGCGCGCTGTCAGGCGAGCGATTCTACGCACGATCGGGCGCGAAATCTACGAAGCGCCCGTTGCCGCTCCAGAGCGAAGCCATACCCGCCGATCTACCTCGGCGGCCGTGTTGAAGAGACCGCGCGTCGCGCAGCTCAGCTTCGGCCTTTGCACCCGTACTCCGCTCAAGATGGACATCGTGCCGCTCTACGAAGCGGAATGCCGCAAGCTCGGACGCGAGCCGGGCCGCGTGGATGGGCAACGTGGGCTGGGCAGCTACGTCAGCGACGACGCGACCGGCGGCGACGTGGGCATCAGGTCGCTTCCCGCATGTCGCCCACGTGGCGAAAGGTCGTATGCGGAGGGGCGGGCGCGCGGACTACGCGTCGCTGCTCAAGGGCCTCACACGATCGAGGACGTGAAGGCATCCGGTTGGTACCGCGTGCTGACTCCGGACCAATGCGTAGCGCTTCGTCGCGGAAAACGTACCGCCGAGCCGCGACGTCGGTTTTCGCTCCCCTGATTGCCGGGCTGGATCCGGTAAGATCGGGCTGGCAGAGTCTCGAGCTGTTCGTGAACAAGGTATTGGCAGCAGCCGCGCATTCGCGCGAACTGAAGCATTCTCCGGGCCACGGAGGCGAAACATGGACCCGCAGTTGAAAGGCAAGACGGCATTTGTCAGCGGCAGCAGCTCGGGCATCGGCCTCGGCATCGCGCTCGAGCTCGCCGCGGAGGGCCAGACGTGGTCGTGCATGGGCGCGACAAGGCCCGCACCCAGGGAAACCGCGCGGCAGGTCGAGGCCAAGGGCGTACGCGCGGCCGTCACGCTCGGCGAGGATCTCTGCAATCGAGAAGGGAAGCGAGCACCGTTCTGCGATGCTGCGCTCGACGCGTTCGGGCACATCGACATCCTGATCAACAACTGCGGCCGCACGTTGCGCTACGACAATCCGGACTGGAGCGTGCTCGAGTCGAGCGGACTGGGTTGCGAGCTTCGAGGTCAACGTGCTCGCGGGCATCCGCCTGGCACGTCGGTTCGTCCTCGGGGATGAAGCTGAGCGAAACTGGGGCGCGGATCGTGAACGTGTCGAGCACGACGGCGACGCACGTGTGGGGCATCCTGACGTCGATTACGGCGCGGGCGAAGGCCGCCCTGAACAAGATCACGGCCGACATGTCGAAGACGCTCGGCCCGGCACGGCATCACGGTCAATGCGATCATCCCCGGCACGATCCTGACGCCCGCAATTCCGCCGATTACATGGAAGTGCTGAAGAAGCAGCACGGCTGGGGCGAAGATCCCGAGGAGAACGAGCGCCGCCACACGAAGGAGATCTTTCCGCAGTCCGTGCCACGGCTCGGGAAGCTGCGCGACACCGCGACGTTGACGACTTTTTCTTGCCAGCCCGCTTGCGGGATACATCAACGGTGGCGTACGTGCGCATCGACGGTGGCCTCGCGCAGTTCATGTGAACACAAGCATGACCGACAGCAAATCCCAGGTAGTCGTCAACTTCGGGGGCCAGTCGCGGATCGGCCGCGGCATTGCGCGTGTCTTCGGCGCGGCGCGACGGTCTACGTCGCGGGCCGTACCAGTGCATCCGGCGGCAGGCGTCGGGCGGCCGAGGCTGAACTGCCTGGGACCATCGATCTGTCATCGTGGACGAGGTCACCGCGGCCGGCGGACGCGGAGTGTTCGTGACGCGACATGGCGTGTGGACGACCGCCAGATCGCGGCCTTTCGAGCGTGTCAGCCGCGAAAGCGGTCATGTCGACGTGCTCGTGAACAACGCCGCGCTGATTCACGAGGACATGCTCAAGCCCGAAAGCGATTCTGGGAGAAAGCCATCGATCTCGCCGACATCATCGACGTCGGGCTCCGTTGGCCACTACGTAGCGACGCACCATGCGATTCCGCTGATGGTCGGCCGCGACAACGGCCTGATCGTTAACGTGTCGTTCTATGGCGGCGCACGCATGCACGACCCCGCCTACTATGCGTGCGCAAGGCGGCTCGACGCGTTTGCCGCGACGGCGGCGGCGGATCTCGCAACGGTGAGGCCCGCGATCGTGTCGCTCTGGCCCGGAATCGTTTCGACCGAGCGCGTGATGGGGTTTCGCTGAGGTGATGCCTCAGCTCAAGTCCCAGCTGTCGACATTCGAGACGCCGGAGTTCGTGGGCCGGGTGATTGCAGCGCTGCACGCCGATCTGGATCTCGCCCTACTGTCCGGAAAGACGTTGATCGCTGCAGAGCTCGTACGTCGATATGGTCTCAAGGACACGGGCGACCGTGAGCCTGCCTCGCCTGGGCGGCGCGTTCGAGTGCCGCATCCGGCGAACGACGTCGATCCAGCACGCGCCGGGCCCACGAACCAGCTGACGTCGCGCGCCCTGTTCGCTGCCCGTCAAGCCTGCATCGAGGACCGTGATGCATCATTACCTGATCGTCTGGTCGAACCCGGTCGACGGCCGGGACGACGAATACAACCGCTGGTACACGGACGTCCACATCCGCGATGTCATGCAACACACACAGGGTGCGATCGCAGCAGCGCTTCCGTCGCGCGAGCCAAAAACGAGGTCCTGGTGGATCGTCTTCGCGCTATGGTTACCTCGCGTCTACGCAGATGAGCGACCCCGTCAAGTTAATGGCCGGCCACAGCATCGTTTTCACGGACGCGATGCCGATCAGCGATTCGTTCGACATGCAGAGCACGCTCGATGCCTACTACGACCCGGTGATCGAGTGCACGAACGAGGCGGGCGCGGTCATGGACTGCAGCATTCCTGTTCAGCGCATTCCTGAAGCGGCGTTTACGCGGCGGGCGGTGTCCCGGTACCGCGTGACGAGCTCTTTCTGCGATTGATCCCCGTCAGCCGGGCGCGTGCTCGGCGGTTTTCTCGGCAAGGCTTCCGCTCACCAGATGATGCCGATCGGCACGGAGGCGACCGGTGTCGTGCTGCGCACGCGAGATTGTGTGCGGCAACGCTCGCCGCGTGGGACGCGCTCGCATCTGAATCGGCGGGCGGCTTCCCGGCGAACCCGTCCATCGAGGCCGGAGCCATCCCGCGCCTGCTGAGCCAGGACGTGATTCATGCCGATCCGGCTGCGCGCGAACACACCGAGGCTGCGCGCCGCGCACTGGCGACCGCGTCCATCGCGCGCCGATCTACGCGATGCCGACTCCGACCCGATCAGCCGTTGCAGGCTCCCGTGATGAACGGCAGGTTCGTCCAACGGTTGTCCGGTGGGACGCGCTGCCAGATGTTTCCGACGAGCCCGCCGCCATCGGACGATCACCACGATTGACCGGTGACCCAGCCCGGACAGATCGCTGGCGAGAAAGACTGCGGCCCCAGCGCTGTCCCCGACGCCCGGAACCGGTTCAGCGGCAAGGTCAGGTCCGCCTTCGCGCGATTCTCCGGTTTGATGAACTGTCCGATCGGCACCTGCTCCGTATCGCTGCCTCCGGCGCGATCAGGTTGACGCGCGGATCCGGTCGAGGGCCAGTTTTCGACAGCGAGCCCGCGCGTGAAGCCTGTCACGGCGTGTTGAACGTGCCGTAGACGACGTTCAGCGCGGTAACCGCGAAAGCCCTGGATCGACGACAGGTTGATGATGCTGCCGCCGTTTCGCTGCGGCGCATGAGCGGAATCATCGCGCGGTTCACGATGAACAGCCGCAGGTTGATATCGTAGAGCTGCTGCCACTGCTCTTCGGTCGAATTCGTGAGCTGGTTGAATATCCCGAGATGGTGCCTGACATTGTTGACGAGCACGTCGGAAGCGCCCGAATCGAGCGTCGATCTGTCGCGCGAGGTCCCTCGACCCGCTTGACACTGCAGACGTCGGTTTGCATCGACCAGCGCCTCGACATGCAGCGAGTCGAACTGGATCAGCGCAGCGCCTCGCATTTGTCCGCGGCGATCTCGGCAATTGCGAGCTTCGCTCCGAGCGATGCGAATGCTTCCGCCGTCGCGCTGCCGATGCCGGCGCCGGCTCCCGTGATCAGCGCGACCTTGTTCTCGAGAGACACCTGCATGTCGAACCCTTCGTGCGTTGGTGCGGATGTGTTCAGCTCAGCTCGGCTACCAGGCGCCCGTCTCATGGTCGGCGTAGGCCGTCGCGAGCCTCAGGTGGTTGACGAGGTTAATTTCCCAGCCGTAACACACGACCGGAGTGCCGACCCACCCGACCCACAGTCCCCAGACGATCGCGCGCCGGTACTGAGCCATGCGGCCCGGGCTCAGGCACGTCGCGAACACCGTAGGCACCGAGCCGGTCGAGGTAGTAGGCGACAGGTCCTGCCTGTGGCGGCGTCTGGCCTCGACGGGCAACGCCGTGATGATCAGGTAATGAATGTCGTGCATGCAGTGGTCGCGGACAGTCAACTGCCAGTCGCAGAAACCCACGCGGCCGTCTCGATGGACGAACGTGTTGCCGATGTGCGCATCGCCGTGACAAAGCGTCCCGCGGCAACGTGGCCTGTGCAGCTGGACGGCCCTGGTCTCCCGGGCGAAGGCCCGGGCGAGGTCGCGAGCGCCCGGATCAGCTCGCGCTTGAACTGCTCATCCTGCGCCTCACGGGTATTGTGATGCGAGGAAATGAAGTTCATGAATCGCGCGAGCGGACTTTCGACGTGATTCTCGACCCAGGCGAGGTCCGTCACGAAGCGCGGTGACTCCCCAGTAGCGCGCATGCAGCTGCGCGAGCGCGTCGAGCAGCGATCTCACGTGCTGCTCGGTGATGGCTTCGAGCACGTTCGGAAAACGGGCTCCGCCGCGACCAGGTCACCGAGCACCAGTGCGTAACGCTTCCGGTTTCGGGGTCGTAGGCGCTGCCGAGGCAGAGCGGCGTCTCGATGCCGACCTCGCGCGACAGCCGCAGGTAGACCCGCGTCTCGTTCGAATAGATTGACCGATACGAACGTCGTTCGCGACCTTGAGCAACAGCTCCTCGGCGGGCACTTGCGCCGCCTGGCGCGTCGCGGCGTCGTAGACTACGCGCATCTTGACGCGGTTCGCCGACGAAATGATGTCGGGGTCAACGCCGAAGCTCTGTGCGTCCTCGACCTCGACGGTCTCGATCGTCACGTCCGGCCGGTGAGGGTGGATGAGCCGGTTCAGCAGCTTCGGGCGTCGCTCCGCCGCAGAGCCGGGATGGGCGGTGCATCGGAACTCGTCGCGCCCTTTGTCCCGGCGCCCAGAAAGGGTTCGAGCGCGGACCCACATATCTCTCGAACGGTTCATCGGTCGGCGCTTACTCTTCCTTGCCGCAGCTCGCGTGCGGCGAGCGCTCGATTCTAACGCCAACAGAGTACACTTACGTAGGTGACTGGTGCCGCGGCGCGGGAGGGGTAACGGTGACCGAATTCAATCTGAGCCTGGACATGCGTGCGCCCGACTGGGACATCCCCGCACGCCTGTACTGGAAGTGCTCGAGATGGCGCAGTTCGCTGACGCGCATGGTCTCGATTACATCGTATCAACGAGCACCACGGCACGCGGACGGCTACCTGCCGGCCCCGATGGTCCTTTATGGCGGCGCTCGCCGCCCGCACAAAAACGCATACGCATCCAGATCGCCGCCGTAACCCTGCCGCTGCACGACCTGGTCAAGATCGCCGAGCAGGATATCGCCGTTCTCGACTCCGTGAGTCAAGGTCGCCTCGAAATCGTGCGTTCGGCGCCGGCTACGCCGTTCGAGTTCAACATGTTCCGCGTATCGCTGCACGACCGCGGCCGGCTGCTCGGAAGAGGGCATCCTCTGATCATCCAGCGTGCGCTGGCCGGCGAACGGTTTACTAGCAGCGGGCGGCCGCGAGGTGTTCGTGCGGCCGTTGCCGATTCAGCAGCCGCACCCAAGTTTCCTGCACGGCGGCGGCGTAACGCTGGGCCACGTGCGCGCGGCGCGCCGCACGGCTCGGCATTGGGCTGTACCCGTTGAATCCCTCAATCATCCCGGTGTACCGCGAGGAATGCGAAAAAGCTCGGGCGGCCGGTCGGCAAGATCGCACAAGAACGCTTGCTGGATCCACGTCTCGGAGGATCCGACAGGACTCCGGGCCCATAGCCGTGCCGGTCCGCATCGTGGGTCACGTCGCGAGGGCGTATGCGGAGCTCACCGAAGCGCACGTGCGCAGTCGGGGTCGCCGTTCCAGAACGTCGACTCGCTCGAGGCGCTGAAGGCGGTCGGTATCTACCGCGTCTTGACGCCCGACGAATGGCACGTCGCGCTCGCGAAGGAAGGGGCGAAAAGCAGGGCTACGACTACGGCCTTGCGCCGCTGATCGCTGGCCTCGACCCGGAGATCGGCTGGAAGAACCTGGAAGCTGTTCGTGCAGGAGGTGTTGCCCTCGGCTCAGGGGCGCGAAGTTCCTGACGTGACCTCCATCTCCCGCGAACGCGCCAGGATCCTGCCCGCCGGCGCTTCTGCGACTGGCGAATGGCTGCGCGCGTCGAGGCGTTGCTGGACAGCGCCCGCCAGGTAGCACGGGACTCACGGACTTCGGAAGCGTGATCCGTGGCTTCTTGCGCCGCTCGGCGCGCCGCCTGCTGAGGCCGTCAACTGGCGACGTGGGGCCGCTCGAGCAGTCCATTGATCGGCGACGCGACGTGATCGTCGGCTGCCCGCAGGACCGTCTCTTCAAGCTGGTCGACCACCTGCGGCGGCACCCGTCGGTACACGACGAGCGGCCCGACGTGGCGGGCGTCATCATCGTCGGCCGAGGCGGCAGCACGCTGCTGCAGCGGCTGCTCGCGACATCCGCACAGCTCACGTCGACGCAGTGCCCTGGGAACTGACCGCGCCAGTGCCCGAGCCGGTGCGAAGCTGGGCGAGAATGCGCGACGCATCGCCCATGGGCCAGCGCCGCGCATCGACGCGATGTACGAGGCGACGCCGGCGCTGAAGGGCATGCATCCGCTCGACGTCAGCGTCGCACGACGAAGAGATCCTGCTGATGGAGCGCAGCTTTCTCAGCCTGATGTACTAGCAATACGTAACTGAACGAAGTACAAC